>Ga0307517_10004907_pt1 | contig 20384 bp, 24 predicted proteins | sample 23_EM_MG_FD_194515 | JGI IMG/M metagenome (GOLD analysis project Ga0307517, IMG submission 194515) | Populus trichocarpa ectomycorrhiza microbial communities from riparian zone in the Pacific Northwest, United States - 23_EM | ecosystem: Host-associated > Plants > Roots > Unclassified | place...
TAACGGTGAACCGCATGTGACATAGCTAGTGTGGTGTTTATAGGTGACTTTTCTTCTTCTTTATCTTTATTAAAATAAGCAACATTTTCAATTATACCCAACATAATTGCCAAGACTAGCCTGGTGGTGGATTCCTTTGGCTACATCCCTCGAGCCCTACAAGCTCGATAGGACTACAAACAGGCGTCATGGTGTGGGCGACGTCTAGTATGCCTAGGCTCTGAGCACTGCTATAATGCCAAAGGCCATAGGAGGCCCCATTGTTTTCTTCTTCTTCTTCTTGATGACCTAGCAAATCAATGGCCGTGATGGTCATCGGAATTTGTGCTGATGCTAAAGTATCGACATCGTAGGAACCCACATGGATTGTAGCCTGTCTATTTTACAGTTCCATGAAAAAGCACAGCAAAAATCATAAAACTTGGAGGCAATTGGTTCTTCCTAGCTAAATAGCTAATAATATATATATCATCCTTGAAAGCTACAAGTAGTGCCGCACTACAATAAACTTTGAGGCCAGTCAGTGCTGAAATGAAGTGGCAATGGTTAGGTATAGCCAGAGACCGATCCAATTCCAGGCTAGATAATACAAGTATATAGCTAAATTAATTAAGATACAAAAGGTCCAAATATTATAAGTTTACATGTATCATAAAAAGATGCTCCACGAATTATTATTTTTTCTTATAATCCCTGCCGGAAATCCCTAGCGGAGTTTAGATGTTGAAAATGTTGTCAATACCTTTAAATATAAATAACCAAATAATAATTTAATCAATCATCCGTGATTTAATAGCACAACGACTACCATCTTTTCTTCATTCATATATATAGAGTCATTTATATCTTATTTTTATTTAAAAAAAAAAACATCACAATTTCACTTTTTTTTTCAATTTAACATTTAAGAACTTAATTCAAAATTTAAATTTTATTTCCTAAACTTTGTTAATCTTTACTTAAACTTGTACAATCGAGTTTGTAATGTCTTATCCGATAATGATATGAACTTCAAATGTTAACCAGTCGAATTTTTTTTCACCTTCTCTTTTTTTCTCTTAATGTCATGAGTTTTCTCTCTCAACTCCTTTTTCCTCACTTGATTTTTCATGTAATTCTTGAGTTAGATATGTTCAATACTCATTCTCTCATTTATCTTGCTTTAAATCATGGTTTCTCTCTAGAGTTTTACTAGGAAGCTCTCATATTTTTTTTTCTAATTTTTTTCAGCACTGACCAGCATTTTAAAGGGGAAGAAGAAGCTGAATTCTCAGTTTTTCCAGCTTATTTATAAAAATATCATTAATGAGCCTACATGTTATTTTTTATCCGACAATTGACATTCTCTCATGATTTTTTCAAACTTCGATTACCCTAAAATTTTAACATACGATAGAGCAATGTGTCAGGAGGCTCATTGTAAGATTTCAGCTCAATCCGACGATTGGATTGAGAGTCATGCTCGATAGCATACAACTAGTCAGTAGGTAATTTTACATCAAAATCTGAATCTTCTTATTCAATCATTACTAGAATCATATCAGTTATTTAGTCATCGGGACCATTATCTTATTTCAAAATATATTTATTTTTTATTTTTATCATTTGTTTCATTTATAGATTTACTACAGTCTTACAGTAACATTACTGATTTTTAACCAGGATTAGTTTACACCAACACTTTTTTCAGGGAATTCTTTCTTAACTTTTATTTCTCATTTCCATTATAATTCCTCATAATTATTTTCTCATTCTCAAAACACATGTATTTTATTTTATCCGTAAACTCGTTATCTATTTTGGCATGATATATATACTTTTCACAAGCTAGCTACAAGATTTCCCACGTTATAGACAAGAATGAATGCTAGCCGGTGGGCGACGGGTTAGGTTTACTAAGTTCGTATTTAAAAAAGGGACAATGCTTGATGCTTCTATACATGCGACACACACCCCATAACAAGGAAACACGAAGAACACTTATTTTCTATCTACGATTACTGTCTTGTTTACTCCCTTTTCAACACACAGGGAATTCTAGCAGCTGAGAGTTTTGACAGGTACAATGTTCTCTTAATTTCCCTGAATATTCTTCTGTATTATCTTAATGTATTCTCTTGTCATTTCATGCACGATAGTTTGCATGGAATGAGAATAATCGTTTTCAAGGTCTCCAAATGATATAGCGTAATGTCAAAGAGCTTGAGATCTGCACAGCAGGTCTCGAGTTCGAGTCAGGATGTGCACCTCTTATAAAAGCCTGGGACAACCGGAGTTTTACTTGCTCACCTAGACCCACAAAGTGCGTTTTCTGGAAGGTGAGGTTTCCTCGAATCCAAAAAAAAAAAAAATTTCAAGTTCAAAGCAAGTCCAGGCAATGAATGGCCTCTTATTTTGTTATTCCTGTAGCCTGGATCTACTGTGATAACTAGTCTACATGGCTCTATCCACCTTGAATGGAAAAAACAATGGCTACGAGGTAGAAAATCCAGATTTCCCAGCTCGTTTTTGTCGGAGGACAATGCACATGGGAAATAAAAACAAACAAAAAATTAATTAATCACATGAAATATGCCTATAGAGACGTGCATGTGCTCTGCAATCATATGGAAATTAAGTACATGGCCTCTAGGACCCTCCATTTCCTTGTCATCTCTCTCGTTTGTCCAGCAAAGTTGCAGAACCAAAGTTGGCTAGCTCTTCACAAAAGCCCACCTCAACATTCTACAGTTTTGATCAATGATTCAATTTCACACGGTTTCATGAGAGCCTTCTTCCTCACTTCATGCCATGATGCCATAGAAAACATATAAATAACCTTCTTGCACCGTATCATTAAGCAGCACCATTATGCTCCTCACGACATTCATAACACAAACATACAAGCAATGTAAGAATAATTTATTTTCTTGAACATTTTAATTCAACATTAACTCGACAACAATTAATTTTGTGATTAACATATTTATACTTGTTACTTGTCCAAAACTCGATCGAGACATGTGTGGTGATTATAATTTATACATAGTTATAGTTATAATTTCATGTTTAACATAGTTATAGTTATAGTTATAACATGTGAGTGATCTAGTCTAAGATTAGAATAATGAGTCATGATTGACTCAGGTTTACTTGAATTTTTTTTAAAATAATGAATCACTATTATTTTATGTTCTTTTAATTTTTTTTAAGTTCAAATGATATTTTTTTATAAGTATTTTTGGTAATGAGCTAGCAGTTTATCGAGTTAAGTTTATAACTAGATTATTAAACCTAAAAATATTTTCCACAAAACTTTTTATTATCCTCATTAAATTATATAAAAATTAGATCAAGAAAAATAATTTATTCTTCATATACATTAAAACTTGACGTGATGACTGGTAATCCCGAAAAAAAAAAGAAGAAAAAAAGAAATTCGGAGCTACCAAATCAAATCCTTGTTGAATTTGTTTTCTTCAAAGAACAGTAAACAAACCGACACCAGCTAAAAAACACGGTTCCTCCGGTCGACCAACCCAAAACGTAAGCTATTCCCCTGATTATGTAGGACCCACAATCAGGTTGGGCCCCATCAAACTCTCATGGGTTTTTTGAACTAGAAAACACCTTCCTTTCTTCGTTTCTTGTCACTCGACTCACCTCGCCCCAAATTCCTCTCTCTCCCTCGCTCTCGGAGAGAGGGAAAATATCAAGTTTTAGAGAGAAGATTTAACGAGGCCCAGTTGACAACATTCCGATCACCACCTCTCCTCCTCCTCCTCCGGAACTGACAGCTTCCTTCATTTTCTTCATTTTTTTTTGCATCTTCAGTAAGTAAAAACGGCTTACTGTATATCATTTTTTTCATGCATGGTTGGTTTTAATAAAAGAAAGTGATGAATAGTACGATATATGCATGTTTGCATGCATGCCCTTGATAAACATTTTCTTGACCATGTTGAAGAATTTCATCATAAATGCATTCAATGCTAGTGAATTTAGGGATGCTTTTTATTTATTTTTGAGAATTAATGAGGACGTTGTTATAAAAGTGATTTTAAGATTTGATAATTTTCTTTTATTTCTAGATATATTATTTATTATGTTAATTTCATTCAAATTTATTATGTATGCTCAACTGGTTTTTTTATCTTCTTTCTTTCTTTCTTTTATATAAAAAAGTTGATGAGTGTAACCTTGGTTGATGCTTTTTTGCATTAGAAAATGGAGAGCATGAAGAGTCCATTCAGGGGAATAATAAAAGATGTAAGAGGGAGAACAGCATGTTATAAGGATGATTGGGTTAGTGGACTGTGTTCAGGATTAAGAATTTTGGCTCCAACTTTCTATATCTTCTTTGCTTCTGCACTTCCTGTGATTGCCTTCGGAGAGCAATTAAGTAGAGACACAGGTAATTATTCTCTAATAATATTTTTTTTCGAATTGGAAGATTAATTTTAAAAGCTATAGAATCAATAGGGTCAAAACCAATTAGTCATAGTAGCATATGCGCGCGCGCGCGCATGTATTTTATGTTCTGAGGATAGTTTAAGGTGTATCATGTGTTGTGATGATGATGAAGATTGTGTTTGTTTTATGGTAGATGGAAGCTTGAGTACTGTGGAAACCTTAGCTTCTACTGCTATTTGTGGAATAATCCACTCAATTTTAGGTGGACAGCCATTGCTGATTCTAGGGGTTGCAGAACCTACTGTTATAATGTACACCTATCTGTACAATTTCAGCAAAGGAAGGGAAGAGTTGGGGCAGAAATTGTTTCTAGCTTGGGCTGGTTGGTAAGGAATTAAAAAAAAAAACTTAAGGATTTTTTAGAGTCATTGAATATGCATATGTGCTGTTATTGATTCTCTCTTTTCCTAACTGTTTCCACAGGGTTTGTGTCTGGACAGCACTCCTGCTTGTTCTTCTTGCAATTTTTAATGCAGCTACCATCATCTTTAAATTTACAAGGATAGCTGGGGAGCTTTTTGGCATGCTGATTTCAGTTCTTTTCATTCAAGAGGCTGTCAGGGTACTGGTTTGTGATTGTTCTTTTCATGGTAGAATTTGCTGTATAATGAGGTTGACCGTGTTAATTTTTATACTACAGGGAGTGGTTAGTGAATTCAATATTCCTAAAGATGAAAGTTCAAAACTGGAGAAGTACCAATTCCAGTGGCGGTATGCAAATGGATTGCTTTCTGTAATTTTCTCATTGGGTGTATTGTTCACTGCCCTTAAAAGCCGTAGGGCAAGATCATGGCGATATGGCACAGGTAATGAGCTGCAGCTTGGTGGGTGGATGATTAACAGAAGAAACTTGGTTTAAGATTCAATTTACTTATCTTAATCTTTTATTCCATTCTTGCAGGGTGGATCCGAGGTTTTATTGCAGACTATGGAGTTCCCCTAATGGTCGTGTTGTGGACAGCTTTGTCTTATGTCAGACCCAGCGAAGTTCCTTCTGGGGTTCCTAGGAGAGTTCATGTTCCGCTTCTTTCGGATGCTGAATCAGTGCACCATTGGACAGTAATAAAGGTAATAATCAAGCGAATGTTGTTTCCATTGGGTAGTTTATTTCCGAGGATATTCGGAAATGTTTAGTTCCGAAGTCTTCAGGCTGCAGGATTCATATCCTCAGCTGTGGGGCTTCTCTTGCTGTGAGTCTGTGGAGTGCTTGACAGAACAATTATTTGTCCTAGTATTTGGCGAAACCTCATTCCAGCTTTAACTTACCGGTGTGATCTATAATAATGTGTTTCACACACTCAAATTGCAGGACATGGGGAAGGTTCCTTTGACATACATCTTTGCTGCCTTAATACCAGCTGTTATGATAGCCGGGTTGTATTTTTTTGACCACAGCGTAGCTTCACAGATGGCACAACAGAAGGAGTTTAATCTCAAAAATCCATCTGCTTACCATTATGATGTCTTGTTGCTTGGTTTCATGGTATGTGATTGATTCATGAGTGTTTCTTCTTTCTAATGTTTAGCCTCTGTAGCCTATCTATATATTTGGCTTACTTGCTGCCTGTTGTTCACGATTTCAGACATTGATTTGTGGGTTACTTGGACTCCCTCCTTCAAATGGTGTCCTCCCCCAATCCCCCATGCACACCAAGAGCCTTGCAGTTCTCAAGAGGCAGGTATGGCGCACCTTCTGAGGACATTTTCAAGTTAAAATTCAGTTTGTTTAGATTCTTAGATGTTATGAGCTTGATCTGCAGTTGATTAGAAAGAAAATGGTAAAGAGCGCAAAGGAATGCATAGGCCAAAAAGCAAGCAACTCGGAAATTTATGGAAGAATGCATGCTGTGTTTTTAGAAATGGATGCGCCTTCACCTGTAAGTGCTCAAGGCTTGTTAGTTTGCAGCCTGCTACCTACCAGTGTCTTGAAATCTGTTTGTATGCAAGTGTGTTCCTTTCCGAACTTAACAGGAATCATGCTGCAGGATGTTTCAGTACATAAGGAGTTGGAGAACTTGAAGCAGGCTGTCATGAAATCTGATGATGAAGAGGATGCTAAAAAAAAATTTGATCCTGAGAAACACATTGATGCTTATTTGCCTGTGAGAGTTAATGAACAGAGAATGAGCAACCTGATACAGTCAATCCTTGTTGGAGTATCAATGTGTGCTTTGCCTCTGATAAAAAGAATACCCACGTCGGTTCTATGGGGATACTTCGCCTACATGGCTATTGATAGTCTTCCAGGGAATCAGTTCTGGGAAAGGATGCTGTTGCTCTTCATCACTCCTAGCCGGCGTTACAAGTAAGTTATACAACTTGAAATTAGAAGATAAAGCGTGCTGAAATATAAGTATTGCTTATCTAACTCCATGATAGTGATGAGTTTTGATTTCTCCATCCATAGCAATCAAACACATCTTGGTTCTGAGAATACTTTTCAACATATCAGTCGCAGCTGGCAATATAAAGCAAGTGTTCTGTCTAAAAGATTTTATATGAAGTATAAAGTGGAAGGATGTTAAATTTCTGAAAACAATAGATACTTAGAGGATCATAATGCATTATCTATGAATCATAGTTTTTCATCATTATCCTAACTTCTTAGCTTTCGGTATCGTTCTGTTGGGCAGAGTCCTGGAAGGTGTTCATGCTTCATTTGTGGAGGTGGTGCCATTCAAGCAAATTGCTATCTTCACAATTTTTCAATTTGTCTACTTTTTTATCTGTTTTGGAGTGACATGGATACCCATAGCTGGAATATTGTTCCCCCTACCATTCTTCCTTCTTATTGGCATAAGGCAGCGCATCCTTCCCAAGCTGTTTCAACCTAACCATCTGCAAGAACTGGATGCTGACGAGTATGAAGAAATTGCTGGTGCTCCAGCACGAAGCCGAAGCCTTTCCCTCATGGTACATTCTTCTAATTTCTTATATATATGGTTCATTAGATTTGTGCCCAATATATTGCTTATATCTTTAGTGTCTAGGAAAATGATGAATATACTATTTTAGTTAATTTGTTTTCTGTTAATGACAAAGCCTTGAATGCTGCAAATGACTGGACTTGTTATGTTGAATTTCTGCTTATTTGACCAAGAAATGACTTGGATGAGCTTCTAGAAATAGACTCTTTCCCTGTAGCCCAATTTTCATTTGGTTAAACATCGACCGGATTATAATCTATATGCATATAATTCAAATCCAGCTGATGATAATTTTGCTTCGTATTCTAGCTTAGCTTACTATCCATATTAATGCATATGATAACTTGGTGCAGGAAAGAGAACCACCTGATGTGGATTCTGAAAAGAGTGAAGATGATTTCTATGATGCTGAGATACTGGATGAGATGACAACCAACAGAGGCGAGTTGAAACTCAGAACCCTAAGCTTCAAAGAAGATAGATTACATCAGGCAAGAAATACTTATCCCCTTTAAATAATTTGGTGTACTTTCTCTTAGTATCTTAATGATTCATGCTTATGATGGAGTATGATATGGTATGCTTGGCAGGTCTATCCACACGAACAAGGATGACTTTTGAATACAATTGAGTACCTCAACAACAATTAGGATATACTAGATAATTACTACGATCCTCTGTTTGACCTAAAGAACATGAAACAAAGGGCCTTTTGAGCAAGAGTGTTGAAGAATATCACTTGTGTCGACGGACGGAATCTGTTGCAGAAGAGAAAGAATGCCAGAAAGAACAGTGTTAATGAGGAGGCTTTATATATAGCTTGTGATTATTTGCTCACATATATCTACCGCGAAAAAGAAGTTTGAGAGGGAAGGAGAAATGAGATACTTTTAGGAATGCAGAAACCCTCATATTATCCCTAACGAAATTAGTGAAATTTTTATTATTAGTATTGTTTTTTTTTTACTTGAACAGATTGATAGTCAGAAATTTTAGAAATCTTTCACATTTTTGTTGGTCACTTTACATTATAATTAGTTTTCCCAATTTACAGAATCACATTAAGCTGAACCAGTATTCATTTTGTCATAGATATGCAATGGCCTGCCCTTTCTAGATTCTCGCTTTGTATTCTCATTGCCATCAGTTAAACCTCTATGGAGCCTTGAAGCTGTTTTGATATGCTCCATGCTTTCAAACCGCTAGAGAGATCAGTGAGTGCCATCTCTGGCAAGCATATAGTTTTGGCATGGACTTTGATATGCTTAAGAAAAAAAAAACTCATTCGAAAGTGGGAATCTGCCTTGGAACGAGTCCCTATCTCACCAGCTTCTCTCCCTTTTGACATAATTTTGTACCTAAAGTGTCACGGTCTATCCCATACTCATTTTCCTAATCCATACAGGTGGAATTTTCTTCCCAAACCTCCATGTTAAGGAAAGTTGTTCATTTTCCAACTTCATGCCACTCATGCTAACTGGTGCAATGCTCACGAGGAGTATATTAGAAGAAACTTTTTTTTTTTTTACTGTTAAAACTAAAGCAATCACTGAAGCTATGCTCATTATTAAGAGTGTCTTGCACCTATCCTGGAAGAGTAAATCCTATTGTGGTGGTGTCTCTGATAATCAAGCTGTGAGAGTGAAAGAGAGTTCTGGTGCCCCTTTAATCAATGGGACTCACTTATGCTGATTGAAACCCACTTCTAGAGAAGACTACTGCTAGAATTCTTCATTGCTAACAGCCATTTCATCTTCTTTAATAAGTCAATTTTGTTGAAAAAGTTAAAAGAGTGGAACTCTGCTGTGTAGCTTGGAACACCTGGTGTTTGTTGTTGAAGTTAAGTTCCTTATGGGTTGCCTGGTGCCATAAATATCCGTTGAGAATAGGAGTGTTTGGAATGTGAGAATCCCAGATGATTGTAGTTTGAATTGGAGGAAAATTTTGAAATTGAGATATTGTGTGGGATCATTTGGAAACGGGAGCAATGTCTTTCTGTGGTGGGACAATTGGCATCCTTTAGGGCCTCTGATAAAGATTTCTGGGATGAGGCTTATACATGAATCAGGAAATAAGATTGCCTTCTACTGCAAAAATTTGTGATGTTATTTCCAATGGTGATTGGAACTGGCCGAATGCCTGGTCTGATACAAAGTGTTCAGGCTGCTACTTGTGGTGTTGTTTATCCCATTTTCTATTGATGATTCTGTACTTTGGAAACCTTCTCCTAAAGGAATTTTCATTTGAAGAAGCTTACTGGAGCAGATTGGTGAAAGAGGGATCAGGCTTAGTTAGCCATCTTGAAAAGGCTATCTGCTATAGTAAGACTGGGAGGCTTGTTAACCCTAAATGTGTTTTCTGCAAAGGAGCAATTGAGGGCAGAGATCACTTCTTGTCCAGAAATGAAGAGCATATGCCATTCCATTTTTCAGATTTTTTAGCATCCAAAGGTCAGTAGGTGATTGGAGATGTGAACTTCATTTTGCAGAGACTTATTTTCAGAAGAGTTTTTTCAAAACTACCGTGATGAGGCTTGCTTGATGCACTATATTTACTTTATATGACAGGAGAGAGTAGAAGAACACATGAGAATAACTGCTCTAGTACTTTTAAAGTTTTGAAGAAAATCATTCTATAATATGTTGTTCGAAAATTCTGAAAAACGCTACTGCAAATTCTAATATTGCTGAAATTTGCAGGAGCAACTTTTAGTGCATGTTGCTTTTGATTGTTTGTTTCCAGGACTATTCATGTTTGTAAGGCTCTTGTGCACTCTCACCTTTTGTTTCTTTGATAATGAAGTATTCATCAGAAAAGAAATAAAATTCAATAGATAATACAACAATAATATCCTCCCCTTAAGCACCCTCTCATACAGTTGGTACAATGCCAAGATATGGATAGATTGCTTCTCCATATTAATTTTTTTTACTTTTAGGTTGAGCAGGTTCAGTATTCTATTTTCTCCAGGAAAATTGCAGCAAACACATGAGCGGTAGGCTTACTCAAATACTGTATTCCCTATACAATTTAATTTTCAGTTATAACAAGACAGAGGGGTCAGCAGGTTTACCCCATATCTAAACAGCCAGGTATTCTTGCAGGTGATCCCCTAAGAGTAAGAAGACAACAAGTTCATCATCGGCAGAAGACAGAAACGAAAGAGGCAGAGATTAGTGAGCAGAGGTGAGCTCACATCCCCTGATACTACTATAGTATCTTGGGACTCGCACCATTCAGCATTACCGCGATAATCCAAACCTCCTCTTTCACTCCACTTCTTATCTCCTTTGGCCCCTGCGACCTTCAGATTTGCATAGCACGTTCATTTCTGTGACTACTGTGGGTGACAAATGTTATGCTAACTTTTCAGATTGTATAATGCATAATCTCCTATTTGCTATCACAGTTTCTCTATTTATACAACATGATCCGGAAGAAAATGTTGAAAGATAGAAAGACAAAGCCAGACTACAGGAAGGACCACCATGTTTCAATCTCATTAGATTGGCCCACCGTGAATCTTGGATAGGTAATCTGACCTCAGAACTCAAACCAACTGACATATTTTAACTTTAAGTGCCAGCATCACTAACAAGAACAAGATGATCGCCATCTCTAAGTACCTCTATATCTTCAATTTCAGCACCTTCCTTGGTTAGAATCTTGGAGGCATTGCACCCAAATTTTTTGGAACCAATATCAAGTAGTTCTTGGAGTGAATTTGGTAAAGCAACAATCTTTCCAGCAACTTCACCTTTATCCGGGCAACTGAGAGTCACTCTAGCACGACAGTTCAAACTTGCGAAGCCAGTAAAACGGGCTGGAGATGAAATTATGTCATTCTCACCTGCAAAATTTGAAATTTTGAGTTTATTTAGAGTAAAAGTTGGCAAAGAAAGAGACTTATTTGTTCAAGAGTGTATAGCAATTGGATGGTTTCTAGTTATCTTTTCGAGGACTAAGTTAATTACAAACTTCCCAATTGATAGGGTGGTCTCTATTTTCCTGTGTAATTCAATACCTCGCAACCATGCATTCCTTTTCCTCCTGATTTTCCTGACGTGAAACACATGATTGACCACTATAATTCTTACATCCAGAAGTCAAACTTATGTCTTGGTATTAAAAAAAATTCAAGGTATTGAAAAAATAGAAGCGTTCTTACCAGTACTAGCAACTGACATCATCCCAACAAGAGAGTTGTGGAAATTATCTGCCCTTCTCCTTCGAGGTCTATCAGGCCATGAGACTTCAGGGACTGGTGGCATAACATCATGACGAAAAGAAGGAGAAAATGGAGGTATTGTTGGTTCACTATTATACCTTGCCATGGGCTTCCTACCAAATGGCACCCCTGGATGCTTTGGGATTGTGGAAACCGTTTTTTTATTCGTCTGCATCCTATTTTCGAACAAAGCTTGAATTTCCTCTTGGCCCTGATGTTCAGCCAAGGCCCTTGGTGTCCATCCATGGAGATCTGGCTTATCAACATCGGCTCCTTGGTCTAAGATGAACTTGACCATTTCAGTGTTTCCTTCAGAGATTGCTGTATGAATGGCAATAGTTCCACACCTTGCAGGCAGTGTTACATCTCCACCATATTTGACAATTTCCTTGAGCAAATCCAAGTTATTTTGCTCAGCAGCTGTATATGCAAATTGGCCCACATCACCAGAAGTTATAGTTGCCCCATTGTCTGAAAGAAGTTTAAATACAGATTTATGATTCCCCTGTAGCGCTTCCCATAGAGGAACATTGCCCTCTGAATCTGCATGAATAAAATGAAATTATTGTTAAATTTCTTTTGCCAGATGAGTTGGAACAATCGTTACGGGTCTTTATGTTTGCTTATTCCCGAGAGAATACCTTTGATGTTAGGATCTACTCCATACTCCAGAAGTAGGACTGCACAGTGCTCATTCCCATTTGAAGCTGCAATATGCTGTGCATTCCGAGTCCATACAATAAAGGAATCCGGGTAAGACAATAAAGTTATGAGTACAAGATTTATGCAATATGTATGAAAGAATATTTCCACACCAGCGCAGTTCGTCCATTTTCGTCCGACTCATTTGGATCTGAACCCTGCTTCAGCAACTGATGCAACAATAGATCATCACCCCTCATTGCTGCGATGCACAAAGTAAGAGGTAAATCCATTCTGTCCTGATTCAGCATGTGCTCTGTGTGGTGCAAAATTCCTTCCATCTCTGGATCATTCAGCTCTTTCAAATGCTGCATCAACCAAAAAAGGCAGTATCAAGTAATTAGCATCTGTTAATAACACAAGTGGTATTGAATTTCAAATTTCTGAGTTATATCTTGGAAGCATTTGGAATGGAGTGTAATCATGGCCTATTTCAGTACAGAACCCAAAATAACATAATGGAAGCACTCATGTTCATGTTGAATTACGTTACACATCACAAAAACATGACAGATTTTTTACAAGAAGCAAATCATTACCAAATGGCTTTCTCGATGCATTTTTCTGATATATTTGAAGGAAATAAGGTTCCAAACCATAAAGCATGCTGTAAAATAAGCCTAAACCAAAATCTCATTCATTCTATCAAATAATGAAAGATGTCGATACATAAGATAATTATGACAGAAAATGCATGCTTAGCACCAAGTTCCTATTCTTAATTATGACAACAGGTGGTTGATTACAGAAAAATACCCAACGACTAAAGATAGCTAGTATTTTAGAAAATGACAGTATAGTATTTATGTATGGTGACAGTATTTGAGAAATGTTGTTGTTAAGAACTTTTGCTGACCTGAAGAAGGTTGTTCATGATTACTGTCCCATCTCCAACATTTGATTGGACATTATTTAAGAACGCAGTTCGATTCAAACGTAGGAGCTGACTCAACCGTTTGGTTCGAACCGTGAATAACTGTGGTCTGTAACATAGCAGACCAATCTCACCAATAACATCTCCAGTTGCAGCCTCACCAACAACCTGCAATCTTCAATTAGAAAAATTGCAAATTATTTATCATGGTAAGCATACTCCAATTTAATTTCTAGCTCAATACAACTGATGGAATTGGTGGAAAGAAATTGGAAACGTTTAAATCACTGAACTTGCCTGCTCTATTCCATTCCTGTGCACGATAAGTTCCTGCAAAGTAGAATTGTAAGAATAAGTACATAAAAATGTCCCCTAGAAAATGGAGATCTGAATTCCAAAAAAAGTCGCACGAAGGGAAAGACTATGTCATTCAAAATCAATTAATGGACTCCGAGCATGATATGTTCACACCGGGGAGGCATATTGAAGTCGTGTTCTTGACCTATCATAAATTGAAACCACATGGAACATGAAGAGGGCGGGGAAGGGAGTTTTAGTTAATTACCACCGCGCCAGTGACTAAAATATACAGATCTGTTGGTGCTTCATTTTGCAAAATTACATCTTCTCTGGGTGGAAAGTACTCAGCTTTCATCTCTGTGACCTTCAATATTAAACAATTTCAAGTTACAGAGATGGAACGAAAAATCAGATATACAAATATGAGTGGCCAACAAGAGGACATAATCTTCTCTCTTTTTTTTTATGAGCATCAAATGAACACAGTTAACAGCTTCCTCCACCTCTAAAACAGGAAAAAGCTTCAAAAAAATTTCCATAATCCATCAAGAAGATGAAGTAAAAGAATTACCAACTGAAAGAGCAGGTCATTTGATACCCCACGAAACAAGTACACTTTATCCACAAGTGAATAAAAGAGATAGTTAGAAATGCTCGATCGAATTGCTTTAGGAAGAGAACCAATGGTCTCTTGTTGATGCAATCCCTCCGAGTCGGTTCTGTACTTCAAACACAAATGAGCAAGCATCTGTTCTTGTAACCGAATCGGAAGGCGGTTCCTTTGTGCAAAACTTGAGACAGCTTGGATAGTATCTCTCTGAAAATTCCATGCAAGTAATGTCAATAGTCTAAAAAAGCTTTAAGACACTTGAAAACCAAATGATTAAGGTAGAGATAATTCATTTAATCAGTTACAGAATCTACCACAGGCTTGCTAGGCAATCAAAACACAGATCGTAAGACAAGTTACTCACAAATTGCCTTGTTCGGAAGGTGGCATGGACAACCAAATTGGTCATGTTTCCAATCAAATACGATGTCAGTCCAAGATTAAACATCATGTAGAACATGACGAATATCATCTCCTGCGGATTGACAGCATGCAAATCACCATATCCAGTGGTAGAGAGCGTGGTTGTAGACCAGTAAAGTGATTTGACATAACGAATCCACAGGCTCTCTCCATGAAAATCTTCCCAAACGGATCCGATCCATGTTTTACTTGGATCCTTGTAATTTACAGCAATGCGATAGTAGAAGCAACCGGCCATGTGAACTACAAATAGAGTAACCTACAATTACATCATGATCCTATAAGATGGATAGTTTTTTCAAGAAGGTCAAAAATTTTATGAAAATTACCAAATTGAATTTTTAATGAGTGTATATACTCACACATATGAGCTTCACGCATCGAACCACAAAGTAATTGTAGTTCCTATCCTTTTCCAATCTGATGTAATTAATGAGAACAGTGAGGACAATGCTTAATATATTCAATTGCAGCTGTAAATGAAGCTAAAGGCTGAAGATAGCATTTAATTACCTTGAAAAGAATTTACTAACTCGCCGGAGACGCCAGAGGCGAAGCATACTAAAGTACCCGTATGACTGAAGTTTATCAGGCAATATTTCCCTGATAAGCTCAGATGGGATTGTGGAGATAACATCAAGGACCAACCACGATTTTGTATACCTCCAAGCAATCTTTTTTCGGTTATCAACTAGTAGATATGAACTTTTGTCAAGGTATGCAACAAAGAAGGTCAAAACAATATCAATGGCAAAAAATCCATTGACAACATTATCTGTTATGGCCAGACCCCCACTAGGTTTGCTAAGGTAACCAAACTCAAACGGAGACACCCATGCCGTGTAGAAAACTAGAAACACCAAGAAAGTATCCCATAATCTGCATTATCAAACATTAAACATTCATTGTTCAGCTATAACAAAACATGGAGAAGGGTATCACAAAACCTGCAATTCAAGAAAAAATCCAAGGCATTGATCATTAGCTCAACTATAGGAAAGAACATTGAGAAATATCACAATTAAGAGCAACTAATTTCCAACCACATAATATCAAAATTAGTGATAGGATAAATGATAATCCGACCTTGTTCATGCAGACCAAACCCATCACATTACTCGAATCATTGCAACAACAGTTTTAGTCCACATTATATATCCTATGCATGAGGATGTGTGCCTTCATATTTTCATGAGATTTAAAAAGTGTAGGACAATCATGGTTTTGGATTGTTTTTGCAAAACCATGGTTTAACACATCTTGGAATTCCGAAACCACTCATTTTTGTTATCATTATGGAGTTTGAAATTCCAAGGCATCTTTCTTTCTGATTCAAAATAACCAGATACCTTTTTCATTATCATATCATAAATCAAAAAAAAAAAACTAATGCAATAACCTGTAGTTAGGGGCGAAGGGAGAGAGAATGTAGCGACGGAGAATGACACGGCGGTTGCTACGAGCGGTGGCACCTAGAGAAGGGAGAATCTCACCGGTAAGGCTAAAATGGCTGGCATCGTCTCCTGATAATTCATCATGTTCTTTGTCACGTATTCCATTATTCCCTTGTTCACTTCCGTAAAGGCTTCCATTTTCCAGCCCCCCTTGTCCACAGAACAACACCCTCTTCTTCGTCATTCAAATAACGTTAGAATCAAGAAAACTTAAAAGAAAAGGAAAACAACGAGAGCCCAACAACGCCCTTTTCTTTGTTTCTTTCTTGGAAAGACGTACGTAGTGGGTACAGGGATTTGTGCTAGGACACTGCCACGTTGTTGTTATTGTTTACAGGTCTCTTTCTAACTTTGGGTGGCTGTGTGCTGTATTCTCAGTGTTTTTTGGATTGGTGGCAGCGGCCGTCGTGACTGGAAATCTTTCTGTTTCACCTGCACTTATGACGCTTGTCCCTCCATACTTATCCTTTTCAGATTCTAAACTTAGGGTCGTATATTTCTTGGATACTCCTGGAAACTCATAGAATATATAGTTATTTTTTATGAACTCGAAATAGATATATTTAGACGGCAGTGAATAATGGAAGTTTAAGTATGATCTCTGTTATTCATCACATGCCAAAGCTATGATTGAAAAAAAAATTTATACAGGGATTTTGCATTGTGATTGCAAGATTTTACTAATTTTATTTGGATTCATTTGGAATTTTTATCAGAGTTTAATTAAGTTATATTAGAAAAATAAAATTTTATGTGCTATTATATTTTACCATCCTAAACAAGTAAAGTTCATGCATGACGCATACAAGAATATATAAGAATATATGATAATAGGTTTATTACTAGTTAAAATCAAAATAGAATATTATAAGTATAGAGAAAATACATAATTTTTATTCATCTTAGTCTACCTTGTCAAAAAAACTATAATAATTTTTTATATTGAAAAAAACTAGAAAACTCTAATAATGTTGAATATTAAAAATAAAATAAGAAAAATACTTCCTTTAAATATGAAAAAAGAAAACTAGAATAGCGTAATAATAAAAAATAAAGAAAAATAAAAAATAAAATTAACTTAAAAAAATATTTATTTTTTTAAACAAGCTATTACATCAGTACTCTTCTCGGGTTGGAAGGAACTCATCCTCGAGTTCTAACCTTAGTCAACAACTATTATCCACCACAAACATCTTTTTATGTGTGGTCCATCTCATTATAGATCTCTAACACAACACATTTATGTGAGTTATCTTATCGTGAATCCTTAACACAATATTTTTGTGTGGTCCGTCTCATCGTGGATCTTACCATCATGATTTTCAATAACAATAACTAAAACAAACAAAAACAACACACTAGTTCTAGTATGTTTTCTCCTTAACGAGGAACTTTCTCATCCAGATACACGAGCATGTTCTGTTTTTAACTAGGAATTGTTGAGCTCTAATATATATCATTTATATGATTTCTAATCAAAACCATCAAGAATTGTTGGACTCTGATACCAACTGACAAATATGAAAGTGAAGGATAACAAGGTCTGATACAAGTCAAAACTCTTAGAAATCACGAATATCATAACTACGGATATAATGCTAAATTAAATTGCTAGGGTGTTAGATTATAATTATCATGGGACTTTAAAGTTAACATGGGAAAAATGGAATGACGGTCCAAATTCTCAACTAGTACTAAAGCTTTGCCAATCTAATCATTTTTTTCGTGGATCAATAAGAAGCAAAAGAAGCTTTGAAGAACTGCACTCAATAGAAAGCTTTGCAATAATTTTTCATATCATTATCTTGCTTTACAATAATAATAGCTTCGAAGTACTATTATTTTCTCCAAATTAACACTGATCAATTAGGTGTTGATCCGAAATCTATCATGCGGGTCCAAACTATGACATGGCATGTTCAATTATATGAAAGCAGCTCAAACTTGATTGGCCGATATTGTTGTGTTTTTTTTCCTTTGGTCTAAAGCATGCCCTTTTAACTCTTAAAATCTTTTAAATCCATAAAATTATTTTAATTGCGTGTTTTTTTTTTGATATAATTAATCTGGTTATTAAAATATTTTTTTATTATATTTCTCATATGTTTTTAAAAGATTTTAATGTATTGATGTCAAAAATTAAAAAATACGTATAACTTTAATATATTTTTAATTAAATTTTTTTAAAAAAGTATATTACACCACAATACCAAACATACGATATTATATATGAAAATAACTTCATTAATTCAATTTCATTCCATGTAAAGCAAAAAAAAGTTAAAATCTCACATTAATTGTAATCTACAAGAGAAGATCGGCCCATAATTATGTTAACACATTGGAGAGAACCTTGCTTCTGAACGTGGGACAAATTCAATTCGTTTTTTTCTTTTTTATTACAAAGTACGAGCTAGCTCTTCCCACATTTTCCATGTCGAATAGTTGCTGTGATTATTTGTCTTTGAAGCAATGCTTTTCTCAAAGGCAACCAACAAATCGGATCCTTAAATCTTTCATGGGCCATCGATTTTATAAAGCTGTCTGCATTCAGTCAAATGTGATATTGGTAGACAAGATTAAATCAATGATAAAGGTGATGTTCTTCCACTGTCAAGGCCTCCAATCAAGAGAAACATGTCGTCGACATGATTTCCCCTCTCCAAACATGAAAGTGGCCTCTTCTCAGTCACGGGAAAGTAATAATTACATCACAATTTGAACTAATGTGTGGATACTGGTCGTAGGATTGTCAACTCAATATATATATGAGTCACAGTAACAGCCACGAGAAGAAGAAGAAGGAGGAGGAGGAGGAGGAGGAGGAGGAGGAGGAAGAAGGAAGAAGAAGAAGAGCTTGGCTGATTGCCCTAGCTAGCGCGCAATCCTCTGATATTGGATACTTACGTTTCTTTGAATATGGGTTATTATAAAGCAAAAGTTATTCATGCATGCAGCAGTATGTTCAAAACATAAAGTTGTGCCTGTTAAAGCTAAATACCAAACTGGCAAAATAACTATGAACAGTGGTTGACTACATAGGTGACATGTGATGCATGCAAGATCGGATTTTTCTTAAAGTAAAAAAGAAAGATGATTAGATAATGATAATGTTTTTAAAAAAGTAAAAAAAAATTGGAAACTGAGCCATTGATTTGAATATGTTAAATAAGTTTGATTAATTTAATAATATAATTATAAAAAAAATAATGAAAATAAAAAAACCCCCAAAAAAATAACAATAATTAATGACTAATAAAATTTTGACAATATTATAAAAAAAAATCCTATAAATACTTTTAAAGGGTATCAACAATTTTATTTGAAAAGAATGAGAGGGATGAAATTGAAAAATAAAATAAATCAAGAAAATAATAAAAATAAAAAATAACAATAGAAAAGAGATCAAGTTTAATAGATGAAAAAATTGAAAAAAATTATAATTTTATAACTTATTTTAAATAAAACAAATTATAATAAAAAAATATAAACTAAATTCGAAGAAAAATCAAATTGAAAGTTTGGTTTGAAAAACTAAAGGGTTTGGTTTGGGAATCAAGGCATAAAAAAAAAAGAAAAAAAATCATTGATGTCAAACCGGTATTCCATTATTTCTTCGAATATTTTAACCGTCCCAATATTTTCAAGGTGCGTTGTCCAGTATGCATCCAAATACCTAGTTACATGCAATGCCGTTCACGTAAATTAGAGACCCTGGCCCTTAATGGGGCTCGGTGCCGGCCGGATTTGACCAAGGTTCACGGGGTAGGACATGCTCCACCGAACCGGATTCTACCCTTTCTTCTCTCTGCCTGGGCTCACATTCCGTTTTGGTATATAGGTTTCAAGAAAGGGTCCTGAAAATCAAAAGACGACAGGCATATATATAAGCATGAAGTTGTGGTAATTTGTCCTTGGATGAAGGAGCTCGACGCTTGTGTCATTTTGCATTGGAACTTTGTGGTGATTGTGCGTTGCAAGGATCCTCACATGTGCTGCTGTTTATCAGAAGAATCTTTCAATCTGTTCACTGCAAAAAGATTCTGGCATCAATTCGTTCTGTTTTCTCTTGAAAGGAAACGGTGTCGTTGACCATCATAGTCTTGGCCTCGATACTGTGAAAATAGGGCCATTGCCGACGAAAAGTTTCTGCTGCTGTCGTCTCTCACAGCCACATGAGATTCTCATTATGATTTGCTTTTAGTTAATAATGCTCTCACCTTCTTCAGTGGCTCCTCTATATATTTAGTTCTTCATTATTAGTTTTTAACAAAATATAATAAATAGATCTATAGTTATAGCAATAAAAAATTATCAACTGAGTTTTCAGATTATTTATAACCAGAATATATATATATATATATATATATATATATATATATATATATATATATATATTTTATTTTATATGTAT
>Ga0307517_10004908_pt1 | contig 20382 bp, 21 predicted proteins | sample 23_EM_MG_FD_194515 | JGI IMG/M metagenome (GOLD analysis project Ga0307517, IMG submission 194515) | Populus trichocarpa ectomycorrhiza microbial communities from riparian zone in the Pacific Northwest, United States - 23_EM | ecosystem: Host-associated > Plants > Roots > Unclassified | place...
AAGTGGACATATCTTAATTTAACGCTTGCTTACAGTTCTTTTTCATTAGTGATGTTCACATACTCGCAAGAGATTAACATGGAGGGTAACCTGTTTTGTTGTTGGCATGTCTCTTCAGATTGTTGAGACTTCTAGATCAACGATACAAAGGCATTGCTCATGGAGTTGGACAATCGGAGATATTGGGTCGCATTCATGTAGCTCCAATCAAGGTATATCATCGGGGAATCGGTATATCATTGGGGAATCATTTCTTGCTTAAAGTCATCGGGGAATCATTTCTTGCTTAAAGTCATCGGGGAATCACTTGTGGTCATACATGCAGTTTCTACTTACTGACATTCAGTGTGTGTACATGCTTGTTTAAGTGTATGTGTTTGCACAGACACTTGTTTCTGTGTAAGGCTATTTTACAGTTTTGTCTTGCACAAGCAAGACGAATATTGTTCTATTATTTTCAAAGTACTTTTAACATGAGAAATAAGTGAGAAACAGCTATTTATCAATTCTTAATCTAATACTGGCTGTTTGGTTATACATGGATAGTTTGACCGATTTGTACTCTTTATCTTCTCTTCTTTGGGATTTACATTTTTATATTTGATAATTAACCACTTTCGCTTCTCTCCCAATTTGTATCTCCATTATTTTTCTTACAAAAGTTTGTACAGTCGTTAAAATTGTTCAAGGTTATTGGGCATGCATACTTTGACGTGCATGCAGATTTTTTATCTCTTTATGCTCATATTTCTCCTTTGTATGATCAAGTATTGCACCTCTCTGTTTAACTGAAGAACTTTTCTTGTGCTATCTTTTGTTCATCATGTTTTACTGTCACTCTCAACACACTATGCTTGAAGCTGATTCTAATCTCCTTGTTTTCTTCTTTTTATTCCTCTAGATTGGGAATATATTTTATCCTTGTTCCTTCATGGTACTGGATGCTCCTAACATGGAATTCCTCTTTGGGCTTGATATGCTCCGCAAGCACCAGGTAGCACCATCACTTTGTCTTGTATTGATGGCAATTTGGACCTTTGGCTGTTGAAGTTTACCTGGATGAATTTGTTCTAATTTTAGCCTGTACATGCAGTGTATTATTGATTTAAAGGAGAATGTTTTGAGAATGGGTGGTGGAGAAGTTTCTGTACCATTTCTGCAAGGTTGATCTTCTGTATTTGCCTTTTATTTTGTAACAATGACCGTTATTCTTCTATATGCTTGATTTCTTTCAGTTATTTGAGAAAGCATTTAAGTGGTCAATTCCTTTTCCACTCGAGAACTTAAAGCTGTGTTGTTTCAGAAAAGGACATTCCTTCTCGTTTTCTTGATGAAGAGAGGTATTCAAAAGAAGCATCCAGCTCTGGAAACCCAGTAAGTCTTGTCTTAATTATATGTTATTACTGAAATAGATCCTTGTTACTGATAGGTTGCTATTTTATCTGATTTTTTGAGCTGTTTTCAAACACTAAAGAAATACCCTCCTCTTTGAGCCAGTTGTTTACTTTAATTTTGGATAATTTCTGAAATGGATACTATACTTGTATATAAGGATGTAGTTGTTTATGTAACTGAAGTTCTTGATGGGATTGCTTTTTTCCGCTTGTGAAACAAGAATGATGGGCTTTGCAGAAGAGAAAACGCTTAGAGTTACATTCCTGTATTTCAAGCAATATCTAGTAGTTTTACAGGAGAGAAAAGCTTAGAATATCAATGGTCATCTCAAACATAAATCATATGATTTTATGAATTGATGCTGACATCTGCTACTAATTTAAAAGCTAAAGTTTTGGCTTTGATCCATCTTGATTTTTCAGGTGACATCAGGAACAACAGTGAAGAAGAATGATCCACCAGCTGGAGGTCAATCTTCTGGTTAGTTCTTGTGATATGATATATGATGTTGTCAGGATACATTCTGCTGGTATTTTCAATATGAATTACCTGTTCAATTATAAGTAATCTAACTAATTTGCTGGGTTATAAATTATGCAATTGTAGATAGCTGTGTTTTAATCATCACAGGTCTGTCTTAGATTACCTAGGCGGTCAATGAATTTGATTTCCTAACTAAATCTTTTCCCTCGGTGTTCCACAGGAGTTGCACGCGGTGGCGCGACACAGGTAAAAAAAGAATCAACATTTGGTTCATCTTTCTGCTTTGTTTCCCGTGGGAAATTTAGTCTGAGCTCTTACTTGAACAGTTGTTTCCTTCAGTATTCTCAAGCTGATCACGCATTCTGTTAAAATCTATCTTAACGTCTTTACTCTATCAAGCCAATTTGAATGTCAATAATAGTTTTCTCTCATATTGGCTGGCCAGGGACCTGACTTTGAAGCCAAAGTTGCAAAGCTTGTTGAGCTAGGGTTTGGAAGAGAGGCAGTTATACAAGCTCTTAGATTATTTGATGGAAATGAAGAACAGGCTGCTGGATTTCTTTTTGGCGGCTGAAGATTAACTTGTTCTTTCAACGATTATTCATTGTGGGAACCATATTCATTTTGGTAATCTAATAACTTTACAGTTGAAGAAGCTTTGTACCAGATTTGAACAATCTATACCCTCAAAACAAGCCTTGCAATTCAAATGAGAAGCAGATTAGTGGCCGGTGGCCCTCAAAAATTTTGATTTTTGTTCTTTAAATTAATTTTTTTTTGTGTTTTTGTATGGTTTAGACGTTAATATTAAAAATTAAAAAAAATATATTATATTATTATATTTTTAAATAAAAAATATTTTAAAAAATAATCATTATAATAATAATATCAAACACTATTTATCCTAAACTTGGGTTTTCTTAGTGTATGTATAATAATATCGTATGATTTGTGGCTGCGGTTTAAATAAATAAATAAATAAATAAAAGTTAGAAATTTTAGTTTTTTTATAACTAATTTTTTTTTAAAAAGAGTTCGGGATTGGCATTATATTGTGTATGTGACAATACTTTGGGATAAAATATAATTTTAACTATACTTCACTATATTCCTAAACGGAACCTTAATAGAAACCAGACCCTTGGTAGAAATCGGTGACCTCAGGCCTTGGATTACAAGGATGCGGCTTTACATCCTCCCCTATTCTTTGCAGAATTAAGAGATTGGCAATAAAGCCTGATAAATTTTAGCTTCTGGAAATCGTTATGAGAACGAAAGAGTTGCCTTGTGCATCATCCAAGATGAATTTCTTTCTTGCCTTGCGATTGCCTGAAAACTGCCTCTTGACCTAAAGGACCAGATTCATGTAGTAGTAATTTTTCTTTTGAAGTGATTTGGATGGAGTTCTACCGTTACCAGGTTTTGCAACCGGTTTTCCTAATCTAAAGCAAAAACTCAATCATGAAATATATCATGAATGCTCAATCTACTACATGGCCATGCAGCTTTTCAATTGACAGCATTCCTTATTGGATTAACACAAGCTAGCTACAATGCAGTTGCCGGTTTAATAGCAAGAAAATTTACGAAGTCCGAATTAAAGTTCTCAAGCTATTCCATGTAGGAGCAAAATTGCTGATGGAAGACAGGAAAAAAAGGCATAGATACTTGATGATTTATTGTTTTAAGATAGGCCATATCAACAGTAATGCACTACGAATAGTTCAAGCAGCAAGCTTAAACTGAATAGCGTTAAGCTGTTAACAGCAAAATCATTGGTACAAAAACAACCATTGGCATAGGAATAAGCGTAAATGAAGTTAAATCCATTGCAAGTACAAAACGAAAAATGAATTCCTTGGTTTTTGACAGCTGATACGACATCCCCACCCAAAAATTTCATGCCGAATTACACTATGGTACTCAGCACCACAAAAATGATTAAAATCTCTCTGCCAATCTAGCCGTAACTTGTCTAAGTTTTGAGTATACCTTTCCAGCAGGGGACCCTAAAATGAGGCTGCAAAGAGAATCCCTCGCAACTTTGATATTTTGAAAAGATCCTAATATGTGAATCTTGGTGTCGGCAATCACAATCCTTGTCTTGGTAGCATTTTCAATGGCAAACTTTGTTTTGCCACCCTTACCAGACAATCTCCCAATGGCCCGAGACAAATGCTCACCTCGTAGTGTTTTAACATCCTTAATTTCAAAAGATTCAACATAGAGCTCATCCAAACGCAAAAGAGCAATGGCATCTATCACATCAAAACCTAACATGAAAGCATGCACAAAATCTGCACACTTTTGTAGGTTACTTACGTCAGGTGTGTCTGATCTAGTTTTCAATTCAACCTTTCTGGCTTTGAGGTTCATACGGATATCAATCTTCATTTGCTCATATACAGGAGTGTATATTTCCATCCATGCTTTTTTAAGGGGCGAATACCGATGCGACGGGACTGAGACTTTTCTAAACTGAACTCGACCATCAGACATTTCATGAGCTTTCAAAGGCTCAAACTTTGGCTTTGCAGGCAAAGTGCCCTCAGACTTCTGTTCACGTGGAGCTATTTCAACTTCCATTGGTGCAGGGGCTTTGCTGGACTGCATTCTGACTGCACCGAATGAACACCAAACTTGGGATATTAGATACAAGTTCAAGACGGAATCTTCTTCAACTTATGAAAATAAGTAAAAAGTTTGATTTATGAAAACAAGATGAATAAGCATAAACATAATTATTCAATTTGCTGTAACACCGTGATTATAATTAAGATTAACATAAACATATACCATGATTTAATCATTAAGATTAACATAAACATTGAAACTACAAAACACCATATTAGATACAGAATCCTCTTAAATTTTCTCAAAAATCAAAGAAAAAAAAGAAACAAGTGTATCAATTTACCATGCAAGAGAATACAAAAAATCCAGGATATATACTAGCATTAACCATTACATCAAAACGACAATCCTCAAAGTTACATTTATTTCACAAGTCAAATCAATTGAACATACAAAACGTCAAAAACAGAACTCAAAAAACCAAACCCTTCAAAGAAAGTTTTCATCTTTCCATAGAAAGTTTAGATTTTTCCCATTAACCAAACAAAGAAAACATAAAATCGATACAAGTTAAAAAAACATTTTTTTGAATCCAATAAGAAACAGTACAAAAACGAAGAAGAAAGGCATTTACCTTCTAATTTTGATACTATGAAATTCAACGCAGTCTCCTTGCAGTCGTTCTCTGCTTGGGCTGCAGAGGTTGAAAATCTCCAGAGGGTTAAGATTAGGGTTTTGTCAAATAAAAGGAGCAATCACGTGGCTATATAGCTATTTTTATATGCTTGTAAATACAACGCCGTTTTGTCTCCTTTTTGTTGAGTGGGCTTGTACCTTGTTTAGGCCTAACTTATAAATCCAAACTATTTCTCTAACTAGCTTCACTGATAGATTAGTAGGTTAATCTAATTTTTTTTTTTTTTAATAAAATGTTAAAATTGTTTTAATTTTTTGAAGTTAATGAAATTTTTTTTTTGAGTTTAACGTGGGTGTCCGGGCTAGCTTATGCGCACCTCGACTAATCCCTTGGGCCCTGAAGTTAACGACCATATAAACCTCCAGTGATCATCATATAAGCAACCACAGGGCTCGAACCTGAGACCACAGAGGAAGCAAACCTCTTGGTCTCAAGCTCTTACCACTGGACCACCACCTAGATGGTTAAGTTAACAAATTTTTAATTAATCTAATTTTTCAACTAGCTTTTATATATATATATAAAATTTAGCTTGATTTATATTATTTGACCGGAAAATCCAAATTTGGCTATACGATATTTTATATTAAATTCCCATTGAATTTGTATTCACAAATGTTCTGATTTAGTTTAGTTAATGCTCATCGACATCTTCAAGTTGAAAATGAAAGACTTGGTTTGATAATTAAGAAAATATGTTAAAAGATTCTTGAACTAATTAAGATTTAAACCTTAAACCAAGATGTTAAAAGAGGTTGAAGAATTTGACTAAATCTCCTTGCGTAAAATTTGGCAAATGGGAGACTTTGAGCTGTTGTCTGCTGATGGGATCAATGGCATGGAAGCAATGGATTTGTTGACAGACACTCTAGCTGGAAAATGTTACTTCTCAATGTTTTTATCGTTCCTACTCAAGGAAAACTATTTCAAAGGAAAAGATTGCATGGTCCAACAGCTTCTGATTTGTCCACTCTTTCACTTCCAGCTAAATCCAGTACGATGCAGGCAGCCTTCTAGAATAGATTCAGAAACAACTCCAGCTTTTCCACAGACATGAATGTCGGATTTATATTCATAATGTAGAAAAATAAGCAGGAAAACTTGAATGAATGTCGAGATTTTAGGCTCAACAACTACTGAAACTTTAGCTGGTGCCTTGATAGTTACTGTGTATGTGCCTGGAACTCCATCATTCTTTACGCGGCGAGTGACAGTTACTGGGGCATTCAGACAAGGAATTTTGATTCAAGTCAGCTAAAGTAAAATCCTTGGGACATGTATGATTTCCATTTGAGAACTCTAGCTATGAGGTGTTGTTATAGCCATGGGCACATAGGAAGTTGAGGTAATCAATCATTCACGGTTGTGCCATAAACTAGGCCAGGATCTGCTGCAAGGTTTGGTTGCACGTGTCCTGCGGCATGTGCAAATGGAGTTGCGCGGAGGCCATTTGACAATCTGATGCTTGTCAAATGGCTGGCCATATTGCCCTGTAGCTTCAGTTTAAGAAACAATTACATCTACCCCAGGTGCAGTGAAATCAGGCTGCAAGAGGAATTGTTCATTTGATATAAAACAGAGAAACAAATGATCGTTCATCTTCAAAGCAAAGGCTGCCTACTGCCTAGTGAATGACCTACTGAACTAACCTCAAGTATTGCTGGCTCAATGGAATGAGGCCCCCTTGATGAGAATTTGGCCATTGCTGGATTTGAATTCACTCCCAAATCTGTATTTCCAGGACTAATTGACGCTGGAGGTTTTCTGTTTCAATAAGCATAAAGAGCATGCATAGTCTTAAAGTTGGGAATGGACTCGATTTTTTAGAAAGGGAGCAAGTGAAAAGGATAGAGGAGTCCTTACTTGGCCGAGATGATGAAGGCAATGGCAGCCTCGCCATCAGTGAGATCGATGTGGGCGGCAGGGAGCACATGAGGATAGGTTAAAAGTTCATTCCCATGTTCTCTAACATTTTCAAATATCATCCCAACAGCACCAGCAAGTTCAGCTTCATGGCCCTAACCTGACACCGTGCCAAGTCCTCCAAGGCATAGTATGATTTTCCCAGCAACCTTCTTGCGATTTCATGCAAATAACTAAGGAGACAAACCTAGTGATTTTCACACCATGTAGATATTCTACATTCCTGAATTCTGATATTCGTAGATTCGAGCAGTTCCGTTCCCAACACCAAAAACATTTTCTCCAGGAACAAAGCTACAACCAGCGGTCGATAAATAGTATGCAACCAAAAAATTCCCTTCCATCTCGATGGCACAGGGCCCATTCCTTCATCATCAGAGCTCCTGGATTGTTGCCCTTCACCTACGACAATGGCATGCAACCAAAAAATGTAAGAAAGTATTACAACCGGACTCTCTTAGAACTCCAAAGCCAGAGCCTTTACTGGTGTCAATACTTCCAATGATCACATCTTCACCAGTCTGCCTTCTTCTGAAGCGAGTTGAGTGCTCCATTTTTCTCAAATCCAAGAAAACGCCAAGCATGTTTTGTGTGCAGTTCACTCTCTGTTCTCAAAAACTGATATCACATCTGCATTTTGTGAAAAATGAAACATTAACCTATTGATCTTGAAATTGTTACCTTAAAGTGCTCCCACTTGAGCTTCATCAAGGAATGCAGTAAAACCATTTCGTGTCAAATAACTAATTCAACCCAAAAACTTAATTATATGAGGTCCCACAAGATATGATTTATATTATTTTCTAACACATTTTCTTAAGTGAAAGCTCTTTGGACTTGAAACTTGTATATGTTCACACTACCTTGTGTTTAAATTTTCTATCAAATAAATAAGAACGATGAGATTCGAACTTGTGACCACTTGATCATTAAGGCTATAATACCATGTTAAAGAACCAATTCAACTCAAAAACTTAAATTGTTAGATGAGATTCTAAGATATGATTTATATTATTCTCTAACAATACGAGTAAATTATTTGATCCTCAACCTTTTAATTTCTACACAAGAAATTATTAATACTCGTAAATAAAACTTAGTAGTTTAACAAAAGCCAAAGAACTTCTGAAACTTTTCAATAATACAAGCATGATCCAAGCAGATCAAAATGTAATCTTGTCATCTTTTGTGTATTAAATTTATGATTTTATGAATATTAATTTTTATATTGACATCATTTTATATATTATTACTATCTTGGAGAGATAATTATTCAAACCATTCGAAACAAGTCCTTAGCTATTGTTCTTGTTCTTCAAAAGAAGTTTTGATGGGATCCTATCTATCAAAATTTCTTACTTCTAATACCGGCGAACAAATAATCATTGAGCCCTTTTCTTTCCAGAGAACACACAAAAAAAACCGTCAAGAGTCGAGCTATTAGAACCATTTAATCACATAATTTTATGTTCTACCAAGAAAAGAAAAAAAGAGAGTGAGCACAACGAATAGGAAAAACAATAAAATGAAAATGAAAAGAGTTTTTTCTTGATTCTTGTCATCTAACAAGAAAAGGCATGGAAAGGTATCTAAAAAAAAAAAAAAATATCGGGTTTTGGTTATGATGCTAAGTAGAGCCTTGGGTTTATTTTGGATTCAAATAGGTTTTGGAAAATTCAGCGTAAAATGCTTAAAACATAAGCATGGATAGAAGATGAAATAATAAAAATAATAATAAAATCATGTAATTGGATACTTGATGTTACTGCAACTATAGAGAAAATTTTATGATACTAAATAAATAACTAGTGATATTTTATTAATTATTTTTTGCCAATTATTTTCTAAGTCTATTATTTTTTATTTTAAAAAATAAATATAAAAAAAATACATTAATTATTTCTTCAACACCATAAATTTTCTCACACCCATGAATCCTATTAAAAGTTTCTAAGGTTGCGAAGAGAAAAAAAAAGAGTAAAAATTATGTTCTCTTTTATCCCCGAGGGAAGAAATGTCACTAGCTTTTCCTTGAGTTAAAAAATAAGTACCATCATCCAAGTATGACAAAAAATAAATCTAAATGTATAGTTATTATTATTATTATTATTATTATTATTTTGAAGTATGATTTTCTCTATTTGTTTTAAAAAAAGCTTGAAATGATATTGTATTCGATAAAAAACCTAGTTTTTCATTAACTCAACTTGAGTTGGGTCCCGAGTTTTTATGTTATCGGGTTGACCTTCACGCTAGACCGAGTCTTATAACTAGGCCTAAAGGGACATCCTCTAGTTTGTACTAACTAATTGATCCATGCTCTCTTACGGGTTAGATATTTTTTTTCAACAAAAAAAATATGCAGGCTTTTGCAACGTGTTTTTTTACATAAAAAGGCTAGATATTGCTGGGCCTTGCAAGCTTATTTTTCAATTAATTTTTGACACAAAATATCTAAAAAACACCCAAACATTCTAGATATCTAGATAAACTCATATATGGTCTAAAAAACCTAAAAATACTGTTCAAAAACTTGAAATCAACTCAAAACAAAAATTCCAAACTCAAATTTTTTTTAAACAATTTGAAGATAAAAAAAATACCTAAGTGAAACTTTCCTTACCAAATAAAACCCGTTGACACCATGATGGACTGTTTTGATGGTTGAAATCGGTGTCAATAATGATTTTCTCTCTACCACCAGAATATAATGACTATATTTTATCTCTCAAACTTAGAACTAAAAATAATAAAGAAAATGATATTTTAGAACAAAAGTGATTTTTTCTAAAACAATTTTTATAATTTGAAAAGTGTAATAATTAAGTTGAACATTTCACCAAGAGTTTACATTCCACTAAAAAGTTTAAAACATCACCCATCTCATCTGCGTGTTTCATTTTGGTCCTATATTTTTTAATTTTTTTATTCCTTAACAATTTTAGTGAAATTAACCTTTAATTAGGTTTTTAAAAAGCAAAATAAAGAAAAAGAAAAAGAAAGGAGATGAAAAAAAAAAAAACCTCATGGGCACAGTAAATCTATTGTGCGCATGAGTGTGTGTTTATAGTTCGGGGGTGAACAATAGTTCCCCCACTCCTTCAGAATGTTGTTAATTCATGGTATGGGAAAATTAACATGAAAAAATAAATAAATTGAATTGAATTGAATCAGTGGGAAGATTATAGATGAAAGTACAGTTGTGTGTACTGAAATTGTCATCTACAATGAACATCTACGCATGCTTCACCACAAGAGGACTCTTGACATGATGGCCGTTGCTATCTGACCACGTAAGGTGCCCAAATGTGTAGTCTTTCGGCATTCCATTCACTACAGGCTTAAAAGTAACCTTGAAAATCTTCTCTTCACCAGCTTTCTTGAATTCCAAGCTTGAAGGTTCAACAACCACTGAAACCTCAGGTGGTGCCTTAGCTTTGACTGTGTATGTGCCCGGAGCCCCTACGTTCTTCACTCGGCGAGTAACAGTCACTGGGCCATTGAGATCAGGTACTGTGATTGAAGGATAGTTGAATTCAGCCAAGCTAGCATTCTCAGGACATTTATAAGGCACGCCTGAGAATTCTATTATGAAGGTACTGTTATAGCCATGGGCACATAAGAAGTTAAGGTAATCAATCTCGTTCGTGTCATAAACTAGGCCAGGATCTGCTGCACGATTTGGATTCACATGTCCTGCACCATATGCAAATGGTGTCGCAGGTTGGCCATCAGCATCGAGTATTCTCTTCTTGGAGTTAGATATTGTTTTTGCTGCGCAGATAAAAAAACACGAATTCGGTCCAATTAGCAGGGCTATAACAACATGCTGCAGACTTTTGCTAGTTTAAATTGATCAAAAGCATGCACCTGTTGTCATGATTGCAGATTTAAGAGCAGCTGGACTCCAATCTGGATGGATAGCTCTAAGGAGGCCAACAATGCCGGAAACATGAGGGCATGACATTGAAGTGCCAGACATGGTGATGTAAGGTGTCCGACGCTTGTCAAAAGGTAGTTCAGATGGCCCTAGAGCTTCAGTGTAAGCAGCGATTACATCAACCCCAGGTGCAGTGACATCAGGCTGCAAGAGAGAATTGGAAAATAATGGATAGTTCATATCGAGAGCAATGAAAGACAAGAGATCGTCCAATTGAACCAACCTTGAGTATTGCTGGCTCAATTAAACTAGGTCCCCTTGATGAGAATGCAGCCATCACAGGATTCGGCACGACTCCTAAATCTGTATGTACTGGACTAATTGATGCTGTAGGATTTCTATTTCAATGTGCATAAAGAGCATGTTTAAGTCTCTAATATAGCCTTTGAGATTGACAGGATTTAGGTGAAAGGGAGCAATCTGTGAAAAACAGAACAAAAGAAGGATTGTTACTTGGTCGACTTGATGTAGTTCATTACAGCTTGACCATCAGTGAACGTGAGGTGGGCAGCAGGGAGCATATGAGGATCGGACAAAATTTCACTTCCACTTTCTTCATCATTTGCCAATATCATCCCAACGGCACCAGCAAGCTCAGCCTCATGTCCTTTTACTACTCTACTGTTTATTCCTCGAAGGCATACTATAATTTTCCCTGCAACCTTCTTGGGATCAAGTGTTCCATTTTGGCATAGCTGACTGCACAGTTTAATGCAAATTAATGATATGGCTAACCTACTGATTTGCAAACTACATAGATGTTCGACATTCCTGAATTATGATATTTGTAGATTAGAGTAGTTACTTACGCATCTGCAGCTGGTGCTGTAGGAAGCCTTGCTTCTGCGGCATTGATCAATGGATAGAATTTCCCAGCTGGTAAGCCTTTACTTGCAACACTTGATCCCTGAAACGAGAATAAGGTTATTAAATGTGTTTTAGCTCCAAGTTTCAACAATATTTTAACGGCATAGTGCCACTGATAGGCTTAATGACAGACAATTATGGTAGATAATCTTGGTCCTTTACAAGAAAACAATACCTTGAAAAACTTCTTGTTGCCAAGAGTAACAGTGGCTGAAAACTCACGATCCAGTGTACTAGCACCAATCGTAAACAACCAGGGAGCCCCATGAGCCACGGACCCAGCAACTGGTCCGCTATTGCCGGCTGAAGCAACGACGGGAATGCCTTTCTTGATGGCATTGAAGGAGCCAATGGCCATTCCATCTTGCAAAAATTCTACAGCTTGATGTGGACCCAACGACATTGAGATCACATCAACTCCATCACCTATGGCAGCATCAAAAGCTGCCAAGATATCTGCATCAAAGCATCCACCATTGTCTGAAGGCCAGCATACTTTGTAAGCAGCCACGTGAGCTTTTGGCGATCCACCTTTAGCAGTTCCATTCCCATAACCAAAAATACTCGCTCCAGGAACAAAGCTACCACCAGCTGTAGATAAGGTGTGGGAACCGTGGCCCTCGGTGTCACGGGCAGTATTCCACTCTGTAGGGATTGGAGTAGGACTTGCAGAAGCAAAACCTTTGTTGAAGTACCTTGCACCAATAAGCTTTCTGGTATAGCACCAAAAATGTTTCGTCAAAATCTACACTATTCAGTTTGTTAGAGAAACTTGATCAAGAAGAGAAAGAGAACTGACTTGTTGCACTTAAATCCACCTCCAGCCTGACAAGTTCCCTTCCATCTTGATGGCACAGGGCCCATTCCCTCATCATTAAAGCTCTTGGATTCTGGCCATACACCTATAGTGATAGTACGCAGCCAAAAAATGTAAGAGAGTATTACAATTGGCAAAGAACCAATATGAACACTGTTAAGATTTTTCCCTTGGAGCTTCAAGGACAGAACCTTACCGGTATCAAGATTTGCAATGATTACACCTTCACCAAAGTTTGCCTTCTTCTGAAGCGAGCTGAGGGTAGGTGCTCCATTTGCTTCAAATCCCATAAATTCCCATGAATGTGTTGTGTGCAACATTCTTTCTTTGTTCTCGAAAACCGATATCACTCCCGGATTACCTACATTTTCGAAGAAAGAAACAATGAACCTATTTGATCTTGGAATTTTTAAAAACTCAAAACAAAGTTTTACGATATAGAGAATAAACAGAGAAAAAGCAGAGCAAAATAAATAGATACAAATTTGTAATTCTTACCTTTCATGGCAGCTACTTGAGCTTCATTGAGGTTTGCAGCAAAACCATTGATACATTTAGTGTAAGAGTAAATCATCACATCCTGGACATTCTCTTTGCTGCGTAAGAAGGTGACAATAATGAATAAAGGTTGATTGTTTAATCGAATTCAGTAACTTTTCGACAAAGCAAACCTCTCCAAGCATGATCCAAGAAGATCAAAGTGTGATTTGGTCATGTGCTGCACATCTAATTCTGAAGAAGAACTCTCTCCAGTTGATGATAATGGGGAAAACGAAGACTCTCCCATGTAAACTATGTAAGACTGCATGAAACAAAAAGCATCAATAATTCCACAACTAAGCTTGGATCAATAGCATTTACATGTAGGGCGATGAAGAGGGAGACAATCTTGCCTTTTTGGCAGCACAAGTCTGAAAGAGATAAAGGAGGAGGACAGATAGAGCTAAGGGAGACAACCTTAAGAGCCTCATTGTTTCTCTCTCAATTGCGAAATTTCCTTTCACAGTAGAATTGCAGTATGCTCTGTTTTACCCTGTTTTTAAACTCTGTTTTTTTGCCTATTCCATTTATTTTTAGTCAAATCTTACTTCTATATTTTTGGTGTGGACAGCCATGGAATCCTCAATTTTGATGGATAAGAATGATTCTAGGAACAAAGCTAACATTATTTGAGCAAGAACTTGTCAAGGAATTCAAAACAACTACTATTTCTCATACAACTCTTTCTTCCAAAAAAAGAAAAGAGAGAGAAGACAACAAATGGAGCAAGAAAATTTCTTGCTTCTCCACTTATTCCTCCTACTTATGGATTGGCAGCCCGATATAACGTGATCATAAGGGTAATCATGAGTAAAGTTTTTTATATTTATATTCTATCTATACAAAGAAAAATTATATATTCACGTTTTATTTGAATATTTATATAGATATTCATTGTACAACTATTATTTATTATTCAATATATATATATATATATATATACACACACACACACACCCTCTCTAAAAAAACCCATCATTTGTCTTTTATTGTTTCAAAAATATTTTTAAAATGAAAATCACCAATGTATGATGGCTTGAGAGATAGTGATTGGTGATAAAATAAAAGATTTTATTAATTGAAATTATAAAATAATTAATGCTTGCCACATATGATGGCTTGAGAGATGATAGTAGGTGGAGTAAGAAGGGAACACTTATTATTATTTTCTAAGAAAAAAAAATAATTTATAAGAAAAGTGCAATGTTCTATCAATTTCTAAACTATCTTCATAATTTTTCTAGATTTTTTTTTATTTTTGATAAATCATGAAAATATAGTTTTATTCACACGATGTTCAATATTAAACAGTAAAACATCTTCCACAAAACCTTCATATATATGAGTCTAACTTGTTTGAGAATTTTCTAAAATATATTGAGAGAAATCTATGAACTTATCATTTATAAGATCTAAATATCATTTGTATAACCATGATCTGTATTATTTTCCAATATTTTCAGATGTGATTATTAATTTTTTAGAACTATCATTATAGAACTTATTTATTTTTTCTATCACTAATTAAGGTTTTGATATGGTTTTTTAATTAAAATAAAAAATAAAAGATTCTGATATGGTTACAAAGAGTGAGTGGATTTCTCTGTTCTCTAATTATTATATTAATCATCAAACAATTTCAGCACAAATAATGAATGAAAATTAACAAAAAAAAAAAAAAACCTCAATGAAAATTAGTGAATGGAGGAGAGCAATACTTGAATAGAATAATAGAATGATGGAAAAGGTTGATGAAAATACATTTGTGCATGTATCAGTACAACGCAGAAACTGTTTTTGGCCATGATACACAAATTTTTTATCTACAATGAACATCTTCTCCTTGTGCAGCTTATCATCTCTTGTTCTTCCACCATTCCCAATATGACCTACAAATTAAGAGATGATCGAGGATTGTAGGCAATAATCCCATCTACACATGCTTCACTACAAGAGGACTCTTGACACGGTGCAAGCCATCAGACCATGTTAGATGCCCAAATTCGTAGTCTTTAGGCATGCCGTCCATTATAGGCTTAAGAGTAAGCTTGAAAAGTTGCTCTTCACCAGCTTGCTTGAACTCCAAGCTAGAAGGTTCAACAACTACTGAAACCTTGGCTGGTGCCTTAATGCTAACCGTGTATGTTCCTGGAGCCCCTACGTTCTTCACTCGGCGAGTAACAGTTACTGGGCCTTTAAGATCAGGAACTGTGATTGAAGGGTAGTTGAAATCAGCAAAACTAAAATTCTCAGGGCATGTATAAGGTCCATCTGAGAATGCGTTCAGCAAGGTCTTGTTATAGCCATGGGCACACAAGAAGCTTAGGTAATCATTCACGTTTGTGTCGTAAACTAGGCCAGGATCTGCTGCCAAGTTTGGCTGCACATGTCCAGCACCATACATAAATGGGGTTGCAAGTTGTCCATCATAATCAAGCATTCTCTTCTTGTTGTTACATTTTGTTTTTGCTGCGGAGAAAAACCAAATCCGCGGTTCAATTCGCAAGGGCTGGAACAACATGCTGCAACACTTTTCTACTTTATATTGATAACAAGCATGTACCTGTTGTCATGATTGCAGATTTAAGAGCAGCTGGACTCCAATCTGGATGGATAGCTCTAAGAAGGCCAACAATGCCGGAAACATGAGGGCATGACATTGAAGTGCCAGACATTACCATGTAAGGAGTCCGGCGCTTGTCAAATGGTCTTCTAGATGGCCCTATAGCCTCGGTGAAAGCAGCAATTACATCGACCCCAGGTGCGGTGACATCAGGCTGCAATTGGAATTGTTCATTAGGCATAAAACAGAAAAATAAATGTGATAGTTTATGGAGAAGCCAAAGACTTACTAGTGAAGCAGAACTAACCTTAAGTACTGCTGGCTCGATTTTACTAGGTCCCCTTGATGAGAATTTGGCCATTGCTGGACTTGGCTTTACTCCAAAATTTGTAATTGCAGGGCTAATTGATGCTGTAGGATTTCTATTTCAGTTGGCATAAAGAGCACGTATAAGTCTATAATGGCATTAAACTTGACAGAATTTGAGATAAAGGGAGCAAGTGAAATGGATGAAAGAGCTGTTACCTGGTTGCTTTGATGTAGTCCATGACAGATTCACCATCAGCATAAGTGATATGGGCAGACGGGAGCTCATAAGCTTCCAAGTAAAGTTCGTCCCCAGATATAATATCATTAGCTAATATCATCCCAACAGCGCCAGCACGCTCAGCCTCGTATCCCTTCGGCAGTCTCGGGCTTTGTCCTCGAAGGCACAGTATGATTTTCCCAGAAACCTTGTTGGGATCAAGTGTTCCATCTAAGCATAGTTGTCTGCACAATCAATTCCATGCAAATTATTACCATGGCCAACCTAGTGATTTGCACACTATATTGATGTTACACATTTCTGAAGTATTATACTTGTAGATTGGAGCGGGTGCTTACGCATCTCTAGGTGTTGCTTCGGCAAGCGCTGCTTCTGCACCGTTAATTAGTGGATATAATTTTCCATCCGGCAGGTTTTTACTTGCCAGAGTTTTTCCCTGAATTCACAAAATGGTCATTAAACAACTGAATACCTTGATGAGCATAAATAGTAGATCCTAGAAAACTCATGGCGATTGCCTCATCATTTCGGTGAGAATTTTAGTTCCTCGAAAGAATACCTTGAAAAGCTTCTTGTCGCCAAGAGTAACAGTGGTAAAAATCTCACGATCCATTGTACTAGCACCAATCGTGAACAACCAGGGAGCCCCATTTGTTATGGATCCATCACTTGGTCCATTATTGCCTCCTGCAGCAATCACTGGAATGCCTTTCTTAATGGCATGGAGGGAGCCAATGGAGATTCCATCTTCATAAAATTGTATAGGCTCGTCAGAGCCCAGTGACACTGAGATCACATCAACTCCATCAGAAATGGCAGCATCATAGGCAGCCAAGATATCAGCATCAGTGCATCCACCATTAGCGGAAGGCCAGCATACCTTGTAAGTAGCTACACGAGCTTTTGGCGCTCCACCCTTAGCAGTTCCATTGCCAACACCATAAACATTTACTCCAGGAACATAGCTACCACCAGCAGTTGATAAGGTGTGGGTCCCGTGGCCTGAGGCATCGTCACGAGCAGTATTCCACTCTTCCGGTACAGGGCCATTGTTAGCAGCAAAACCTTTGTTAAAGTACCTTGCGCCAATAAGCTTTCTGGTATAGCAACAATAACAACAAAAAAAAACCTCATGGAAATGTGCACATCCACTTATGATACCTACTCTACCGTCCTTTTCGACATCTAAACATGTTCAAGTCTTAAATTTGTTCGGAAAAATTGATCAAGAAGAGAAAGGGAACGGACTTATTACAAGTTACTCCACCTCCATCATCACAAGTCCCCTTCCATTTTGATGGCACAGGACCCATCCCTTCATCGTTAAAGCTCTTAGATTCCGGCCATACACCTAAATCAGTGGCATGCAACCAAAAAAAATGTAAGAGAGTATTACAGGTGACAAGAAACAATATGGACCTGGTTAGCTATTTTTCTCTTATAAATCCAAGGACATAGCCTTACCACTGTCAAGATTTCCAATAATTATATCTTCTCCAAAGTTTGCCTTCTTCTGAAGCGAGTAGAGAGAAGGTACTCCATTTTTCTCAAATCCAAGAAAATCCCATGAATGTGTTGTGTACATTCTGTTTTCTTTGTTCTCAAAAATCGATACCACCCCTGGATTATCTACACTTTGGCAAACAATGAAACAGTTAACCTATTTGATCCTGAAATCCTCTTAAATTTATAACAAAGTTGTATGAAACAGAGAAGAAGCAGAGCGAAACAGAGCATTTGAAGCTTGAGAAATAAACACAACAGTGTCATTCTTACCATTAAGTGCTGCAACCTGAGATTCGTCGAGAACTGCAGCAAAACCATTGATACATCTAGTGTAAGAGTAAAGCATCTGATCCTCAACCTTCTCTTTTCTGCATGAGAAATATAACATTAATGTACAAATTTTGATTGTTTATACAAATTAGCCAGAGAATTATCAAAAGCTTTTCGACAACGCAAAAACCTGTCCAAGTATGTTCCAAGCATATCAAAGTGTGATTTTGTCATTGCTTTAACATCTAATGTTGTCAACGATGACTCGGAAAATGATTTCTCTCCTGATGATGATGATGGGGAAAATGAAGATTCTCCCATGTAAACTATGTAAGACTGCATGAACAAAAAGGCATTAATAATCCCATAACCAAGATTAGATCAACAGCATTTACTTATAAAGCAACAAAAAAGGAGACAATCTTGCCTTTTTGGCAGCACAATTCTGACTCTGAAAGATATAAAGGAGGAGAATAGAAAGAGACAAAGGAGAGAACATTGAGAGCCTCATTGTTTCTCTTACTTGCAGAACTTCCTTTCGGCGTAGAATCGCAAAAAGCTCTGCTTTTCCCCTGTTCTAAAATTGAATTTGTTAAGCTTTCCCCTGTTTCGAAACTCTGTTATCCTTCTTGCCTATTTTTAGAGGGTAGCAAAATTTTCCCTCTATATTTTTGGTGTGAACAACCATGGAATTCAACTTCCTTTGCTGGAAAGAGTGATTCTAGCGCCAAATTTAAAACCCTTTTTCATTTAATTTGTTTATTTTTTTCCTTTTTTTTTTCTCATAACCTTGAAGAGAAATATATATCATATATTTTCAGATTGTAGCTCAAATATCACTTTGATGGCTCCATTGATAGATACAAAGCCTGCTTAGTTGCCAAGAGCTTCACACAACTTGAAGGTGTTGACTACCAGGAGATATTTTCTCTTACTGCCAAAATTATATCTGTTCGCTACTTACTTGCATTGGCTGCAGCTTGGGGCTGGTCCCTCCACCAACTGGACATCAATAATGCCTTCTTCCATGGAGATTTATATGAGGAAATCTATATGTCTCCGCCGCCGGGGCTCTTGTGACAAGGGGAGGAACATCTGGTGTGTCGCCTCCATAAGTCCTTATACGGGCTGAAATAAGCATCTTGTTAGTGGTTTGCAAAATTCTCAGAAGCCATTTGCTTTGATGGCTATATACAATCTCAAGCTGACCATTCCCTGTTCACCAAACAACAAGGCAAGTCCTTCACATCTCTTTTAATATATGTTGATGACATTCTGATTACTGGAAATGATCTCATTAGCATTATTGCCACTAAAACCTTTTTGCATAAACTTTTCCACCTCAAAGATCTTGGCACTATTAAATACTTTCTTGGGATTGAGGTTTCAGCTTCTACAAATGGGATTTTTATTTCCCAACGTAAATATGCATTGAACATCATTGAGGATGCGGGGCTGTTGGGTGCAGCTCTTATTGATACTCTTATGAAACAAGGTTTGAAATTATCAGAAAAGGGTGACTTACTCAAAGAGCCGGGTCGATTTAGAAGATTAGTGGGTAGATTAATCTACTTAACTGTATCAAGACCAGATATAACATATGTTGTCCATGTCCTAAGTAGATTTATGCATCAACCTTGTAAGCTTTATATGGAAGCAGCTCTTTGGGTTGTGCGACATCAAAAGGGTGCACCTGGTAAATGCTTGTTTTTCTCTTCAAACACTGATTTCAAATTGAGAGCCTATTATGACTCAGACTGGGCATTATCTTGGAAATTAAAAAAGACAAAAGACAGTTTCATTATCTTCTGCAGAGGCTGAGTATCGCGCAACGACGGGAGCATGCTATGAATTAACATGGCTTCGATACCTATTGAATGACTTAGGACTTTTGCATTACAAACTGGCTTTGTTGTATTGTGACAACAAGGCTGCTGTAACGTTTTGAATTAAAGAGATAGGAAAAGGCTATAAAACCCTTGAAGGCTTAGATGTAGGAATAAATTAAATGAGGGGTATAATAGTAATTGAATAAAGGGATGATAAATATAAATAGGAAGTAAAAAAAGAAAAAGAAAGAGGGATCTGAAATTTTAAGAGAGCAAATCGGTAGGAGAGAAAGGGGAAAGAAGAAGAAGAAGATAAAAGAGGGAAATTAGAAGGGAAATAGAAAGGAGTTGAAGAAAATAAGTTTAAAGGTAAGATTTAGGTTTATAAATGTATAAATGTGTTCTTTGAACTTTAAATTTCGGTTTTGATG
>Ga0307517_10004909_pt1 | contig 20382 bp, 15 predicted proteins | sample 23_EM_MG_FD_194515 | JGI IMG/M metagenome (GOLD analysis project Ga0307517, IMG submission 194515) | Populus trichocarpa ectomycorrhiza microbial communities from riparian zone in the Pacific Northwest, United States - 23_EM | ecosystem: Host-associated > Plants > Roots > Unclassified | place...
CTTCTAAACCGTAAGATAGTTGGGTAGCGGATTGACTCGATGCTGACCCACTTAATTCACCGGATAGAGGATAGTAGGAGAGAAGTGCTTGACCCAATCAAAGTAGAAAAAGGAAACGTTGACAATAATGTGCTTGACTTGTGTGTTGTGCCCGCTTGTAATTGACTGAGTAAGGATAGAACAACAGAGAAAGAGATGAACCCAATAGGAATAGAAAGGAAACGATGTCTATTGATTGCTTGCCTGGGTGTTGATGCCCCTCGGTTGTTGTTGCTGTTGTTGTCTTGCTTAGAAAGAGAGAAGAATGCACGCTGAGCTAGATACAAAGTGGGCAAGTCACAGTGGGAGAAAATTCTCCTTGTGACCGCCAAACTACCCTATGACAGACCATGCCCTACACCGGTACCGGTACCTGTACTCGGGTACTATGAATGTCAAAGGTACCGTTAGATGCGGTGGCCCACCGGGATGATAAAGTTGAAGTTAAGTGAGTTGAAGTAACACACACCTGTTCATCATCATCATACCTGGGAAATAAATTATGAAATTGGAGATCTCCCCCTCCTTACAGACAGTCATTCTAGCTTCCTTGATACCAGAAGTCAATTCAACGGACTCCCTCCCTCTTGCCTGCTCGCGAGCAGGCATATGAACTACACCCGTCCATTCTTCAAAAGGGTCGAGAAATGCCGATCCGACGTCACATCGACGCTGATGGAATAACCTTTCTTTATTTTTTCCTTTCCTTTCCTTTTTCTTTCTTTTTGCCTGATCGGCTGAGTGTGCTCTGCCAATTGAATTGCTTTGGAGCACCGGTATTACACGACTTCGGGATAAAGAAGGCCTGATTCGTTTCCTAAGGACCATGGGATGATCAGGGTCCTCTTGTAATCTTCTTTCTCCTTATTTCTTTTTGCGATTGTTGTGGCGATGTTTTTTGTTTTTTTTACGTAGGAGTACCGTACTGTGTGTGCTGTTGTGTGGTGGAGCGTTGATATCGGGTGGTGATCGGTGTTCTGGAAGGCTGGGTTTGGTGTCTATCATGACATTGTATCATCAGGGTACGGGTAGACAATGGCATGCAGGGGGTGGAGGGGAGGGGGAAGTCCGGGCCTCGCAATTGCTAAGGGCATGGGAGGGTGCCAAGGCCTAGATGCTCCAGTACCAATACCGCTGCTATCATACCGCTATTACGAGTACAGCATGTGTATATGGTTGTCACCTACGGCGGTCTGCCATTAAGCTACGAACAGACTAGACTAGCACCTTCTTAACTCTTCCAACAGTGCCCCTACGACAACCACCCCCGAAGAATGAAACGCCTCCTGGATGCCTTTACTCGAGTACAGTGCTAACCTCGCTACCATAAGAGACGGAAAAAAAGAAAAGCCTAACATATGGACCGGACTTTTTCATTGGAGGATTTAGGAAGTCCTTTTTCCACCTCTCCGACGATTTTATCATCACTGCTCTGGAAGGGTGGGTGCTGGGAAGGTGGGGACGCGAGAGTGGACGCTAGAGTGTTGAGACTCGTCCTATGATGGATTCGATTGACAGCCATTTTGTGTTCGGGGGGCAAAGTGCGGGGAAACCCTACTCGATTTCTGGGGTTTCACGTATGCATGTGGAAGGGTTGTGAACGAGATTTGGCTACCTTTGGCTACCGGACTGATAACTAAAGTCACTGAGGATGGACAACGGATGAAGCGAAACGTCTTCTTTTTTCTTTCCTCCCCTTCTGTCTCCGTCCCAAGGTTCTGCGGACGGAAAGGGCAATCTTTGGTTACTGTATCATACTCGTACACTCTCTACAAGTTTCCGCTGTATGCTTTAATCTTATTAGCAATAACTCGGATTGCGCACTGGATCTCCATTTTTTCTAACTTCCTATGCTCCCCCCAATTCTCCTTCATGATCTCTTGCCCTTATACGAGCCCGAGTACCGGTAGCGGTCTGCTCACCGCAGATTCAACGACCAAGTATGTATCGGTTGAACTTGCCACCCGACCTTTTGCCTTTCTTATTCCTCCTGTTGGTTGCGGTTGAAGCATGGTCCCTCTCTCATCGCACAGATGCCCCAAGGTGCTGGCTTCCACACCTCTTTCCCCAATTTATTCATTACTTGTAGAATTTCTTTTTTATTCCTTTGCTGTGGCCATATCTAAAATTCGCTGCTTTGCTTTGCTTCCAACAGTAGTCCATTCCTTTGCCCTGATTGCCATCCTTGGGTTCTCTAGAGGGCAGCTTGGCCCCATGCTGGTATTGGCGATCCACATGGCCACCCACCCCTGTTATTCTCTCCTGCTTTTTTACACTCTGTTCACAGGGTAAAGCCGCTGGGACTACTTATTTTGCCCCCCCTCCCCCCCACTATTATGATGGAGGTGGTGGTGGTGGAGGTTAGCTGCGACCCGAGAGCAAGTGTGGGTGGGGATCATAGGGGAAAATACACTCCACACCACACCCCTCAAAATAATAATGCCCGTGGCCATTCCCAGAGTGCGAGGTACAAAACCCCCCCCGAACTCCTTTCCCATTCCTTTCACGTCTGTAGAGAGCCCACTCCTTCCACTGCTCCGCCTTTCTAAAACCAAACCCTCGCGATTTTTGCACCTAGCCGGCATACGTATATATTTAATACTTGACAACCACCCCCTCTAAGTAGGTCCTCTCGAGGAGCAGTCTTATCGTACCACCACCGTCCCATCAGACCATATCATTCCATTCATTCTCTCAACTCTATCCTTCTCTCACCTTCCCTAGTCAACAGATCAAATCAAGTGTGTGAAGCCACGACCTTATAAAACCTGCTTCTCACTATCCTTCCTTCTCTATCTTTGTCGTTCGTGCTTTAAGAATCCCAGGCAAGACCCAAAGTCAATACCTTCTTACAAACCCAAACTTTCCCACCACCTACATCCCCTCCCATCAACAAATCACAATGTCTTCTGCTCGCACCTCTGAACAAGCAACCAATGGCCAGCCCCCAAGTTATTCCCACTCCCGCCGTGGCTCTCTAGGTCCAGGAACCTTGACCGAATTCTTCTCCACGAGTCGAGTTCCCACGACCTCAGCCTACCCAGGGCCTATCACTTCCGCCGCAGCCCAGGCAAACCGGCGAAGAATGAGCATGTCCAATGTCTCTGGAACCTCTCCTCCACGAGTCCAAACAAACATGTCGATGCGAAGGGGATCCATCTCTTCGGTCTCATCGGCCTCCTCGGCCGTGGACGAGAGTGCCATCGAAGAAGGCGAGGCCAATGCTGGCAGCCCGCCCAGCCTAGGTGGCAGCCCGTTCGCCAGAAGGCTTAGCTTTGGAGCAAGGGCCCTCAGGGACGTTCGGATTCCGCAAGGTAGAAACCCAGTCAATTTCCCCGTAAGCGCGGGGGCCGCATCCCCGACGGTGACTAGAGGTTAGCATCCTCTCTCTCCCTCCACCCTAGCTCTCCCCCACGCCCTGATTAGATTATTCAATAGATAAGAGACATGTGCTAACTTTATATATCACAATTGCAGGCTTCTGGTTGGATGGAAGGTCCGGATCTCAATCCCAAGGTTCTGACAGGGACGAGGCTCCCGTTCAACGCCGCCAATCTATCTCAGTCATGCCGCCACCAGTCAATGCAATCTCGCCTAAGGATGCTCATGACCCGCTTCAAGAGAGGATGCTCAAGGGTGATTTCTACATGGACTGATTCATCCCCACAACCTTACAACACAGGATCAATCACACACATACTTTCTTCTCATACAACTCTCGATCGAGTTTTTTTTATCCCCTTTACTTTCACTTTCCTTTGGGTAACAACTCTTGCTTCTTTTTTTTTTTGAGACGAAACAACGAACAAAACGACCGGCTGGGGAACAAACAAAAAAAATCCACAACGGGATACGAGCCCGACGCAAAAAGCGAAACCTCGTTTCCACCCTTTTTTTTCTTGACAAAATCTCATAAAGTATTCGGGTACTACTTCATGATGTACAAATACCCGGTTCTAAACGAAAAGTGGAGTTCACGGTCGTTGGTGGCATCTTTTTCTTTTTTCTTTTGTATCATACAAGTAATGGCGATATTTTCGACTTTGGGTTGGGTTGGGGGGAGGAGGATTTTTGCCTAGGACGAGGGTTGCATCGAGAAGGTTAGATTCCCGGATGTTGTGACAGCTGGTAGTCGGAGTGGTGAGCGGGTGGTAGTTTGTACAATATGGAAGGGGGCTCTACGGTACCGGTAGTCAAACACCCTTGGACTCGTGCAGAATTGAGGGGAGAGGGAGCGAGGCAGAGCAAAGTGGGGGCCGATTGATAATCGGAGATGGTGGGGAGAAGATAACGTTCATTTATCATTTCCATTGGGTTACAAATTAACTTATTTTTCTTCCCTTTTCCTTGTGGAGTCATCTGCTTTCGGTTTCACAAATCTTTGGGCGCAGCATCTGTATCGAATAGTTGTAGGCTTTCGCACCGTACCTTATTGGTTTCTTTTTTCTTTTTTGTTTGGTTGCGAACGCAAACGAAAAACAGAGCAGCCTAGGAATTCTATTTTGGGGGGCTCAATCAATGCTGAAGATTATCTGTGGCACTTCAATTTGAGATCGAGATTCTGAATTCTAATCCTGATTTCCTTTCTTCCCTCCTCTTTTCTCCACAGCTTTTTCTTCACCACAATTCCTTAATAAAAAACGCACCAAGGCAGGAGGTTCTGCCCAGCTCAACAAGATACCGGGCGGAGTATGGGTTGGCGCACGTGCCGTAATCGGAATCTGAGGAAACATCGACTTCCAGAAACCGACAAAGAAATGAACGCTGAACCCCACGAAATGTGGAATACGCTGTACTGTACAAGCACGGTAACTACGGGACGAGGGCCACGTGTGGGTTGTGATCTGGACCCCGTCTCTGGTATCTCGCTTCGCTTTTTTTTATGTGCTCAAGGACGACGGGACTCATGCGAGATAAAAAAGGGTAGGAATAAATAAAAACACTCGCACCGCTACTGCACACAGCGCGCACCAGTAGCGAAGGGGAAAGGGGATATTTCACGACGGTGTTTTCCCCACTGCTCGAGTAGAGTATCGCAGCTCGCTTGTAACTTGTCGTATTCCCAGCAGCAGTATTAGCACTCGTAAAGATAAGCTGGCTGCTCTTTCGCTCGCTCCATTCACACAGAATGCAGGGACACAAGTACTGCAGGAGGAGGGGAAGAGGCGGAGCAAATGATAAACTGCCTGCAACCAAGAGCAGAATTAAGAGATGGCATACCTGAAACTGTTCGTGTGGATTCGCTGAAATTTCAGAGAAATGACGTCTTTAGCTGCACCATGATGATGATAAGAATGAAGAAACAAAGGGATAATATTGGACTCGGCTTGGATAATTCTATGAATGTTGGAAACATTTCCCTGTTGAGGGATGCGCGGGGAGGTGGGCCTGTTCGGGAGGGTGCGAAATGGTTTTTTTCTCATCTTCTCTGGTGCTCTCGATTTATTGCTTTTATTTACTTTTTCTCGTTTCCACTTATTGTTCTTATGATAAGCTGGTGAGGAGAAGGAGGAGGGGAGGGGAGGGGCAAAGTGAAGTGGAAGAACAAAAAGAGTGAGGGAGGCTGATGAAACTTTCTTCACGTTCGTTTTTCTGTTCGTTTGCTTGCTCAGGGTTTGTTTCTTTGGCTGCGTTGCTATCGTTGTTGCTGCCGAGCCACACACAGCCAACGTCTTCTCTCGCGCGCCCTCACTCCCTCCTCTTCCTCTTGCTGCCCTCCCCTGCCCGCTTTTCTTTCTGATTCCATCCCCATCATCCTCTCTCATCCATCCCTCCAACCCCGAAATCCTTCCACTTCCCTTTTGCAGCACAAAGCTCTTTCCATCTTTCTTCCACCACCACCACCACCACCACCACCACCACCTTCACCCCCCACTAAAAGCCCCTTCTACATCCCCAGCTACCATCAACAACTCCCTCCCTCATCCTTTGACTTGCGTTTAATCCCCAACTAAGTACACAAACATCTAAAATCTATCAAGACATCATGACTACCGAGGTATGTACCAGCAACTGTTTTTAACCTTTGCTTCTTGTTCCCCACAGGACCCCTCCTTACTCATCAAAACAACATCCAACCCCTCCCTTTGGTATCCGTCATCATCAACTCCCTCCCACCAAGAATATTGCTAATGATTGTTTTGCTTATTGTGATTACAGCGCGAGAGGTAATTTCATCTTACTGGCAAACTATTCTCCTCGACCGGTAATCTCATACTAACTTCCGCTGCAGCAAGACCTTCCTCGCCAGATTGTGCGAGCAGGCTGAACGTTATGATGGTTTGTTATCCCCGCGTTTCTTATCGTTTCTACAACGGTGACGTTCTTTATTAACTCTTCTGCTTGTTATATTTTAGAAATGGTTACTTATATGAAGGTATTTACCTCCTTCCAACCCCGCTTTCCACGGAAAGTCGGCAACAAACAATGTGAAAAATTTACTGACTCGCTTTTTTCCCCTCTTTATAGGAAGTCGCTAAGGTATACGCAGCCCTAGAGCTGACATTCCTATCGTCACAACGATAGGATTCCTGGAATCCGATCGGCTCGATCGGCTCTATGAATCTGAAACTGAATTTGGTGCTAACCGGTGGTTTATCAGCTCGGTGGTGAACTCTCTGTTGATGAGCGTAATCTGCTTTCGGTCGCATATAAGAATGTTGTTGGAACCCGTCGTGCCTCATGGAGAATTATCTCTAGTATTGAGCAGAAGGAGGAGAACAAGGGCTCTGAGAAGCACGTTACGAAGATTCGCGAATATCGCCAGAAGATTGAGACCGAGCTGGAGCAAGTTTGTTGTGATGTTCTCAACGTCTTGGACGAGTCTTTGATCCCTAAGGCCGAGTCCGGCGAGTCTAAGGTTTTCTATCACAAGATGTACGCCCTATTTCCATACAAATTACCCCTTCACCTTTGTGGGAAAGTTGCTGATAAGCCTTATATTACAGGAAGGGTGATTACCATCGTTATCTTGCCGAGTTCGCCTCTGGTGATAAGCGGAAAGACGCTGCGACCGCCGCCCATGAGGCTTACAAGGTACCTCAATACCCCGCCCCCGCTTTTGATCCACTCAAATAATCAATTTTTTCTTCTTCCGTGGCACATGAGCACGTGCTCACTAACTGCTGCAGAATGCTACCGACGTCGCGCAAACTGAGCTCACACCTACCCACCCTATCCGCCTCGGTCTCGCTTTGAATTTCTCAGTTTTCTACTATGAGATTCTCAACTCGCCTGATCGCGCGTGCCATCTTGCTAAACAGGCATTTGATGATGCTATCGCCGAACTCGACTCATTGAGTGAGGAAAGTTACCGTGACTCGACTCTCATCATGCAACTTCTCCGTGACAACTTGACCCTCTGGACTTCTAGTGAATCTGGCGATGCTGAGGAGTCTGCACCTGCGAAGGAGGAGGCTAAGGCCACTGAAGCTAAGCCGGAGGAAACCCCGGCTGCATCAGCCCCAGCCGAGGAGGCTAAGTAAATTTTCGATGGATAAACAAAAAGTTGTTGTGGATTTGGCTGTTGCGTACTTGGTTTCAATGATGGCATAGGATGGAAAAGGGACTCTGGTGATAGTGTTTTTCTCTTTTCCGTTTAATGTTCAACTTTGAGTGTCGCCGGGGAATGAAGTTTCAGTCAAGATATATACACGCATCTGGTAAATGGAACGCTTGTTATCTTTTGAGGGCAATTTTCCTGTTTCTCGTTTTTACTTTATTGGCAGCACAAAGAAAACCAGCGGAAACGCCATGGGATTTCCATTTTTTTCGAAACTTCTAAATGTTGGTTTCTTGTCTTTTTTTCTCTACTCTGTTAGCGGATTTATTGTTTCTCTTCTCCTATCCTACCGCTTTTATTCCCCATGCCCCATCTTGTGGTTTTTCTGCAAATTTCTCAATCCCCTCCCCGTACCCCTCCCCATCGACCTTAGCTTTTCTTGAGCTCGAAACTATTGCGCTGATATTTTCACCAATAACTCAATTTATTTGTGGTAAAAATCTTTGGCTAAATTTCACTCACATTCATATAAGGCTTTTCTAGATAGCTTATTGTGTGCTTTTTTGACGGACAAAATTCGAGCGATATTCCCTCATGATGGGAGGGTGTTGCTCTTTTCCTTGTAGAAAGATTATTGGTCTTGGAGTGATAATTTGGGGTGAACTGATGCTCCTACTGTAGAGCCCTATGCAGCTCCGCGATAGAAGTTGGGCAGAGTGGGTATGGTAATTTGCTTCTATACGGGGTGGCTTGACACTCCCCAGCGATAGTGACGGTGATGACAGCGTAGGATAAAGTCTTGAGCTATATACGATACGGTGAGAACACTTCTAGAAGAACCCCTGGTCCACAGACCCAAGGGTTGGCATCCAGAGAATAGGAAAATCAGGCCTACACTCCGAACTAAGCTTACCCACCTTTAGCGAGTATGAAATCACTAAGCTACACTAAGCTACACTAAGCTACCTTAGGAACTTAAAGACCCTCTTCATTGTTGAGAAAAGCAAGGAGAATAATGTAGTCGCCTGGTTAACTTGGTCCGACTGTATAATCGTTTGGAAATGGCTAAATTCCTTGTGCAGGTTCTGGTCCGCGCGGGCTATAAGTAGGAGGCATTCCAGATATACCGATGATGGGTTGTGATAGCCACGCCTCCCCCTCTCTCTCGTTCACCCACCCAAGCCAAAAAAGACTTAGGGCGCCCCCCGCTACGAGGCCACCTTTTGTTTCTCCTCTATTCTTCAAAACAGAAAAACAGACAAAACACAATGCCGCCACAAAAAGTCATCATAGATACAGACCCTGGGTATGCTCCGTCCTATGATACCAATCCACCGCTAACCCCAGTAAATCTCCAGCGTCGACGACGTCCTCGCTCTCCTCCTCGCGCTCTCCGCCAAGGAGGAGGAACTCCAGGTCCTGCTAATATCACTGACCTTCGGCAACATCGACGTCGAGAGCTGTCTACTGAACGTGGTCTCTATGTTCCACGTCCTCGAACTGGAGCGGAAGTGGAGGCTGGAGAGAGGGTTGCCGGTCGGATTTGGTTGCCTGAGTGCGCATAAGCCCATTATTGCGGTGGGGGCGGATGGGCCTCTTGAAGATGAGGTTATAATGGCGGATTACTTTCGTACGTTTTACTCAGGCTCACCGTTGGGAGGCGGGGCGTTAGTCGGCTGACGGAGGGGGATTGAGAACAGATGGAGCGGATGGGTTGCAGGGGGTTCATACCAGTGTCTGTTTTCTCCATATTGTGGGTACGGTTGGGCCGGGTTGAGCTGATGACGAGGATCTTTGGCAGGCACCGCATTTTACGCCAAAGCAGACGTGGAAACACATGTTTGCTGCCTCTCCCGTGCTGAAGGGGGATGAAGAGCATCCACCGAATTTCAGGCCTACGAATAGCCCGGCGCATAAAGAGATTCTGAGGATTCTCAGGGAGAATCCAGTGGACAGTGTTACCATTATCGCTGTTGGCCCGCTGACGAATCTGGCTCTGGCAGCGGAAGAGGACCCAGAGACATTCCTGCGCGTCAAGGAAGTAGTGGTTATGGGCGGGAATATTGATGTTCCCGGAAATGTACCCCCCCCCTTCCCCCGATATTATATACCATGCTAACGGAAGGAACAAGGTGACACCCAACGGAGAATTCAACACATTGGCCTGTCCATACTCTGCCGCTAGAATTTATTCCCTGACCTCCCCCACCCCCTCCTCTACTGCGCCCTCGCCTTCCAGTACCACTAAAAAGCTAAAACCGACCCCAGGAACCTTCTCCCGCCGTCTAAACCTCACCTTGTTCCCCCTAGACATAACAACAACCCACCTCCTACCCCAAGAAACCTTTACCAATGCCATAACTCCCCTCCTCTCATACCCCTCTCCATCGCCACTAGCCCAATGGACAAAAGTCTTTGTCAACGCAACCTTCGCCAAGCTAAAGAAAATTTATTACGGGGAGAAGCCCAGCGATACGGGCTTCTCACTGCACGATCCGTTGTGTGTCTATTACGTGCTCACCCGGCAGCGTGGCGGATGGGAAGCACTGGAGGAAAGGGACATCAGGATTGAGACGAGTGGGAAGTGGACCAGAGGTATGTGCGTTGTGGACCACCGTGGGAAGAGGGTCGAGCTGGACGAGAAGAAGCCCGTGCTGTTGGGGGACGAGGGGATTTGGTTGCATTGCGGGTTTGGGAACAGGATTCGGCAGATGATTAAGAGTCCGGATGAGAAGGGGATGGCGCGTGAGATGTTGAGAAGGATTTATGGAGAGGCTTGAAGGGAGCTTATGGGAAGAATGAGGGAGGGAGGGAGGGGTGGATATTTGAGTGTTAAGTTGGCATAGCGTTCCCGGCGATATGATATTTTCCTTGCTGTTGATTGATTGGGTTTAGCAAAGAACGATAGGAGAGCAGAGTGCAGTGCCGGTATCATTAAGTTCACGCGCTTCAGTCACCCGGGAATTTTTCGAAGCATGCTATCGATATCTCATTAGGCAAAATATCATAAGCCCATCAATCGAACCTACAATGCCAATTAAATAGTTGATTAAATCCTGCATTCATCCCAACTAAACCCCTCCCCTTTGCCTAATTTGCACTTGATCATACCATGTTATCGAACAAGTATTAAGGTGATCGCGTCGCTGGAGCTCAAACTATCCAACCTACCTGCCTAAATCTGCGCTTTGCCAAGTCTGTAGCCATAATACATAGTCACGTGTAGCCTAAAAACAGTGTCCCGCCATTCCCAGATGCTCATTCATGATGCGATCCCGCAGGTATCTACTGATTTACTGATTCGCGAAGCCTACATCTATCCTTTCATCCACTCACTTACCTGCTCACCTACTAACTTCCCTACTCGGCCCGACACCATTAAATTGATCCAACTTACCGGGCAGACTTTCTCTAGCACTGTATTATACTACACTATGCTGTACTGTACTGTGGTGTAGTATAGTGCTCGAACAATACTGATCTCACTACCTCACTATATACCCGATCTTCAGTTTGGAGGGCTGAGAGCCGGCTGATTGGAGATTCTTCCCCGTGAGTATGTGAAGGGACACTGAGCGGGTAAGGTGATTGTTGCGATCTTCCTAGTGCTATATATTTCCGCGGTTTTGGTTATAGTGTGATTGGAGGGGAGAGTTCGGCAAGGTTGCCGCGTGGGATGATTTAATCGCGCTGGGTTGGAGGAAGGGGATGGGGATTGGCTTCTGCCCTGAAGTAGTTTGTTGGAAGGTAGGGTAGATAATTCTAATGCTGGTATGATATGTGAAGTGAAATATTGTGTGTGAGGGGGGGGGGGGGTGTGATAATAGTAATCCTGTATTTATTTTATTTTCTCTTTCTCTTTTTCTGCCCATTATATGAGGAAGTGACTGAACCCATGGAGACAGCGGCAGGCCCCGGTAATCAACCCTTTCCGACTACGGTAACCCAGATTCCGGGGCAGGCTAATTACCGCTTCTAAAGCATATATATATATCATAATAATATAAGCGATATCAGCTCACTTTGGAAATGAAAAAAGAAAGAAAAAAAGGATACACTCTCCTGCTAGGCTGAATGCCATCTAAAGAATTAGTAAAAATGAGCAAGGGAGTTCATTAAGAGTACATATCGAGCACTAAAGTTTTTTTCTGGCAAACGCAGGTACGATGTAGGCTGCAGGGGCAGGGAAATGAATACCCCATAGCTGGATGGGTGGTCACGCACGAGGTATCATTGTTCCGGATTTCTGGGAGCAGGGCCGGTAGGTGGGGAAGAAGGTATCCTGCCGCCAAGGGCTGACATTTGTCATGTCGCTGATTGGGGTCTACTGAAAATCCAAGGAGGGATTATATTGCCGTTCTCGAGAGAGGGTTGAGGTTTGCTTGCTCGCCAGCTCGCTGAAGTGAGAGGGAGGCTCACACCCGAGGTTTTTGGAGACTATTAGCCTGGCGGAGGCTATTGGAGGGTTATCTGCGCTTCTCGGTTGCGCTACATCAAGAAAAGAACAGAGGGGAAATGAGGTAAGGGAATTCCACCGCCTAGGAAGGAATTATTGTGGGGGGGGGAGGGGTTAGGAGAGAGATGGCATGAGTGATTGTCAGCCTTGTGCAAAAGAGGTACTTGACCTGAGAACAGCTAATAGGAGATAGAAGCTTGCCTTTAAGCCCAGAGATGAGGGCTGGGATTTCTACCGAATCCTCAGCGGTTTCACTCGGGGTAACTATCGTGTGTCGGGGGCTACTATTAAAGCAACTAGTGGATAGTGGAGCAAACTTGTGAGGTATCGAAGAATCTCGATCACCGCCTAGAGGCACGCGCAGTTCACAGCAAAGCACCTTAGCAGAGGTCACTATAATGGTTATACATTCTAATTACAGCGCCGGTGCCCCTCTGAGGCATCGGTGGAGGTGCGACTGAGGCTTCTTCCAAAAGCAATTGAGCACGATTCCAGGAGAGCAGAGTTAGGTGTTTGTGCGGTGCTAGCTATCATGACTGGAAAATATAGCAAGTTAGGAAAGGCGACCTAAGGAAAAAAAGTTAAGTGGCGATGATGGAAGAGGCGTAGCTATAATAATAGCTATCATACCTACTTGCGCATTCCACAAGTATCCGGATGCCTTAGCGCCAAGCCGACTCGGTTTGCGCCTGGGGCCCGAATCTTAGCGCCAAAGTATCCGAATACTTGTAGAATGCGCAAGTAGACACCTCTAGTCTCATGCAATCACAGGATATCACTCGTGGGAAAGATATAGATTTGCGAAAAAAGTAATTACACTGATCACTGCAATGGGCAGTTAATGCCCCCAGAATACTGTAGTAGTCAGCCCAGCACGGAAAATGTTACACTTTATTTCTTACATTTTTCTCCTAAAGTTTTATCACCAATCCCAAATAGTTATTATACCTGGGGCTATACTAGAACGGTGCTATCCCTCGGCGATCTGCCATACCAAGGATCTGTACACTCCACTAGCCCAACGCCCACTAACAGCGCACGTCAATCAAACCCAACCTCCCTACCAGAGCTACTCAGATGTTTGCAGCGCGTACACTGTTTGAGGTATTAGAGGTATATCGTGGGGTAAAGGGTGGTGAGAAAAAGTGATGAGAGAAGGTGGTGCCCAAGGGCTGGGCGTGGTCAACACCAAACCGATCGCGATCACCAGGATAAGAAGGAAAATTTTGATCCATTGAATGGCGGCCTTCAGTAATGCCTAGTGCCCAATGAAAGTTCAGGAGTGCAAATACCGAGTACCTCTCTAGGGCCGGTGGAGGGGTTCTATGTTGTCGGGGCCAGAGCAAGGAGGACGGGGTTGACGAGTAAGATATACGCTAGCATCACGCCGATATCCGGAGCCATTACAGTAGCGAACTTAGTCCGTATAGGGTTTCATCGGTGTCGAAGAGTAATATCATACCACCGCGATCTTCTCGCTACCATTACACCCCCGTTCTTGCTCCTTTCATAGGCCCTTCTGCCCAAGCCTGTGCAGAGACGGAGGGCCATGCAAACAGCATATCCTGTAAAACCAGTTGGAAGCCAGAAATTAAGCATGTACTTTCACTGGGCCTTGACTCTCAACGCCCGGCCATTGGTGAAGAGAGTGTTCTGAATTCCAAGATTGTATGGCTCGGAGTAGAACAGCAAAGGTTGAGATACCAGGTGGGATGTAGCCCAGCGAATGGGTGCTACCCTTGGAAATGTTTGTAGCAGCGACCATTGCAATGGTTGGGCAGATGGAGTCGCCGTGCATGCACGGGATACGGCTCCCCATGAATTGAAATTTCGCAGGACGAGCTCGGAGAGCTGTTGCAGGTACTCATAATATCGAAGCGTTTTTAGAATGAACTGCTATTGTATGCCACCCAGATTCGAGAAAAAGTGACAAATTTTGGCGGTATGCAATATCATCCCTTTTTTTTAAAAAAAAACTCTTCGATGTTACGAGCGCAGTTCTATCCGGGTAGCTAGGCCATAGAAATAAAGCATAAGTCTGGGAAGAGTTGTAGGTTAGCTAGAATTTCCAAGACTTAAGCTCGAATGCAGATATCTATGGTATGAGACAGCAGAATATTACTACGATAGTTCAGTCCCTGTTTCCATCAAGGTTTGCACAGCCACCCGCATAAACCATCACTCGCCACATTTACACGTCATTTCTATTGGCAGTTGCCTTGCAGAGGAGGAACAGCACATGCCACCCGACCCTTGACCTGGTCATCCGTACTAACTCAACCGGTTCGCAGTCTGTCCTCTACAAAAACCTTTTGTACAGTATAACAGCTAGCCTCCAGTCACCATCCACCCCGAGCCAGTTCAATCCTACATAAACTAGGTCGCTACCTTCTCGCACTCGAAATAATAAACACCCGCAGCTTCCCCTCTTATCAATTCCAGCCCGCCAGTCAGCTCTCTCCGCCGCGCATTCACGATGTCAGGTAAGCTCTCGAGCTTGATATACCTTATTAACCCGCCTGCTAACTACCACGACAGTCGACTACTGTATGAAGTCAGAACCGCCTTAACCCCACAATAGCTAACCCCAGACAGACGCAGCCCTGGAGGTCTCTCCTCAAGCAAGCCAGCAAGAAATTCGTGAGGCCTACAAGAAGTAGCTACCCTTCCCCCCCCCCCTCCCCGGCCAGCACAATCTAACCATCCTATACTACAACAGAGCAGCCCTCAAAAACCACCCCGATCGAGTTTCCCACAACGACCCCTCCCGCGCGGCTCGCACCCGAAAATTTCAACAAATCAACGATGCGTACTACACCCTAAGTGACCCCCAGCGACGCCGTGAATATGATTCAACCCGCACCTACCAAAGCTCCTACAATAATCCCCAACATGCGCAGAGCGACTGGCAGGATGACCAATTCGCCGACATCTTCGAGGAGATGATGAGCGAGGAAGGCTTCACCGAGGGCGCGGGTGAGCAGACCAGGCCCAATGGTAAATTCTGGGGGGTCCTCGGGGGGCTATCCGGTGGCGTGATGGGGTTCATCGTCGCCAACGTGCCTGGTATGCTCGCCGGTGCCGTCGCTGGAAACAGATTGGGTGCTGTTAGGGATTCCAAGGGGAAGAGTGTTTACGAGGTTTTCCAGGAGTTGCCTCAGAGTGATCGTGCGAAGGTGGGTGCTAGAATCTTGCTTTCTGCGACGGTGATTGGAGGCGCCATTGCGATCGGGGGGTTGAGGGGAAAGCTGACGGGGATGGCGGTGGTTAGCTGCTTAGTGATTTGGCCGCAAAGGTGCTGGCGCACGCTGTTAGCCGTTAGGTGGAATGTTAGATTTTCGAGGTCGAGGAGAGATGATAGTCAGTAATGATTTTCAGGGCGAGTCGGTGGCTGCTTGGACGGGACTTTAGGAGGAACCTTTCCATAAATGACGTTTATGATGGGCGCGGCGTTCTTCTTTGCTTCTCCTTTCTTCTTCTTTTTTGTTTTCTTCATATATCCTTGCCTTCACTCCCTTCTTTCGTAATCCCGGTTTCCTGGCCGGTAGCGATATTTTACATTGTGGTCCTATTTGTATCGCAATATACCCATATGACGTGATAATCCATGATGCATCCCTAATCTAAAGACCTCAAACCCAAACTTCCCAACAGCCCTTTCTGACACTCCAATAAAATCTTTAAACAACCAATCGGCAAGTCCATAGGAAAACGAGCTCACGATTACCAGAGAGTCAGGATCTCATAAAACAAGCCACCCCAGACAGAACTACACATAGACACAGCGAGCCCCTCCATAAACACATGGCACAACACCGGTATATACCGACCAAGCACTTGTCGACAGCACCCCACGCGCACCACGGAAGCTAGATCCATCCCGGAAAAAAAGGCCCTATTTCTACCCCTCTTCGCATGTTACCGTGCAATCTAACGGCAGCAACAGTACGATTCTCATACCAGTACCATGGAGGCATTCTTATTAACACGCCCGCTCAATGTGCTCGGGGGTAAGGAAAAGTCGGGCGCACTTCCGAAACAGGTAGTGTATTTCTGTAGTGGCAATGACACACAAATAGGGAAATGTGAGTGATATGCTATGATCAGGCTCACAGGAGAACAAAAGCTGGACACACTTCCATTCAAGAAGTAGTGAGTGATATTCCATGATAGATGTGGTGTGGATTAGAATCATTACAGATATTTTTCATGGTATCATAGGTTGCATGTATCATGGAAATGTGGTTTAATGATACTATTAAATTTTACAGAAGTAATAAACTCACCCCTTCTACCTGCCTATACTACAGTTTTTCACGGCCTGTCAAACCATTCCTACCGCCAGAAACCCCTTTTCCTTACTCTCGCTCTCCAAAATCCTATTTGGCATCTAAACTTCCAAAATCACCGTAACCTGTCACATCTGCTTCTTGAACCCATTTTTAATCCTCATTTTCGCCCCACTCTAACCTCCCCCCCCACACACCTGCCAAGCCCTACATGTAATCCCCGATGCCGGACTTACGTTCCATTCATGGTATCATACTTAATCTGAAGAGATGATCCGACCGACTTTCTATCCCCTCAAAATCATGATCTTGACCGCACACTCTCACTTCCGCCGCCGCCGTCTGGATTCAGGCGCTGCACGTCCAACAAATTAACAAAATAACCCGCAACCGGGACATCGCTCGGGATTCTCGTGAAAATGTTTTTTTCGGCCATTGACCGTTTTGGGAGATGTCCCCCCCCCCGTTAAGATTGGGTTATGTTCCCGCGGGGTTTTGCAGGGCTGCGTGGCTGATACTTTCAAAAAAACTGGCGGCGACCCCTGAAGTTCCTCATGGCTGAGGTTTTGATTTTTACGTTCGCGGGCGCTTTTTTCTTTCCTTTTTTCTTCTCTTTTTGCCTTTATCTTTCCTCATGAAGGGCCTTTGTGATAAATCGGGGTTAGTCGGTCACGGAGGAAGGGAGAGAAAAGAACTCAAACCGATGTGCTGCAGCATACGCAGGACTCCAGACGTGTTTACAGGTGTTGTCGGCACTATCCGCGATCACGGCTCACAACTCAAGGCGAAGTGGTTGGGGCGGCAACCACCACCAGTGTGCAGTGCTCGTACCACTACCGCCTCAATCCTCGAGTGTGCCAGCCAAAAAAAACAAAAAGATCAGAGGTATTCAGGCAATTGGAAATAGGAGAAGAGCCAAAGGGTCAATTCTCATACTTTACATTAAAAAAATCACTTCAAGAAATAACGTCTTTAAACCTTACACCCTAATTCCTTTCGAAACATTAACACCCAACCGCCCCATCCATCCAACCCAACCCATTCGTCCGTTCATACAATTTAAATCTTACAAAGTGAGCAAACCAACGAAAATTGCGGCGACAGCGAAGCCACCTGGAACAAGCCCAGCAGCCGCGCCCGATGTTCCGGTAGAGCTAGCAGAGCTAGAGCCTCCGGTGGATGAGCCGGAACCGGGTCCTGAGGTCTTGGTAGAGTTTCCTCCATAGCTTCCACCGGTGGCATTTCCGGTTGGGGATCCTGTTGGGGCGCCTGTGAGGGAGGCGACTGCAGAGCTGGGGAAGCTAGTGCCACAGATTGCTTTAGCAGCAGCGATCGCATCTATTTTTGTTGTTATTAGCTTCCTTCCGGCCTAAAAGGAATCAGCAGGAAGTGAAAGCCTTACTCTCCTTGTCCTTCTCACTAGTGCACTCTTTCCCAATACATCCAGTGATGGAGGTTATAAACTGATCATTCTTGCAGTAGCATTGGAAGTCGCCAGAATCGCAACCAGTCATGGTGACCATTGCTGTCCCCGCGCATGTACTCTAATATCAAAGTTTGTGTTAATGTCACTCCTTCTCTTCGAGCGTGTGTAGAAACATACAACACATTGAGGCAAATCAGCGGGCAGCTGAGCAGCAACCATAACGGCGGCACCGATGATAGAGGCGATGATTGAGGTCTTCATTTTTGTATGATAGAGGAATTAGAAGTCAAAACACACGACGATGGTCAGTGGTGGTAAGTGAATGAGTGGGTGAGTGAGCGTAATAATGGAAGTGAAAACGAAGGATATTAAAACGGACAAGATAGGTAAGTGAGGAAAGTCTAAGGGTGGGGGATAGCATCAGGGTATTTATCTATTCTTCCCCTTTCCATTTCCGCCCCTTCTTACTTTCTGCCCGGTCGGGTATATGGGATGGGTGGGCTCGAAACGCGGCTGAGCGCGGATGGCTGGGAAAGAGAGTTAAATTGGGAACCATTACAAGCTCACTCGTGCAGCATCAGTTGGGAGGAATGATTTGGTGTGTGAGGGAGGGAGGGCTAGAAGGCTTGGCAGGGATCACCTTCTCGTTATGCTTTGTGTCATGGTCTCATCGGGGGTTCACCGGGGTAGGTTACTTTTCTTGCTTCTTCTGCCCTAGTTCCCCCCTCGGGTGGCAGGAGGGAATCGTTGGACGAGCAAATGAACTTGTGTAAACAGGTCCACCTTGGACCAGTTTTATTCAAGGGAAATTATGGTTTACTCGGGTAGACTTTTAGAAGGCTTTGTTTGGTAGTAGAGCTTCTAAGAAGGAGATTGGCATGATTTGCCTACCGGCATTGCTTGTCCAAGAATACGGCACCACCACCAATCGCTGGGGTTGTGAATGAGGTTTGGTGATTACCGCTCATGGTACAAGTACAAGTAACTTTGGCTATGACCGCAATCTTTCCCAGTCTAAGTGTACCCGGACAGAACTCGAGCGAAGCTCAAACAATGCCCGTGTCACTGGCTTGCTCCTTGAACTCGACGTTCGCTAACCATTATTGCGGACACGCATTCAGCCCCAGACCAAATACCCCAAACCAGAAATGCTACAATAACTCGAATAAGCGGACCATGTGCCAGGTATGATAGGGAGAATTTTCCTCTAGAAAAGGGGCGAAAGCCACACTAAAAATCTACCTCCTAAGCCCCCCAGACCTAACTAAGAGAGGCAACTCCAATGTCCTAGCACCAGGTCCGGAAGTAAGCGTTTTTTTTTTAACCCAGGGGCTGAATGCCTGAATTGCAAGTTCCCCTGACTCCTTCTCTCCCGTTCCTGCTTGTACGAGCACAAGTGTACGAGTAGACCCTTCCACGCATGTATCCCTTGTTTGGAGCAAGGCAATGAAGAATGTCATACTACTATGCATCAATCAAGGTGACCCGTAGTATGTATTTATATCGCCCTCACAAGCTTCGAGAATCTCTAGCCTTGCAGCTGCAAACATTGCTGAATTAATGAATGAATGATTAATCAATCAACCAGCCGATCAAGCCCAATTCCAATTCGTGATAGTGACCACAGACACCGCACTGCATCGGCCAACCGCCCGGCTAGCTGGTTGATTGTTGCTCCTTCAAAGGCTGTCGGTTTGTGAGTTCAAATTTCCGATTATTATTATTATTTTTCCTTCCCTCTCTCGAAGCCATGGTAGGGATCCAGATTGGTTCTCAACAACTACCCTGTGGGGTACTGGTACTTGTCGGAGGGAGGGAAGGGGGCTGCGGGAAATTGCATTCGAGGGAAGGGGAAAGGAAAGGGGGAACGGGCAAGAAAAATAAAAACCCTTGAGAAAGTCCACCATCGAGGAATTGCGGAGTTGGTGATTGGGAGCACATGCACAAGCTGGTGTACTAGAAAATTTCTTTAATATTCGGACGCCTTGGCGCGGATTTGTATGTGTCTTGGCGCCAAGGTGTCCGGATACTTTTGAAATTGGCTAGTACTCGAGCACAAACATCCCTTTCAAAAGTAGACTTGCATAGCTGGATAGCCAGCAAAGAAAATACGGGCAGGGGTGCTATCCCCGTTTCGAAACAAAAGTTCCCGAGAAAACCTTGTTGTGGACAAAAAGGAATGGGCAGATCAGCACAAATGTCAAGCTGCCTCAAACCCCTATTAAGCTACCGTAAAGGCTTAGGAAATCTACTATCATACAGTATCTACACTCGCTATATCATACTAAAACCGCAAGAAGCTTAAAAAAAGCAGGTTAACAAAATTGCCAATACCGGTTAATGAGATCCAGCGGGCTCGACTTTTATAGACTATACCCTGTCTAGAAAATACAATTCTCTCTCAGCGCGTTTCATCTTAGACCCCGGGGGACGAGGGGCCTGACCGCCGATCGCGGATTTACTGAGTTTTTACACTACGGTAGGATCTTCGCTCGAGTAAATCTGCTTGTCTCAGGCGATCAAACTCCACCAAAGGCGCTACTCCATTTTTCGAGTCAAGACCGGTAGGGTATGGTAAACGCTCGGGAGTTTGACCAGTGCCGGAACATGATGACTTGCCTATTACCTAAGGCTTGGGGGGGGGGGGGGGGGGGGGGGGTTTTTCCGGTGC
>Ga0307517_10004910_pt1 | contig 20381 bp, 26 predicted proteins | sample 23_EM_MG_FD_194515 | JGI IMG/M metagenome (GOLD analysis project Ga0307517, IMG submission 194515) | Populus trichocarpa ectomycorrhiza microbial communities from riparian zone in the Pacific Northwest, United States - 23_EM | ecosystem: Host-associated > Plants > Roots > Unclassified | place...
GGATGTACCGGAAGGAACAGATGAAATTGCTCCTACGTCTTACAGCAGCAGTCGTAATCTCTATTCCTATCTTCATAATAGGAATCGTGTATATGTCTCTCGTGAAGGAAGACAACCCGGGTCGACATTTTTTTGAAGAGAGATTATGGGCCGGCCAAGTTTCCAGAGGTGAATGGGTTTTATTCATCCTCTCCACGCCTATCATGTTCTACTGTGCTTCGGTAAGTGGTTGTTCCCTCGCCCCCGATACCATACTTACTATCCGTCAGGAATTCCACCGTAGATCACTTCAGGAACTGTGGTTCATGTGGAGACCGGGAAGTCGAGCCTCGTTTACAACTCGATTTTTCCGCTTCGGTAGCATGAATCTACTCGTGAGCTCGTTTATTTCATTATCTGACCATCCTTATGAACATCCCATCAAAATTACTAGATTTCCCTTGGGGTATCTGTAGCCTATTTTTCATCTATCGCTGAGCTGGCTATCTCTGCGACTAGAGATTCCACCGTCGCCAATCCGACGACTGGGTCGATGACTTACTTTGATTCTGTGGCATTCTTAACGATGTTCTTGCTTATAGGTTGGTGTGGTGACATTACCTATTAAACATCTGCTAATAGCGTCGTCCAGGGCGGTTCATCGAGGCGTTTAGCAAGCACCAGGCTTCCAATGCGATAACCCTCCTTGGAAAACTAAGAAGCTCAGAGGCTCTTCTAGTGCATTCCACCACTAAATCTTCCTCTTCGTCATTCGATAGCACCGACGAAAAGCTGAGCTCGGATATGCTGCCTCTATCTAATTCCGGAGTAGAGAAGATATCAACGGATCTTCTCGAGGTTGGAGATATTGTGCGCATACCCCCTGGAGCAAGTCCTCCAGCAGACGGCGTCATCGTCTCTTCTGGCTCTGAACTTACCTACTTCGACGAGAGCTCACTAACGGGAGAAAGTAAGCCCGTGGCGAAACTCGAGGGCGATCAGATCTTTGTGGGGACAATCAACAAGCTGCGGGTAGTCGATATGAGGGTTGAGGGGGTAGATGGGGAGACGATGTGAACTTATACATTTTTTCATGTTAGGTTATTACTGACAAAATGAATAGGCTAGAGCAAGTGATCGATGCCGTACGCCAAGGCCAAACCAAGAGAGCGCCAATCGAGAGGATCGTGGATGTGGTGACGTCGTACTTCGTGCCACTCGTAACTGGCCTTGCCATCATTACTTGGATTGTGTGGTTAAGTCTTGGTCTAAGTGGAGCATTAGCGGCGGACAATCTGGCGAATAGCGTTGGTGGATGGCGTACGTCGTATTCATATTCTCGCCGCATACCCCCCCAAACATCCCTTTGCAGCGATTTGGTCTCTTGAATTCGCTATCTCTGTGTTTGTCATTGCATGTCCATGTGGTATTGGCCTAGCAGCTCCTACAGCCCTATTGGTCGGTTCCGGCCTGGCAGCCAAGCATGGTATTCTCGCTCGAGGAGGGGGAGAAGCATTCCAAGAAGCTTCACAGATCGATGTCATCGCCTTCGATAAAACTGGCACGTTGACTCAAGGTACCGAGCCCAAGGTAACGGATGAGATTATTCATCCACCATCCGCGATTGCAACAACAGGCGCCGACGAAGATTCTGCCAGATGGAACTCTAATATTGCTGAAATCGTCCTCCAATTGGCTTCTGCGAGCTCCCATCCTCTCTGCGTTTCTCTTCGGCACCACCTCCACGGCCAGACCACCTTTTCTATGGTTGGAACCGACATAGAGGAACTGCCGGGCTGTGGTATAAAGGGCACTTTTCATCTTGCCCAAGCCGGTCGTGCGCTACAAATTAAAGCTATCATGGGTAATGAAACTTGGCTCCATGAACATGGCGCGGTGCCCAGGCCGGGAGATTCCAAGTCACTCCATCAGATGAAGCTGGAAGGGAAGAGCGTCGTTCTCCTTGCCTTGAACATTCAAGACTTGGGCAGAGAAATTGAGGCCCTGGACCTTTTCGAGATCGCAGCACTATTTGCTATCGCCGATCCTATTCGACCTGAAGCTCGGTCTGTCATCACTCAACTTCATGCACAAGGCATCGAGACATGGATGATATCTGGTGATAATGCAGTCACCGCGAAAGCTGTTGCGCAATCAGTTGGGATTCCGTCGGAGAACGTTATAGCTGGCGTTCTGCCTCACCAAAAGGTAGTATTCAATAGCATTTTACGAATGCCGCTGATGAAACTTCGGATTGTCGTCAGTCCGAGAGGATCCAGTGGCTTCAAACGTTACCTCGAATGAACAAGCGTCGGGCAGATGGACGAAAAAATGCACGAAGCAATGAGCGGCGAAACATTGTTGCTATGGTAGGCGACGGTATCAACGATGCGCCGGTTTGTTCTTTCTTTGGGTTCAATATCTGCGCTTATTAAAATGCTACAGGCAATAACCGCCGCCGATGTAGGCATTGCTATGGGATCAGGGAGCGATATCGCGTTGTCTAGCGCGAAATTCGTTCTTCTGTCGCCTAACCTTCATGGTCTGTTGATATTGACCGATTTATCGAGGAAAGTCTTCAGAAGAATTAAGTTCAATTTCGTAAGTTGATTTCTCATGTACTGTGTGACGCTTTCTCTTCCTTGAATACTCATCCTGAGTACTTTCAGGGCTGGGCAACCGTTTACAACGTCATCACCGTCCCAATTGCAGCCGGAGTGATCTACCCCGCGCATCACGCGAGGCTCAGTCCTGTGTGGTCATCACTGGCTATGGCATTATCGTGAGCTCAAATAGCTTGGTCTAAATTAGTTATCGATTACTGAGAATCTGTTTAGGTCGACTTCGGTTGTTTGCAGCTCGCTTTTGTTGAGGCTATACAAGGAACCGAAGTTTACAGACTTGAGTAACTCCTCGGGAGGCGAAGAGGAGCTTCACTCAAATTGAAGTCTTCGATCTGCAAACCTAACAACCTTTCTCTGACTATACTTTTGCGTCGTCGGATGAAAATCGCTTGCATATCGGCGTGGAGAACACCCGCGGAAGTTGTACTTTCAATTTTATGGAATAAATCTATCTATCTCATTCTTTACAAGATGAAAACGGAGCCTTCCCAATGGTCAAATTTCAACTCTCGACACCACTGACTGAACTCTGTCTGTGGTCACTGATAGCGCTGATACATTTCGACCGTCGTAACTATTGACACGCTACCTGGTTTCTATCCTATTAAACTCGACAGCCGCTTCCCGATAGGCACATCCACGACCTTTTTCATTTCTTCCACCGCCACCGCCAACTCTTCTCTAATCGTCCGATACTCGACCAATAGGCTCTCGAGCATCCCTCCTCCAAGCAGCATGGTAGTTTTCATCTCGATCCGCAACCGCTTGAGAACTTCATCTTGTTCCTTGACACTTGATTCCACCTTCGAGAGGAGATCCAGGCCGACAGTGTTATCGCCTATATGTTCTCGCATGCAAGAAAGTTCTTCTTGAATGAGCAGAGAGAAATCTCGATTAGCGGTGTCGATGAAGCCTTCGAGAACCAGAAATGCGGATTGACGAGTGTGCAAGAATCGTCTGGTCATGGAATGTCCAAGTATCGGTTCCCAGTATTTTGACTTGAGCTCTTCTTCACGAGCGGCCCCGATGTCTTCGTCGACTTCATCCCACATGGTGGTTGTTATGACGACATTCTGGAACCCATGTTTCTTACTAAGGTCGTCGAAGATACGCAAGTTTTTTAAGGGAGTACCGGCCATACGATTGTCGGATATGCGGTGAAAGTAGAGCAGGCCGCTGATGGTAGAGTTCTTTTTGGATCTAAAATACAAGTAAGGAGGCACGGTTTGAGAAATTCAACGCATTCAACTTACGCTTCTTGCAGCCAGTTTTGAATCATCTTTTGGACCGCCTCGGAGCCGGAGGAACGTGTATCGTCGAATCCTGGCATGTCTACGAACACGAGGCTGCAGTTGCTTACCTCCGGGAACGAGAACTTGACCATCTTGACCTCGTTCGTACACGATTCCAAGCTGTGCCCGATGCCTGTGTCGACTCCGGTGGCAGTGTAGATGAACTTGTTCAATATTCAGGCGCAAATGGCTTTTGATTCAAATTTAACTTACAGTACTTTTCCCGGACCCTGTTGGACCCATCGTCCTGCGAATTCCATCATCAATAACTCGGCGCCGCAGTGGAAGAAAAAGCTCACGCAATCACCACATCCCCTTCGGACAATTCTTCCATGGATATTTGGGTTGCTTCACCGCCCGTCAGAAAGGCTAATCGGCCGTCAGTAATTTCGACGTTGTTGTAAGCTTTTTCTTTTCTCCTGAATTCTCCCTGATCACAGTGCAACATCAGCGATGGTATAGTATTGGCTATAAGTGCTGACCTTTGACCCTTTCCCTTGAAATTTGAACGACTTTCGGTACCAATTGGCCTTGGACGAGCTATTTAAAGTTGTTAATGCAAAGTTCGAGTCGCCGAATTGCTACAGTGTCGCTCACCCTCTAGAGCTAGAGAGGACGTACTGCGTTATTGACTCTCTTGCGCGATGCGAAGGGGTGAGGACTTGCCTGGCTTTTTTCGTTGTCTGGAATTTCCCTAATTCCGGTGAAGGAGTCGGAGTTTCCATGTTGGAACCTTTGGATGATATGAGCGCTGTAGTGGTAGATGCAACAACAGGCCGAACTGTGAGGAACAGAGGACGCAGACGGGAAAGCTTTCAGTTGAATCGTCTTTATTTTGGCCGCCTGGAATACAAGGTTCGTGTGATCGATCGTTCGCCACGCTGAAAGTGCAAGGACACCTCCTGGCTGTGGTGCGGCCATAAGTGACCCCAGCCACCTTTGAAAAAAGCGGATAGTGGAAACGAACCGTTTGGAACGTTTGCGTGATAGGACTACGCAACTAGTTCGCAAAGAGTCAACGACTCACACGTGTGGACCTCATGTCGTCAAGTGCGATGACTTTCGATTAAGAGAAATAGAGACGTACCCCTCATCAGGCCGATCCTTGTTCACTACAATTCACCCCCCTGTAACCCCAATTCATTCAAGACTATGGGCGGACTTCTATCAAAACCCATTCCTTTCGAGGGTCTATCGGAGAAGGACACGGTGATTGTGTGGGCGACTCTTATTTCTGTCTTTCGAGTTGATGTTAAACCGCGATCTCTTAGTGTCATTGGCCCTAGTGGATCGGGGAAGAGCACGGTGAGCATCGTAAACCCTGACGCTAGTGATGCTTTAAGCTTATTTACATCATATGAAAGTTCATAAATACGGCTGCAGGAGCAACAGGAGGGGAGCTCCTCAGAGTCGGGAAAGGACTGGAACCGTGCACCAAAGAAGTCGCACATATCCAATGTATTCCGGAGGACGGACGAAGTCGGATCGTCTTTGTCGATACGCCACCATTTCCCAATCCCGACGAAAGAATGAAAGACGCGGAAAAGGCTGTGGAGAAAAAAATAGCCGATTGGTTAAAGAAGGCGTGAGTCGCCGTAGTTTATTCCTATGTGCTAAATCTTTACCCGTCTTAGGTTTGGGAAACGGATACGAGTCAGCGGCATCCTTTATCTCTACAACAGCACCGACAACCGTATGACTCTACCACCGGCGGTCCATTTCAAGATGTTCCAAAACCTCTGTGGGGATGACTTTCAGGGGCGCGTGTTACTCGTGATGACAATGTGGGAGAGGGTGAAGCCTGAAGTGCGCGAAAACAGGCACAAAGCTCTGACGCGTAATTGGGGTTATCGTTCGTCCGTTGTTCAACATCTGGGGACGAAAGAAAGTGCCTGGGACATCGTGAGGAATTTATTAGATGGTCAGAACAGACAAAATGGTTCGGCGGCTTGATACATACCATAGCTTTGCTCATAAATTTAATTCAATATTCATCTGGTATGTGAGGATTGGAAATTGAGGCGTAGAATGTATCATGCCGGGATAGATTTCTTGCCAGGAACGAAATATCGGCGATTGATATCTTAGCTTCGACGACATCTGGTATAGCCTTAAACAATGAGCGTCATGTTCATAAGCCGGAAATGCTTAGTACTGATTTAGACGGTCATATTTCAGTCATATCGATGGAAAATAAATAAGACTCAAAGTTCATGAGTTTCTGGACCAGTGACACGTTCTAGGGAGCCTTGAGCGTTTAATGTTTAACGTTTGACTTGAGTAGCTTTGTTGTGATCCGAAAAATCGCCGATTAATGTGAAGTGCAAGTTGGCTTCAACCAAAACACGAGGGTACTTACCTCATCATGATGTTCTTCGAGCATAAACCGCAAATAGTTATCATGTAGAAAAACACTTACATTTCAACTACCTCGATGGAAAACAAGGCCTCACAGCCCAGCGATACAGTCATTGAAGTTGAGACCCAAGGCCATGAGCTAATCTCCATCCCCTTAGCATCGATTTGCTCAACATCGACAGAAAGTACTCCTTCCCAACTCCTTCCTCATAAGGTTACGGCAACGAATTCCCTGGAGGTTGGAGCGGGACTGGCGCTATGGACGAAACGGATCGAAAATCTAGACTCAGAGTTATCATACTATGAGGATAGTCTCTCGGAAGTGTGAGGGTAGAGTGGTCGACCTCTGGCGTCAACCACACCCGAGTGCAAATGATGCCGTGATTCCCTATTTCGGTACCGGCGCGGCCATTGCATGAGCCCGACATGAGGTAAATGCTCGCCTTTCTGTCGGAGGGCATCGCTTCATGACTTATACTTTGTCCGCACATATCCAACGCTGTTGAAGTCAACATCACGAATTTTACATGAACTACCACACTCGAGTTGTTGCACGCCGGGAACTGACGGCCACCGATATTGTGGTTGTGTAAGTGATAGAACGATCTCTCAAAATTTGAAGGAACCTTCATTTTCTTTACAACATATTCAGTTTTATTGGCCTAACTGGTTCCGGGATGAGCCAAGTGCGTCATTATTTAATGTTTCTGTCAGTACTGTAATCATGATTCTCCTAAGATCATCGATACTCTCACTGGACAGCCTGATACACGAGCTAGGAGCTCTTTTGAATCAGTCACCAAGACAGTGACCGGATTTCGGGTCTTGAACCACCAGAAATACGGAGACAATCTCGTTCTCGTTGACTGCCCTGGATTCAACAACACCACATGTCAAAGCGACCACGAGATTGTGAAGATGGTCAAAAGCTGGCTGGTGGATAGGTGCAAAAATACCATGCATACCCTCGAACCAATATACTCATGATAATATTATTTTTTGTAGCTTTAGGGGGAAAATAACACTGTCAGGAATTGCTTACGTGCATCGAATCACCGATCTTCGTTTGTCCGAGAGTTTTCAGCATAGTCTGGGCCTTTTGGAGGGGATATGCGGCGAATCTAAGATCATGATAGTTCTTATCACCTCCATGTGGGGTAAGATGAAGGACGAGGAAGAAGCTTCAAAACGGGAGGATGAGCTGAAGGCGAAGTACCGAAATGCTTTGCTTCATGATCACAATCGAGCTTTGGTCGCTCGTTTCTGCAATGATCAGGACTCGGCATGGAAGATCATTGACCAATTGATCAATCTTACCAGGCATGTTATTACCGGGCATGTTGACTTTCACTTATTTTCTCGGTCATGGTTAACGAAGCTCTAAAACAGGGTCGGGTCTTCGACTCAGATCCATGAAAGCCTTCAGGCAATTGTGGACAAACGAAAGAATAGCCTGGAGTTCTTGATGAAATCTCAAAGCTACGATGGCGAAGGAACTACCCCTTCAGCACTCACGCGTCTCAAGAGCGACATGGAAAATATACTTTGCGAAGATATATGTCTTATGGTTTGTGCCGTCTAGATCTCTGTGCTCATTTTAGTTACTTTTGGTTAGCATGACTTGCAGGCCCTCCTCCGCTCCAATGGGAACTCCATTCCGCGGAGTCTGCCAGATGAGTACTCTTTCTTCCTCCATCATGAATATTAACTTAAATAGCATATAAAAATTCCAAATCCCCGACTAGGATCTATAGAGGAACTCGAGGAAGCGCCGGATGGTGATTTGCAGGAAGCAGATCATGATTCAGAACCGGCAACACATGATAATCCGGATCGACTCATGGACGATGATTTGGAGCATCAATATGGGGACAGATTTGCGAGAAGTCAACATTTGGCCCCGGAGGAAAGGATATTGGACCAGGAGATGCCGTCCAGTCACGATCGTCACCCTGGTGCCGCATCTTCCCCACAACTGCTGAATCCAATGCAGTATCCCAACCCGCAATACTTCCCGTACCATTGGCCGGCTGTGATGTGGAGTCCTCCGGCGAATATCCACATCAACATTTCAAATATAAACAATCAAAATACTGGAGATGACGGCGGTATGTGCATCTCCCTTCAGCTTCTCTCATTCATGATGCTAGCGAAGAGGCCCCCAGACTCTAGTTCCGCAATCAGTTCGAGCACGGAAAGGCGAAGCATAGAGTGTGGCTCACAAGATAGCACAGGTAAGTATTACATTCTGGATTCCATTCAACAAGAAAACCAATCCAGCTCTTCCATAAGACGCTGGCCATGAATTTGTAAATATGACACAGGTCCCGATCCGAAGGAGAAGTGCACTCATTTAAGGTTTACGAAATCCAGTGGGTAGTTAGAGGTATATTTCGGAATACATGAGTAAAGCACCAATTCAATACGCATTTTGCGCACAAAACATGATTAGGAAAAGCCACATTAATCTTGGTATCGTTGAGAGGGACATGTTGTTATCTTTGAGGGAGAACATTGTGCTGACGATCGGGAAAACTGGGATGGGGAAAATCAAGGTGAGTACACGTCCCTCATATTCGACGTGGACATACCCTCCGACAAGCATCAAGCCACTTAGCCATACTAGTAGTAGGCTTCGATCATCCCCCAATTCTCTGGAGGCTATTCGAGTGTAACATAAAGTACGCCATCTTCAAAAACTTTTGACTCGACCACAACTCTATAACGTTGATACATTTCGACAGTCGTAACTCTCGACACGATACCTGGTTTCTATCCTATTAAACTCGACAGCCGCTTTCCAATAGGCACATCCACGACCTTTCTCATTTCTTCCACCGCCACCGCCAACTCTTCTCTAATCGTCCGATACTCGACCAATAGGCTCTCGAGCATCCCTCCTCCAAGCAGCATGGTAGTTTTCATCTCGATCCGCAACCGCTTGAGAACTTCGTCTTGTTCCTTGACACTTGATTCCACCTTCGAGAGGAGAACTAGGCCGACAGTATCATAGCGACTATGCTCACGCATGCCATGAATGAGTGGAGAAAAATCTCGAGTGGTGGTGTCAATGAAGCCTTCGAGAACCGTAAATGCGGATAGACGGCTGTTCAAGAATCGTCGGGTCGTGGAATGCCCAAGTATTGGCTTCCAATATTTTGACTTGAGTTCTTCTTCGTGAGCGGCCCCCACCTGCTGCTCGATTTCATCCCACATGGTGGTTGTTATGATAACATTCTGGAAGCCGTGATCTCTGGTAAAGCGGTCGAAAATAAGCAGGTGTTTTAACAGATTGCCGACTATATGATTGTCGGATATGCGGTGAAAGTAGAGCAAGCCGCTGATGGCAATATTCTTTTTGAACCTAAAACCAGAGTGAGGAGACGCAGTTTTAGACATTCAACATATTTTACTCACGCCTCTTGCAGCCAGTTTCGAATCATCCTTTGGACGTCGGCGCTGGAGGAACGTTCGTCGTCGAATGATGGCATGTCTACAAGCACCAGGCTGCAATTGATTACTTCCGGGGGCGAGAATCTGACCATCTTGATCTCGCTCGTACATGACTCCAAGCTGTGCCCGATGCCTGTGTCGACTCCGGTGGCAGTGTAGATGAACTTATTTACGATATTCAGGCGCAAATCAATTTGATTTAAATTTAACTTACAGTGCTTTTCCCAGATCCTGCTGAACCCATCACCCTGCGAATTCCGTCATTAATAGCATGGGGAATCTGCGGAATCAAATAGCTCACACAATCACCACATCCCCTTCGGATAATTCTTCCACGGATATTCGTGTTGCCTTCCTCTGAGCGTAGTAGGACATGAGCTGGGGTGTATTAATGTCTAAAATTGCTGACCTTCGAGAGATCCAGCCCGACACTTTCACCTCCAATATGTTCTCGCATGCAAGCGAGTTCTTCTTGAACGAGTAGAGAGAAATCTCGATTTGCGGCGTCGATGAACCCTTCGAGAACCAGAAATGCGGATTGACGAGTGTGCAAGAATCGTCTGGTCATGGAATGTCCAAGTATCGGTTCCCAGTATTTTGACTTGAGCTCTTCTTCACGAGCGGCCCCGAGGTCTTCATCGACTTCATCCCACATGGTGGTCGTTATGACGACATTCCGGAACCCGTATTTCTTACTGAGGTCATCGAAGATACGCAAGTTTTTTAAGGGAATACCGGCCATACGATTGTCGGATATGCGGTGAAAGTAAAGCAAGCCGCTGATGGCAATGTTCTTTTTAGATCTAAAATACAACCAAGGAAGCCGGTTTGAGAAATTCAACGCATTCAACTTACGCTTCTTGTAGCCACATCTGAATTATCCTTAGGGTTTCGGATCCGGAGCAACGTGTGTCGTCGAATGGCGGCATGTCTACGAACACGAGGCTGCAGTTGCTTACCTCCGGGAACGAGAACTTGACCATCTTGACCTCGTTCGTACACGATTCCAAGCTGTGCCCGATGCCTGTGTCGACTCCGGTAGCAGTGTAGATGAACTTGTTCAATATTCAGGCCCAAATGGCTTTTGATTCAAATTTAACTTACAGTACTTTTCCCTGACCCTGTTGGACCCATCGTCCTGCGAATTCCATTATCAATAACTTGGCGCTGCAGAGGACGAAGAGGCTCACGCAATTACCACATCCCCTTCGGACAAATCTTCCATGGATATTTGGGTTGCTTCACCGCCCGTCAGAAAGGCTAATCGACCGTCAGTAACTCCGGCGTTGTTGTAGGCTCTCTCTTTTCTCCTGAATTCTGCCTGCTCACAATGTAACATCAGCGGTGGTGTGGTATTGCCTAAAAGTGCTAACCTTCGATCCTTTCCCTTGGAATATGAACGACTTTCGGTACCAATTGTTCTTGGACGAGCTATTTAAAGTTGCTAATGCAAAGTTCGAGTCATCGAATTGCTAGTGTCGCTCACCCTCTAGTGCCAGAGGACATACTGCGTTATTGACTCTCTTGCACGATGGGAAGTGGTCAGGACTTGCCTGGATTTTTTCGTTGTCTGGAATTTCCCTGATTCCCCTGAAGTAGTCTGAGTTTCCATGGCCAACCTTAGGATGGTACAAGAGTGTCGCGGTAGATGCACCAAGAGATCGAACTGCGAGGAGCAGAGGCAGGCTGGAGAGGTTCAATCAAAGCTGTATTTTGCCTATCCTGGAATAGGAGGTTCGTGTGCTCGATCGCTCGCCATGCAGCAAGAGCGAGGGGCACCTCCTGCCATGTCAGTGAATGGTTATGTAATGAGGCCTGAGGATCAATATCCCGGCCCGTCTTACATTCATCGAACACGTGGCCAAGTTATCACTATTTACCTCATTTGTCTGCCAAAAATACTTACTTATGACCGGACGACAAGAGGGCCCAGGCCCCCAGACGATGTAGGTAATCGGCAAAGCCCTACTAACATGCGGTGTGTGAAAGTGCTTGCTGCCTGCAGTTTACCTGAAGGTGCCCACGGTTTGGTTCTGTACCTATGAGCCAATGCGTTGACCTCGTCCAATTATCCCAATGATTCAAAAGAAATTTCCGGGTCATATCAACAAACGGAGCAGAAAGAAGGCGAGTATTTCAGCTCCCACTTGAAAGTCTCGAAAATCCCGAATTAACTGTTTCCTGGCTCCAGCCCTACCAGAAAAATCGGGTTTCAGTAACGGACATACAAGTTGAAGATGATACGAGTAGTATTAGCTCTTCATCTGGCCCAAATTTGCCTCGAAGCTCGCCAAATACCAGCCTCCAAGCGCCTAGTCGCGGAAGCGATCACAATTCTGAAATATCCTCTACTGGTTCATTCTTCCAAAATCCTGAAAATGTGAGGGTCAACGGAGGGCAGTTCAGCAGTACTTTGGGACATCATGTCACGATCAACCTTCCCCGTGAGTTTGTCCTGTCCGATCCCTTGATCTTGTGGTGATGTTACCAGACACAGGACCGGACTCGGCGGTGGAACGGGCGAACAGAGTACGTGTTCAATCTTGCTGAGTATCCACGACTGCACATAACGTACCGTTTAACATTCTCTTCACGCAGGTGACAGTCACATCTGTACCAACCCAGTCCTCGACTTGCAACGCCGTTGACCAGCATCCTGGTTGTATGTGTTTTCGCTTGCTCACTGATTTAGTAACTGCTTGGAACTGATAGTCGTTCGAGAAGTGCCAGAAAGTGTTGCTGGGGTATCTATTTCCATCGAAAACGTGAGTTTGTGTTCTACGCTTTCATCAAAACACTTGTTCATGTATTATTGGATGTCCATGGTTGATCTTCAGAGTCGAAAGTCACGACATGAAATGGTCACGCAAAGGGGTAACGAAATATACGAGCGCCATCTCTGCCTGAAAGGTCGTGGCTTTCCGCTCTGGATACCAGAGCCTAACAAACGACTACCTTTGGCCTATCAGAAGAGAGGTATCGCTATTGGGGATGTTGGGATTATCACACGCTCTGGAGCTTTCTCCTTTCTGTTCAACATATGTGTGCCGAGCGACGATCCTATTAACCCGCCCCTCCTCCCCGAGGGGTTTACGCCAATTCATCCCCCCCTCGACGCTCTCGATGTCGCAGAGTTCAATGAATTCAAACCTGGGAGCTACTTGGCGAGCGCCTCTATTGAAAATTTACAGAGCGGGTTCGATGCGCGGTTAGTAGATCTTGGTCAGTTCATATGCCCTGATCATTGACGAATAAACTTAGGGGATCGGCTTTTGAAACACCGGCATCGGGAGGGGCAATCTTGACCCTGCCAGAGGGGGCTGTTGCGTTCGACCTCGAGAATGTTGCAGCCATCCGCAGTTATGTTGCAGCAAACGTGGAGAGATGGTACAGGTTCGTGAACGGCGTGCGGGGTCGGGAGGCAAAGAATGGTGACGTTCGTGTGGTGATCGGCTGCGACAAGACCACGTCATGGGGCATGGCCGCCCTTGCCAATGTAACGCAGCATAAGGTCAACCAACTGAAGTTCAAGGCTACCGGGGGCCCCAGCGTAAACTCTGCTCGGCCCCTCTACTCTTGGGACGACTCTGGTGTGGCTCAGTTTAAAGTCGGCCCCGACATCAAGGAAGTCAATGCTCTGAGAAGCAATGCAACTGCACCGAACGACGAGGAATTTTCCAATCAGTGCCTCTTCATTCGAACGCTTAATGCCACTCTTAAAGCCGAAGCATGGAAGAAACTCCACGATAACGTTGACTCGACAAGTGTCTTATATTCCAACCCTTCGACTCAGACGATTTACCCTGAATCTGAATCTCCACCCCATTCTCACTCCGAAAGGTGTATGTTTAACACGTCGTTCAGCACTCCGCAGTCATCCCCGAATCGTACGGATATTGAGAACCTAAGATCCTCAACTCAATGTTCCAGAGTATGTACGGCGTTTCCATGCTACCTCCATGCTCACTAGTATATTGTAAACAGCCGGAGGAAGAAGGAACTATCCAGCATCACGGAAACACAACGTCATCGAAATTTGACCATCTAGGCGTACCTATACAATCCTCGCGACTCCCCCGCCCGCCTACCGAAGGTGATGCCATGGAAAACGCGGTTGCAATTTCTACCGCACCAGATACAATCGTGAGTCAACAACCGACTTCCCGAGTCAAATTGCCCAAGATTCGTACTCACCAGACATACCATCCTTCAAATGGCCTAAACGAATTGATCCTGAAAAAGGTATGTGATACGTCGCCGCCTTTATTCCTCCGTGATAAAGCTGACAGCCTCTAGTTTCCCAAATGCAAGATCGTTGTTACTGAGGATCGGGATTGGTATTCGATGGTTACAGAGGTACTTAACGAGCAATTTCATCACTTTGTGCCTCTCGAACGAAATTTCAGGGTGTCGATGATTTACCTGATTCAGAGCAACTTCTAGAGCTGATCATGTCTTCATACGACATCCGGATGGCAAACGGTTAGCCTTAGTAATTTCGTGCCTTGATACTTATTCGATCAAAATTTCCACAAGGAATTTTATTCTTGGAGCGAAAATGTGAAGTGAGTGCATTGAATTATATAAGACATTTACGTTCTCTAAAAGGTTCAGACCATTCTGGGAGATCTCGCAGAAAATCTGGTCCCTCCTTTGGAAAGGTATGCGAAGGACGTGAGTCAAGGAATCAGGCCTTTCAATTAATTTTTGAATTCTAGGACTAAACCACTCGAAATCGAACCGGTTGCATTGCCTGTCGTCAAAGCAAACGAGTAAGCGAATACCGACTTTATTGTAACTGAATCGTGCTAACCTTATACGCTAAACTCTTGAATTCTAGGACTAAACCAGTCGAAATCGACCCGCTTGCATTGAGTGTCGCCAAAGCAAACGAGTAAGTGAAATATCGACTTAAATGTAACTGAATCGTGCTAACCTTGGACTCTAAACTCTTGAATTCTAGGACTAAACCACCCGAAATCGAACCGGTTGCATTGCCTGGCGTCAAAGAAAACGTGTAAGTGAATATTGACCCTAATGTAACTGAATCGTGCTAACCTTGTACGCTGAACTCTTGAATTCTAGGGCTAAACCAGTTGAAATCGAACCGCTTGCATTGCCTGTCGTCAAAGCAAAGGAGTAAGTGAATATCGACTTTATGGTAACTAACCTTGTGCGCTAAACTCTTGAATTCTAGGGCCAAACCACTCGAAATTAGACCGGTTGCATTGCCTGTCGTCAAAGCGAACGAGTAAGTGAATATCGACCTTATTTTAACTCAATCGTGCTTACCTTGTACGCTAAGCGTCACCAAAAAATTGTGAGCGAAACGACATTCATTGCTAGGGCCTGTTGATAAAATTTTAGTGCTAGGACTGAGCCATTTCATTCGCCACTGTTGGACCCTCCTGTGCCCAGTGTCCCCAAGAAGGACGAGTCAGTATATTGCTTTCGCCCCTTGCAACTAGTGGTTGTGACTGACTCAGTGGTTCTGTCAGCCCGCCGAATTCACGTGAGACGAAGGAGAGAGAGAAACAAAGGTGAGTCCCTTAACTCATAGTACGAAGAAATCGAGACAGAGGCGTCCATCAAGCGCATACTTTTACGACCTGTTTACCCTAGGTCTTGCAACCCTGAATTCCACCTTGAATATGAATAGACTTCTATCAAAAAGCATCCCTTTCTTCGAAGGTCTATCGGAGAAGGATACGGTGATTATGTGAGCCACCCCTATGTCTGCTTATCGGGTCGATGTTAAACCGCTATCTCTTAGTGTCATTGGCCCTAGTGGAGCAGGGAAGAGCACGGTGAGCATCGCAAACTCTGGAGAGAGTGAAACTTATTTACAGCCCATGAAAGTTCATAAATACGGCTGCAGGAGCAACAGGAGGGGAGCTCCTCAGAACCGGGAAAGGACTGGAACCGTGCACGAAAGAGGTCGCATACATCCAATGCATCCCGGAGGATGGACGAAGTCGGATCGTCTTTGTCGATACTCCACCATTTCCCAATCCCGACGAAAGAATGAAAGATGCGGAAAAGGCTGTGGAGAAAAAAATAGTAGATTGGCTCAAGAAAATGTGAGTCGCCGTAATTTATTCCTGTGCCAAATATTTACCCGTCTTAGGTATGGGAAACAGATACGAGTCAGCGGCATCCTTTATCTCTACAACAGCACCGACAACCGTATGACTCTGCCACCGGCGGTCCATTTCAAGATGTTCCAAAACCTCTGTGGGGATGACTTTCAGAAGCGCGTGTTACTTGTGATGACAATGTGGGAGAGGGTGAAGCCTGAGGTGCGCGAAACCAGGCGGAAAGCTCTGACGCGTAATTGGGGTTACCCTTCGTCCGTTGTTCGACATCTGGGGACGAAAGAAAGTGCGTGGGACATCGTGAGGAATTTATTAGATGGTCAGAACAGACAAAATGGTTGGGCGGCTTGATACATACCATAGCTTTGCTCATAAATTTAATTCAGCATTCATCGGAGATGTGAGGCTTGGAAATCGAGGTACATGGTGTATCACACCGGAATAGCTTTGTTGGAACGAAAATCGGCGATTAATATGATGCCCAACGACGTCGTATAAACTTAAACATGTGGATACCTCATGTTCTCCGAGCATAAGCCGCAAATAGCAATCATTTAGAAAAGCACTTAAACTGCAACTACATCGATGGGAAATAAGGCCTCCAAGTTCTCGGCCAAAGATACAGTAATTGCGTGAGCTTTTGATTTGGACCAGGACGCCGAGCTAACATGTATTCCCTTTAGCATCATTAATATTGGGGCAAGTGGATCCGGGAAAAACACCGTAAGTATTACTTACCATTAACTGAGAACCACTGCACTCGTCACGTCATGCTATGGCATGCAAGTTCATCAACAAGGTTACAGCAACCGATGTCCCTCTCTAGGTTGGGGCGGGACTAAGGCCATAATACACAAAACATATCCAACACGTCCCATATATTCCAGAGTCTGGTTCCCATGGTCGGATAATCTTCGTAGATACGCCAGCGTTTCCAGACCCGGAGCCGAAGAAGGCGCGTATTCAGCAGGAGGAGATGACGAGGATCGAAAACGCGATCGCGGAGTGGTTGGAAAAGAGGTACAGTACGAATCCTGATTCGTATCAATTAAATTCCTGACAAAATTATATTCATAGTTCTGGTCGCGAACGCGTTCGGGTGAACGGTATACTCTACCTGTATAAAATCGACCAAAATCGCATGACCGACCCCCCTCGGCTGCATTTCGAGATGTTCAAGAGGTTATGGGGAAGCGATTACACAGGGCGCGTACTGCTTGTAGCAATGATGTCAGAAAAGGTGAAAGTGGAAGTACGAAAGGATCGGAAAGCGGAGCTGATGGCACATTGGGGTGGGATGGTCGTTGAGCATGATGGGACAATGGAGAATGCGCGGAGCATCGTCAACACCTTGTTGCAGCCCCCGGGCCTGGAGGACTGAGTACTCGGCACAGTATAAAAAATGTGGGGAACAAGGCAGTTCTATATTTCGTGTGAGCGGAAGATTTTCATGGTTCGACGCATTATGCAAACCATAACTTTGCTCATAAATGTAATTCAATATTCATCTGAGAAATGATGATTGGAAATCGAGGCGCAGAATGTTTCGTATCACACCGGGGTAGCTTTATGAATGAAAATGTGTTGATCTCCAAGTTGGCATCAACGACGTCTGTAAGGGACTTAAACATGAGGATACCTCATGTTCTCCGAGCATAAGCCGCAAGTAGCAATCATTTAGGAAAGCACTTACATCTCAACTACATCGATGGGGAATAAGCCCTCAAAGCACAGCGAATTCTCGGCCAGCGACACAGTAATTGCGTGAGCCTTTAAGTTGAGACTGCGATGCCATGAGCTAATCTTCATCCCCTTAGCGTCATTGGGGAGAGTGGATCGGGGAAAAGCACAGTGAGATTTGCTCAAAATCGGCGGAAAAGTACTCCTTCCTCATGAAATGGCGTCAAGTTCATCAATAAGGTTACGGCAACGAATTCCCTGGTAGTTGGGGCAGGACTGGCGCCATGCACGAAAAGAGTCCAACACGTTCCACACGGTTCAGAGTCTGGTCGAATAATCTTTGTAGACACACCAGCGTTCCCAGACCCGGAACCCAAGAAGCCGCGCACTCGACAGGAGGAGATAAAGAGGATTGAGAACGAAATCGGGAAGTGGTTGAAAGAGAGGTAGGAGTTCTAAATTCGCATCGATTTTCCTTGCAATTTTCCTTTCGTAGGTTTGGCGGCGAACGTGTGCGAGTCAACGGTATACTCTATTTGTATAAACTCGACCAAAACCGCATGACCGATCCCCCTCGGCCGCACTTCGAGATGTTCAAGAAGTTATGCGGGGACGATTACACAGGGCGCGTACTGCTCGTGGCAACGATGTGGGAAAAGGTGAAGAAACAAGAAGTCCGAGAGGCCCGGAAGGCGAGTTTGACGAATCATTGGGGAGAGATGGTCGTTGAGCATCATGGGACAAAGGAGAGTGCGTGGAGTATCGTCAACACATTGTTGCACCCCTCGGGCCGGGGGTAAGCATGCCCACCTAGGCCAATGGTACAAATTTTCAACGAAAAATGTGGAGAAAGGCAGGTCTCATTTTGTGGATCACCACCCTCTAAACCCGAAGACTTCATGATTGATATATATCTAAGAGGAACTTTGCGGTAACCATCAGTAGCTTTTGCAATTCAATTTTCAGAATTTTCGTCGTTTTTTCAAGTTCGACAATTTCTAGGCTCTTCGATAGGGAAACTAGTGGACATTATATATGTCTTTTGGCCTTATAGAATAGGTTCCGTTTCCGAATTTTAGGGTTCATAATTGGATTAATTTTTTCTGCAGTCTTCGTGGTTGCCAAACCTAGATTCTCAGTTACGAAATTATTGATGTGGATAATAGTCGGGAACTGATGATCATGACGCAAAGCCAAACGCGCCATAACGCCACTCCTATTTAATCCAAAAGTAGCTCTTAATCAGCTGCTACGACAATACTACAACCATGCCACAAACCCACGTCCCAAAGCTCAAATTACACCATGGCTCATCCGCCATGGCGATTTCTCAGGATCCTGTCCTCGACCTCCCAACGACCTTGCGCTACGATCCGTTGACCATCCATGCGCCTCCTAAGACTGATCTTTGGCGTAAACCACCCCACACCGATATCGATAACGCTCCCATCTTCCTCATCTCCACCCCAATCGATCTTCACCGATTCCACTCCGCTCGAGTTACCGTCAGCGGCGATTGGAACACGCTGTACGATCAAGGAGGACTCGCGTTATTCATCCCAGACGAGGACATCAAGAAATGGGTGAAGACGGGGATCGAATATGTCTGGGGCAAGCCATTCGTTGGGACGGTCGCTACTAGTCGATGGAGCGATTGGTCCTTGGTTCCCCTTCCGGAAAGCGCCAATGGGAAGGTTACGATCCAGGTGGAGAGAGAGACGAAAGGCGACGAGAGAGTGGAGAGTCTGTGGATCTACGTCATCAACGAGGAGACGGGCGAGAAGTTGGGAATCAGAGAGATTACATGGTGGTTTAGGCACGATATCGCGGGTGGCGAAACGTCGGAAGCGCCGAGGAGCCTGCTTATCGGAGTCTATGGTGCACGTCCTACTGTGCCTGAAGGTCAAGGCAGGGAAAAGGAGGAGCTGACTGTCAAACTCGAGGGCTTTGAGGTCAAAATTTTTGAAGATTGACAGAGAGCGAAAGAAATTGGCTGGTTTTGGACAGTAATCGATTATAACATATTCTCTGGCTTGTACTCTCGGTTTGTAACCAAGAAAAGGATTTGTCTTCAATAAATTTAAGCGCTTGCTTGTTACATTACAGGAGCTTATAAATAGCCATCCTCGGCCGTTTCCTTCTTGACTTCTTACCCCCACTTTCATGGTCCCTAGGATTAAATTCCTGATGTCTGGCGATCCTTCTTCAGAGTGGGTCCTGTGTATCTATCCTGGAATTTGTTCCTGTCTGGTGGGGACAGACGACTCGTCGCTGGTTGCTGGTGCATTTTGCAAGGTCTCGCTGGGGGGTGCATGAGGTGCATATATGCGTCTTTTTTTTTTCATGATCGCGGTCATCGCATCCTTCCTTATATGCTGGAAGCTTTCCGTAGCGCATATATTTGCTGCTGGAGCCGTCTTTGTGCTTCTGCATTCTGCTCAAGTGCATATAAATATTTTTGGAGCTCTTCAACAGTGAAACCTCCCATCCATACTGGCTCTGGCCCTTCGAGGTTGTTTCTGTATCTGCACTTGTTGAGAGGGGCGAACATGGAGAGATGACGGCGCCTTCGCTCTGCGCTGCGTCTCTTGTTCTTTCTCCCTCCCTGTCTTCCTTCTGCGAACGTCTTCAAGTGGTTGCTCAGACATGTTCCCTTTGTGATGCTCGAGGATTACAAAATGCTTGGTATATGCGCTGCATTGTCAAGTTGACGATCTGGGTTGGGAGCCTTCCCATTCCATATGTCACTGGTGGATATATCTGGACCAAACATCATCAGCAAATCGGGGAAATTCCGATTTGGCCATGTAGCACCTACGAGTTAGTCCCAGCCTTTTGATGGCCTCACAACAGCTCGTAGCCACATATAACCGGTTGATCACGATATAGAGACAATATAT
>Ga0307517_10004911_pt1 | contig 20371 bp, 14 predicted proteins | sample 23_EM_MG_FD_194515 | JGI IMG/M metagenome (GOLD analysis project Ga0307517, IMG submission 194515) | Populus trichocarpa ectomycorrhiza microbial communities from riparian zone in the Pacific Northwest, United States - 23_EM | ecosystem: Host-associated > Plants > Roots > Unclassified | place...
CGGTCGGATCCAAAGTTATGGCCCTTTCGAACTGGTACTCTGGTCTCGAGCGACGAGACATCCGCCTCACCTATTTGCGATTCCACATCTACTCCAAGGAAAACGGGGTCCGGAAACTCTTGTAAAAATTTGAGGGAGATCCAACGGTCGGATCAAAAGTTATGGCCCTTTCGAACCGGTACTCTGGTCTGGAGCGACGAGACCTCCGCCTAACCTAGTAGCGATTCAACATCTACCCCAACGAAAACGGCCTCCGGAAACTCCTGTAAATATTTGTGGGCGATCCAACAGTCGGATCAAAAGTTATGGCGTTTTCAAACCGTTACTTTGGCATTGCGCGACCAGACCTCCGCCTTACGGAGGAGTGATGCACATCTACTCTATAGAAAACGAAAACACCTGTAAAACTTTGATGGCGATCCAATGGTCGGAACAAAAGTTAAGGCTGTTTCGAACAGTTACTCTTGTCTGGCGCGACCAGACCTCCGCCTCACCGAGTAGCGATTCAACATCTCCTCCAACGAAAACAGCCTCCGGAAACTCCTGTAAATATTTGAGGTCGATCCAACGGTCGGATCAAAAGTTATGGCGTTTTCGAACCGTTACTTTGGCATTGCGTGACCAGACCTCCGCCTTATGGAGGAGCGATTGCACATCTACTCTATAGAAAACGGAAACACCAGTAAAACTTTGATGGCGATCCAATGGTCGAATCAAAAGTTAAGGCTGTTTCGAACAGTTACTCTTGTCCGGCGCGACCAGACCTCCGCCTCACCGAGTAGCGATTCGACATCTCCTCCAACGAAAACGGCCTTCGGAAACTCCTGTAAAAATTTGAGGCGATCCAAATTGTCAGATCAAAAGTTAATGCCCTTTCGAACCGTTACTCTTGTCGAGCGCGACCAGACCTCTGCCTCACCGAGGAGCGGTTCGACATCTCCTCCAACGAAAACGGCCTCGGGAAACTCCTGTAAAAATATGAGGGCGATCCAACGGTCAGATCAAAAGTTATGACCCTTTTGAACCGTTACTCTAGTCTAGGGCGCCAGACCTTCGCCTCACCGAGCAGCAATTCGACAACTCCTCCAACGAAAACGCCCTCTGGTAACTCCTGTAAAAATTTGAGGGCGATCCAACGGTCGAATTAAAAGTTTTGGCCGTTTTGAACCGTTACTCTAGTCTGGTGTGCCGAGACCTCCGTCACCGAGTAGCGATTCCACATCTACCCTAACAAAAACGACCTCCGGAAACTCCTGTAAAAATTTAAGAGCAATCCAACGGTCGGATTAAAATTTTGGCCTATAAAATGAAGCATTTGCCATGCATTTAGGCATCTTTGTTTTTCATAGCAAGATCATGTTCTTGCTCTCTCTCTTTTTTTAATGCTTTAATTTTTGTTATCTGAGACGGTGCGTCCAGTCTTCCCCCCCAGTGCACGACATAGTATCTGATCAAAACCATAAAACGGTCTCTTATAAGCAATATAAATTGTTATTGGGAACAAAAATTATACAAAGTTTCAAGCTAACTAAACAATTCACATATGTCAACTTACCCAAAAAAATTATACAAAGTGATGAGGATCAAGCCAACACCAAGCGTGATCATGCCAACGACCCATTGGAGATGCCAATTAGGCCAAATACAAGAGTTAGGGCAAAGAAGCATTGAATGAGCTTGTTCAGAACATATGGAGCAAGACAGACCTAGAGGAGCTTGGGACATTTAAAGGTCATGAAGGACAACCTCTAATTCAGGTCCAAGAAGAGCTCAATTCATGTGGAACAAGGGGCTGATGTGTCCGGCCCCATACCAGCCTTGTTAGGCTTGTTTTTTTTCCTAATGCTACAAGCATAGAAAGTCAGCAATTTATTCTCCTAATTAAGTAAGGAAGTTGTACAGATCTTGTTCCTAAAGTGGGGAGGATTATTTAATGTTTTTCCTAACCGAGGAAGGAAAGTCATTAAATCAGCAACTAAAGAGGAAATTTGTTTTCTTATTTGTCCAAGTTAAACAAGGAAAATTAAGGACCTAAAAGGTGGTGCCAGCATAAATGTTTCAAATCAGATTTCTCCTAGTTTATTTGGAATTTTTTAAGGGTGACAAATATGATTTTAACATATTTAGGATAGTAATTTTTGGTTTTTTTTTATTATTTTTATTATTTTCTTCTTAGTCTTTGGGTTGTTATTACTTATTTGGGTGAATTGTAAGTGGGCCTCATATAAGTTCACCTAAGGGGGGTCCATTATGGTTTATTTTATTTTGGAGTCACTATAAATAAGGGCATAACCAGACATGTAAGGGTACACATTTTTTAGATCAATAAACTGTTTTTGCCGCACTTATTGTGTGTTGGTGGGATAATCTTCCTTCCTTGGTTCTTTAAAGAACTGAAAATGACTTATCGAAGAACAACTAGTTTCGTGGCGTTATCCTTATAATTCTCGTTCGCGAATCAATATTCGTTGGGTAAGGGTTTTTCGTTTCTAATAGTGCTGGTGCCTAGATACAAGTTATCTTTGTGTCACACTCCTATCAAACCTGATTTACTTGGCTTTCCAGGAATTTGTGTCATGTGGGTTGCGTGATCACGTGATCATGAGGTTCGCATCACAAAGTTTCAAGCTAAGTGTTCTGATATGGACTTACACTTAGTTTGTCAACTATGTACACAGAAAATACACATCTGTCACCCACAATAGCTATCAATCAACAAGTAAATCGAATTGCCATAGGAAAGCACTATGCCTTAAGAAATAGCCCAAAAACAAAATGTCCATAGTTCTCCAAAATATATATATATATATATATATGGGTTTTTCCATCCAGTTTTTTTCTATCGATAAATCTTATCTCACAGTCTTGCATTAAAAATGAGACCATTTGGCTTCACATTTGCTTTGTCCACCATAGAGACTCTACAATATATGGACATGACCAGTTTATTTCACCTCATGGTGATGAGGCTACACAACATGTGTTTGTGTCCAATTGTCGGATTGACCCTAAAGATCTAGAAAGATAATTGATATGATTTATATGAGGATTGAACAAGAAAATTTGGATTGTTGATGAAAAGTCATGATCTAACTAATTTTACGTTAAAGAGTAGAGCTCTTAATCCAATAGTCGGATCGGGATAAAATTTTGCATGAAGTCTATTAATATGTTGTCCTACCTTGGTTCAAGATCTCATCTTAATCGGAGTTCAATAAGGACCAGTGATTTAAGCAGAAAAAACCAGATAGTTTACGTGTAAAATAAAATAAAATATATAAAGGCATAAATGAGGGATAAAATTGTAATTAATGGAAAATTTGCCTTTAAAACAGCAAGGAGGCCAACCAGACCAAAAAACCAAAAAGTGAGAGACAATAGAGAAAATTTGGCTAGAAAGAGAGAAGTGTAGAATTTGGAGGAGCCAACCCAATGAAGGATGTATGCTCCGGTGGTCATATCTCCGGCATCCACCGTTGGATTATGCTTATTTGTAGATATATTGCTCTCCTCACAAGCCTCTACTAAAGGATCGAAGGGATTTGAAATATCACATTCTATTTTACAGAAATTTCCTTCGGAAATATCCTAGAAAGCAAAAGAAACGCACCCTGTAGGCAAGTTTTGATCACTGGTCGATTCCTCACTCTTCCACCGTTGGATCACATCGATGTTTGGATATGTGGTGCGCCTGGTTATTGTCTTCATTCTGGATGGTGAGATTGGAAACACACTATCCAGGAAGGTGTTGTTCATGTTGAACAGTAACTTGTCAATTTCCAGGTTAGCTCGGTTTTATTTTGATCTAGGAATATTTAACCATTGGATCATTCTGAGTTTGATATCAAGCCGTCAAGATCTATATTCTGACCATTGGATTTGAAAATAAAAGCTAAAACTCTGATTACTGGGGTCCAAATCACACCACATATTAATTTAGGGTTCAATTGGATATTATTTGCTTTGGTTTTCAATTTCGGGTTTAATCAGGTCTGATTCATAACGTTTTTGTGTCAGTATATCAAACCTTATCGTAAATTGCTCAAATTTTATATTCCATCTATTTTGGTGGAAATAACACTATAACTGAAATTGTATCTCAATTGGATATTATTTACTTTAGGTTCCAGATTCGGACTTAACTCGTCGTAAACGAGTCTTTTCTGCGTCAACTTTTGAAATTCACTTTCTTTCTGTTGTTTTCGTTTCTTGCAGTATATTTTCAACATATCCAACATATTTAAGTGTTTTTTTTATCATTTTGTATTTTCATTTATGTTTTTATTCGAGTCTTCAGTTTTGTTCATATTTTGGATAGATTTGCTTGCTACTCGCGAGATTATCATCGCAATTTCATTTTGTTTGTTTTCTGGTTTTTTTAGCTTTGCCAGACATTACTAGAGCTTTTAAAGTTGAATGTGATGCTTCAGTTATATGTATAAGAGTTGTGTTAATGCAGGATTTGAGGCCTAGTATGTATTTTGGCGAAAAACTTAATGGGGCAGCCTTGAGTTACCCTACATATTACAAAGAGCTCTGTGCCTTGTTAAGAACTTTAGAGACGTGGCAGCATTACCTGTGGCCCAAGGAGTTTGTGATACATTCTGATCATGAATCATTGAAGCACTTGAAAGGGCAAGGTAAGCTGAGTAAGAGACATGCCAAATGAATTGCATTTATTGAAACCTTTCCGTATGTGATCAAGTATAAGTAAGGAGAAGAAAACATTGTGGCTTATGCACTTTCACGCAGGTATATTCTTTTATCTACTTTGGATGCTAGGTTTCTAGGATTTGAACACATAAAAGAATTGTATAAGGATGATAGTGATTTTAATAATGTTTACAATGCTTGCGAAACTTCAGGTTTTGGGAAGTTTTATAGACTTGATGGGTATTTGTTTAAAGAGAGTCGTTTGTATGTTAAAAAGAAGGCGGTTCATGATGGGTTTAGAAATAGGTTCACTATTGTAAAGGATGGTAAAACCATCACTATTGTACCTCTTTCTTCGAAACAAGTGTATGATGATCAAATGAAATTAAAAAGGGAATTTCAGGATGGGAAGAGTGAAAATTCACGTGAGGACAATGGTGAGAGAAGACCATCAGATTCAGCTAAACCTAAATCATTAATTAAACCAGTTGAGAGTGGAGGTAAAACCCGAGGAGTGAAGAAAGTAAGGTTGTGTGATGATAATAGTGTTGAAAAATTAAAGAAACAACCTAATTTTTATGCAAAAGAAGCTCAAATCATATCTGTGTTTTCCCTAACAAGTCGATGATCTTACATTTGTATAAGGAGGCTTATTTTAACACTAACGATCTTAATCCTACTATTCCTAGTGTGGCCATATTTGTTTTTACATCAACTCATGAAACTCGTATTGTTTCTGTCGTTTTCGTTTCTTGCAGTATATTTACAACAAATCTAACATATTGGGTGTTGTTTCATCATATTGCATATTGCGTTCCTGTTTTCATTTGAGTCTTCAGTTTCGTTCATAGTTTGGGATAGAGATCCCTTGTTACTCGCGAGACTATCATCACAATTTGTTTTGCTTGTTTTCTGTGTTATTATTGTTTCTTGAGTCATATACATCTATTTGGATTGTTTTGTTGAGTTGGTTCTATTTGGTGTGATTTCATTTCTGTAAGAACTGTAAGAAGGTGAGGTGAGGGGAGAGACCTAAGTTTGAGTGAAAAACGAGCGACATGAGGATAAGTTTTATACCACTAACCAATTTTGCAGGTACCATCACATTAGATCAATTTTGCAGTTTATTTGGATCACTGATTTTAATGAGATATTCTTCCTTTCTTGGTTCTCTAAAGAACTGAAACGACTTATCGAAGAACAACTAATTTCATGGCGTTATCCTTATACTTATCGTTCGTGAATTAATATTCATTGAGTGGGGGTTTCCATTTCCAATAGTGATGGTGCCTAGCTACAATTTGTCTTTGTATCACGCTTCTTTCAAACCTGATTTACTTGAATTTCCAGGAATTTGGTGTCTTTGCATGTTGGTTACATGACCACGTGATCACGAGGTTCGCATCAAGTTCTATGTGTGAATTTCTTATACGTGAAGCACATGAGGGGGGATTGATGGGGCATTTTGGTGTTGTTAAGACTTTAGATATGTTGTATTAGAATTTATATTGGTCTAAAAAAAACGATGTGCAACGCATATGTGACAAATGCCTAACATGTAGGAAAGCAAAGTCTAAGACTCAACCTGATGCGAACCTCATGATCACATGGTTACGCAACCCACAATCAAAATTGAGATATGATCCTGAAAAGCTGAAATAAATCTGATAGGAGTGTGACATAATGAAAATTTGCCCTATGGCATCAACACTATTGGGAGGAAGTAGAATGATGTCACGAAGTCAGTTAATCTTCGATAAGTCAGATTCAGTTCGTTGAAGAACTGAAGAATGCAAGAAGCACTCTTACACGTTAAAACTGAAAAATTCAGAAGTAATATTCATCCATGGCTACCGAAATTTAGGTTACACGTGTTCAAAAAGTTCTTAAAAATTAACCCTAATGGATTTATTCTTGTGGGCTGAAGTAACCCACATACAAAACTATCCCAAAAACCCTAAACTGAAAAGCCCATAACCTGATCCAAACAAGTCTTGGGTCCTAACTGAAAAAAAGGTATTAATTAAGCTCAAACAAGTCTTGGGCTGTAATTAACAAAAATAAAAAGAAAGCCCATAATATTAAGTCCATATTCTGCCATGAGAAGAAGAGAATGAAATGAAATATTACAGAACTGATTCAAGGCTTATTTATAGCCTTGTATGCAGCCCATTAATCCAATAAACAAAAGGAAAAGGTAGGCACCCATGTTGTTTCCAAGTTGTAGTAGATTCTTTTGTTTCCTTTGGTTCTTCATCTCATGGCGCTAATAAAGTTGGATTGGGTCCCTCTTGCACATGGATAAGATATACTAGGGCCTCCTACTCTTGATACTCCAATGGACCCTTCAAATTGACTTGGTCGAAACCTTTAAAACCAATGCATTCAATGCCTCTTTTAATGCCTTTGTCTTGGATCGAGTCACTCAACCATTTGGAACATATAATCGGTAAGGGTTGGTGTTTCTGGAATGGTCCACATCATCCAACTAATGTGAACCTTGTGATCACGTGGTCACGCAACCCACATTTATCATTGAAGATCACGAAAAGCTGAAATAGATCTGATTGGAAACCTGCCCAAGGCGCAAACACTATTGGAATGAAGAAGAATGACGCCATGAAGCTAGTTAATCTATGATAAGTCATATTCAGTTCATTCAAGAAATGAAGAATGCAAGAATCACTCACACATTAAAACTAAAAAATTCAGAAGTAATATTCATCCATGGCTGCCGAAATTTAGGTTACACGTGTTTAAATAGTTCTTAAAAATTAACCCTAATTGATTTATTCTTGTGAGCTGAACTGACCCACATACAAAACTGAAAAGCCCATAACCTGATCCAAACAAGCCTTGGATCCTAACTAAAAACAAGGTATTAATTAAGCCCAAACAAGCCTTGGGCTGTAACTAACAAAAATAAAAGGAAAGCCCATATTAAATCCATGTTCTGCTATGAGAAGGAAAACAAATATTACATAACTGATTCAAGGCTTATTTATAGCTTTCCATACAGCCCATTAATCCTAGAAACAAAAGGAAAAGGTAGTAAGATTCTTTTGTTTCCTTTTGTTGTCCTCATCTCATGGCCCAAATAAGGTTGGATTGGGTCCTTCTTGCACATGGATAAGATGTACCAGAGCCTCCTCTTGATACCCCAATGGACCCTTTAAATCTGACTTGGTCGAAACCTTCCAGACCAATGCATTCAATGTCGCTTTTAATGCATTTGTCTTGGACCATTTGGAACATGTAACGGGTCCTTAAGGTGTTTTCGGGCTGGTCCACATCCACCAACTAATGTGAACCTCGTGATGACATGGTCACACAACCCACAATCAAGATTGAGATCTACGTCCCTACATGGAGGAGCAACTATTTGCTGGTGCTCTTGGTGGGTAGTTGTCTTGTTTTGGCTGTTTTCTGGCCTTTGATTTTAATTTCAATCTTATTTGATGGCAGATTGTAATGCTTTCCAGCTTGTCCCTTGTTTGGGCCTATTTGTATATATGTTTTTCTATATTTGTTGTTTTTACAACATTGTTACTTTTGATCTATAATATATTCTTACATTTGATATATAAAAAAAAAATTGAGATCTGATCTCAGAAAGCTGAAATAAGTCTGATAAGAGTGTGACACAATGAAAACCTGCCTCATGGCACTAACACTATTGGAAGGAAGTAGAATGACGCCACAAAGCCAGTTAATCTTTGATAAGTCAGATTTAGTTCGTTGAAGAACTGAAGAATGCAACACTCTCACAATTTAAAACTGAAAAATTCAGAAGTAATATTCATCCATGGCTGCTAAAATTTAGGTTACATGTGTTTAAATAGTTCTTAAAAATTAAGTCTAATGAATCTACCCTTATAGGCTGAACTGACTCGCATACAAAACTGATAAAAAATCACTAAACTAAAATGCCCATAACTTGATCCAAACAAGCCTTAGATCCTACCTGTAAACAAGGTTTTAGTTAAGTCCAAACAAGCCTTGGGGTGTAAATAAAAAAAATAAAAAAAAACCTATAATATTAAATCCATGTTCTGCCATGAGATGAAGAGAAGGAAATAAAATATTACAGAACTGATTCAAGTCTTATTTATAGCCTTCCAAGCACCCCATTAATCCTAGAAACAAAAGGAAAAGGTAGTTACCCATGTTGTTTTCAATTTGTAGTAGGATTCTTTTTTTTCCTTTTTGTCCTCATCTCATAGTCCTAATAAGGTTGGATTGGGTTCCTCTTACACATGGATAAGATGTACTAGGGCCTCCTCTTGATACTCCAATAGACCCTTTAAATCTGACTATGTCAAAATCTTCAAAACCAACACATTTAATGCCTTTTTCTTGGACCGAGTCATTGGACCATTTAGAACATGTAACGAGCCCTTGCTGGTATTTCTAGACTGGTCCACATCAGATTCTTTCCTTCTTTCGATCACTTCTAAGTGGAGAGTACAGGATGGAGACTGTCCTAGTATCAATCAAGTTAATGTTGTGGTGCAGGCTTGGTCTTCTGGAGATGATGTGCGGATAGTTCACTACCCATGTGTTGCTTGGTAAAAAGCTCTGTTTAAGGGTTTTGTTCCCTGGTTCTGTACCTGCAGGTTACTGCCTTGATTTGCTGCTAGTCTGATTCAGCTGGCCTCTCTAAGGTACGGATGTTTGGGTGAGGCTCTCTCCCCACAAAATTCTGTGGTGCAGGGTCGGTCAGCTGGCGATGATGTGTGGTTGTTTTGTCATGGTTGCTTGGTCATGAGAACCATTTGGTTTTCTATTTTGAGGATTTATGTTCTGGCTCATGGGATTCTGTTCCTATTTTGGTTTCCTATACTCTTGTCTGCTGTGCTAGTGCTACTTCGTGTTGGCATTTGGAGAGTTCATGTTGCAGGTTGCATTCTACTTTGTTGGTCCTTGCCCGATGGCTAAGATGTTTGCTGGTTGGATTTGCTGTTAGTGTGATGCTGTCTGACTCAGCTAGCCTCTGTAGATGTGCAGGACTGGTCTGCTGATGTTAAGGATAGCCGGTTTGTTGATGAGGTTTGTCTTCACTGCTGCTATTCTTTCGTGAGTGGTGGCAGCAACTGGTCGGATCATGGTTGGAGGATCTACCTGTTATTATTGTGTTGGCTTTAGGGTTTCCAGGCAGATGATTCTTTGTCTGCTAGGTTGGTTTTACTATTTTTTAAGCTAGTTCAAGGGAGCCTGTTCCCGTTGATCTAGGTAATACAAGGGAGTCTATTCCCTTTTCTTTCTGTTCCGCAAGCTTGTCTTGCTATGGTTTGTTCAAGGGAGCCTATTCCCTTTGCCTGGATATGTATGTGTTTTTGTATTGCTGGTTTCCAGCTTGTACTGCAAGCTTGTCTTGCTATTTTTATCTATACAATTCTTACATTTGATAAAAAAAAAAAAAAAAAAAGATAACTAGTGACATTGAATGTTTAGTAGAGAGAAAAGGGGAGTAATGAATGATCCTCTCAAAATGATCAATAAGACAGAGAAGTTCCAGCATTAAAATGTATCGTGATGGGCACCAAGAAGGTTGAGCTTGGTAAAATTACAAACATTCTGGAAAAGTATATAGGCCAACTCGAGTGGGGTAGAAGCCAGGAGATAAAAAATAACAAATGATGCGAATCTCTTAATCATGTGGTCAAGCAACCCCCAGCGAAGATGATACTTCCCCAATAAAGCCAAAAATCAGGTTTGAGAAGTGTGACACAATGGAAACCAGCCCCAAGGCATCAACATTATTGGAAATTGAATTGAACGATGCCACAAGGTCAGTTATACCTTGATAAGTTAGATTTGATCTTTTTTCCCAACAAAGTTAACGTTTTGCATTACGCAAAATACAAGTTTATTTAATAAATGTATGGCTACCTACTTTTCAGCATGCATAACACTTATATAATGCTTTTAAAAAACCCTAATGGATGCCCATATGTAGATTTGAGCCCTTTTACAAAATTAACTCAAATAAATAATAATAAACCAAAGACTAAGAAGAAAATAATAAAAATCTGAAATTAATATCCTAGATATTCTAGAATCAGATTTGTCACTCCTAAAAAGTCCCAAATAGATTAGGAAATCTAATATCAATGTGGAATTAATTCTAAAGTCTTCTTGCCTTATTGCACTTAGTTTCCTTGTTTTACATGGACAATAATGAAGAAAATCTTTCTATTTTTGATGTGCCGCAAATGATTCGAAATTCAGCAACAATGAATTCTAACGAAAATTGATGAAGAATGGGTCTGGTTATGTTGTCTTTCTTTTATTGTCTAGTCTGGATTATAGTGAATTTAAGGTAAATGGGATGGGGGATAAACTAGAATGATATTTTCATAAGTCGATTAGGATGCCACAAAAGAATTCCAATTAGGATAAAGATGCCACACTCTTTGTGATTAAGAGTGATAAGTCTAATTCGTTCTTCAACCAATTCTGGAAATGGAAGAACAAGGAAGAAAACTCTCTGAATGAGAAGTTGAAAACTTTAATATTATTGCTAGAAGTCCCAATACATGGTCTGAAACATCATTATATACTTGGAACAACCCTTTAAGTCTAGGAAATACCAAAATAACATAATGGAGACCCATATAAATGACTCTTTTTTTCAAAAAATTAGATAAATAATAAATAGCACATGTTTTTTACTAATAGAAGACACAAATAGACATGCAAAATTAAAACAACCATATGATACGATCCACGCAATGAAAAAACAATTAGATTCGAATTCTGACATAAAATGCGCAACTGCCCAGTCTTATGGAAATAGTCATAATTTTCAATCCGACCGATTGATTGAGCTGAAATTGTATGTGGAGTCTACTGACATGAATTCCTACATGGGCTTAAAATTTCAAGTCAATCGAAGTTTGGGAAAGCCTCTCAATAGTGGTCAACATAGGCTATACGAATTTTGTTATTTACTTTCTTTTGACTTGTGGACTTCCTATTTGGCTAGGATTCTTTTCCTAAAAGGATGTGGCAGCTGGTTTGGGGAATTTTCTAATCTTGCAAAGATATTTAATGGGTAATAACTATTGCCGTGAAACTGCATAGTTGTGCATTTTTCATCAGAATCCGAATTTAATTGTTTTTTCATTGCCCGGATCGTTTCAAGCACCAAGCGTAATCATGCCAACAACCCATTAAAGGTGCAGTTGGGCCAATTGCCAAAGCTAGGGCAAAGAAGCTTAAAGAAGCATTGAATGGGCTTGTACAAAATATATGGAGCAAGATGGACCTAGTGGAGCTTGAGAGATGTAAGAAGCATAAAGGAAAGCCTCTAATGCATCTAATTCAGGTCCAAGAAGAGCCCAATTCATATGGAACAAAGAGCTGATGGTCTGGCCCCATAACAACCTTGTTAGGCTTGTTTTCTTAAAGCTACAAGGATAGAAAGTTAGCAATTTATTCTCCTAAATAAGTAACGAAGTCGGCCAACTCTTGTTCCTAAAAGGGGGAGGGTTATTTAGTGTTTTTTCTAATCTAGGAAGGAAAGTAATTAAATCAGCAACAAATGAGGAAATTTGTTTGCTATTTGTCCAAGTTATATAAGAAAATTCAAGCTAATCAAGGAAAAGAAAGGGGCGGCAACAAGGAAACCAAATTAGATTAATTAGCTTTTATTTTCTCAAGTGATATGCGGCAAAACAATACCAGACTTTATGTTATTTTTATTTCTTTATGTTTTGGGTTATATTTGAGTTTAATTGTAAGTGGGCCTCATTTAAGTCCATATAAGGGGTCCATTAGGGTTTATTTTAGTTTGGAGTTAGTATAAATAAGGGCATAACCAGACATGTAAGGTTACATAATTTTTAGATCAATAAACTTATTTTGCCGCACTTGTTGTGTGTTGGTGGGATAATCTCCATTCCTTGGTTATCTGAAGAACTGAAAAATAACGTATCGAAGAACAACTGACTTTGTGACATCATTCTTATACTTTTCATTCGCGAATCAATATTCGTTGGGTGGGGGTTTTCATTTCCAATAGTGTTGGTGCCTAGTAGGTACAAGTTATCTTTGTGTCACACTCCTATCAAACCTGATTTACTTGGCTTTTCGAGAATTGATGTCTTTGCGTGTGGGTTGCGTGACCACGTGATCATGAGGTTCACATCATTTGGTATCAGAGCTTGGCACTATTAATCAGGTTATATCTTTCTGAAATTTTCATTTCTTATTGTTTCCGCAAAAAAATCCTATGTCCAATTTCTTCTTCTCTTTGAATTTGCAGCATATAAAAAAATTTGTTATTTTGTTCTGTTACTGTCTAAAATATATCAATAGCATAAAAAAACAAAAAAAAAGAGAAAAGAGTTTTGAAAGAAAAAAAACAAATCGTTCAAAAAGACGTTTATTGGTTTCTACAAATAAAAAAAGATGATGTGGATCAGCAACTGGAAAACATATTTCACACTCTATATCACATCCAAAACAAGGTATGTAGCAATCGATGGAGGTAGTTGTGCTAATATAGCTAGTGATACTCTTGTGAAGAAATCAAATCTGAGTTATATTAAACATCCTAGGCCTTATTGATTGCAATGGTTGAATGAATGTGGTGAAGTGAAGGTTACTAAGCAAGTGATTAATACTTAAAAGTGCATTCTCATTAAAGCTTTATATCATCATATTGTATTAAAGTATCATTAAATTCCCTAACTAAAGCATGTTTTATAATAACAAGTCTGATAATATAAGATATCTTTAATTTATGGTAAATGCTTAATTTTAATACAGGTATATCTCACAATTCAAAGGATTGATGTGATTAACTATTGAAAGTGAAGCGACAAAAAGAGGACTAAACTTAGAGAAGAGGTGCTGGTTCAATTCAAGCTGGAACACCATTCGGTTATTGGGTTATAACTGGAGCTATAGACCTTGGATTTAGGTCTGGTTTATATGTATGGAAAGCTAAGACATAGACCTAAAACTTTCATAAGAGTCCAAGACTCAATTCTGCTATTTTCAAGTTCAAATCTTAGCAACAACAAAGAAGTCGGAATCTATCCTGCAGCCCATACACTATTTAGTTTTCAACTCATATCTCGAGTTCTAGAAGTCCAAATGAGCTCTTTTTTTGTTGTTGAAAAGCTGAGACAATTGCCCACAACTTTCATGAATAGAAGGTGCTCGAATTTTGATGTTAGCAATGACGTTTTGGCCAGCCAACAATATCAATAACCAGCAACCAATAATGTCAAAAATCAGCCACCAAGTCAATGGTTGGCCACCAACTAAATAGTTTGTCAACCAATTAATAGTTCAAATTTTAGCCTATAACAGGAGGCATTTGCCATATATTTAGTCATGTTGTTTTCAGATCAAGATCATGTTCTTGCTTTCTTTCTTTATATTTTTATAATGGTTAAGTTTTGCTTTCATTAATCTCTTGTTTATACTTTTCATCATAACTATGTTCTTATCTAGTTTATTTATGTTCTTCTTCTTCATTATGTTTAGCTAAGTTAATTATGTTAAGGTGAAAAGGTTTTACTAATGGTGTTAGAATATGTATAATATAAACTCAACATGGACTTCAATGTTTCTATTCAAGAAAGTTTGCTATTAACATGTCTTATCTTTTTATCTTACTAATTATTAATATCTTGCTTGTTAAATGGTTAACTAGATTTGTGTTGTATAACACTTGGTATATCAAATGCTTGATCCTTCATAGTCTTCGGCCGACATCGTTGTTATGCGAGGAACATGATTTGTTGTTAACATAAGTTAGCAACATGAATGCCTGATGATATTTTTAAGTATGGTGTTACTTAAATAAGATAATTAATATGATCATGTTAATACTTTATTATGAGCCATTAACGATAAATCATCCGATTCGAACCTCCTTTATGTGTGATTTTCAATTGAGTAATAAAAAGAGTTTATATTATATTTATTTGAAATACCATTTGGGGATCTTCTAACCTTGACAACTGTTTTTTTTTATCTTTGATTAAATCTTTACATCAATATTACATCTCAAAAGTTCTCTTCAACTTTTCTGCTTTTATTATTTGTAATTTATATAGTTCACCTCCCTGTGGTTCGACCCCGGTCTTGCTGGGTTATTTATTACTTTGACACTCCTGCACTTGGGATAAGACATCAATTCTTTGATCGTGTCAAGTTTTTGGCGCCGTTACCGGGGAGGTAAATTATTGTATAAATTATATATTTTCATTTATTTTCTTTTCTTTTCTTTTCACTTTTATTCGTTTTTCTAATCTTTGTTTCTTCTTTTTCTTTTTCTTTTTCTTTTTCTTTTTCTTCTTTCTTTCTTTCTACACTTGCATGAGAGTTTGGACACGTACATTTAGTGGTAGACTTTCTAGAAAATCATCATCTTCTTCTTCAAAAAAAAACAAGGCCGACGAAGATAACCAGTCAATTCATAATGAGAATAATGAGAATAATCGTGTTAGAACACTTAGAGACTACATGAATCCAACAAGAACAAGTGCACGATCATGTATAGTTTTTCCTCCTGATGCATCTCATTTTAATTTTAAGCTAGGTATTATTCAACTTTTACCCACTTTTCATGGCTTAGAATTTGAAAATCCATACTTGCATTTAAGAGAATTTGAAGAAGTTCGTAACACTTATAATGAGTTAAATTGTAGCATGAACATCATCAGATTAAAGCTTTTTCCTTTTTCATTAAAAGATAAAGCTAAAACATGGCTACAAAATCTTAGGTCAGGATCCATTCGTGCTTGGGATGAAATGCAACAACAATTTTTAAAGAAAATTTTCCCTTCTCATAGAACGAACTCTTTCAAAAGACAAATCACCACTTTCACTCAAGAACCAGGAGAAATATTTTACAAGTGTTGGGATAAGTATAAAGAATTGCTTAATACATGTCCTCATCATGGTTTTGAAACATGGAGATTGGTTTCATAATTTTATAAAGGGTTAACATCTAAAGATAGGCAAATGGTGGAATTGATGTGCAATTGAACTTTTAAAGATAAAGACCCTGATGAAGCAATGGAGTACCTAGACTTGCTAGCTGAAAATGCTCAAAATTGGGACACTACAGGCACTTGTGAGGCACTAGATAAAACTCAACCTCATACATCTAGTGGAGGTATGTACAACCTTAGGGAAGATCATGACCTCCAAGCCAAATTTGCATCTTTAGCTAGAAAAGTCGAGGCATTAGAATTAAAAAAGAGTAGTCAATTAAAATCTGTTCAAGAAATTATGTGTCAAATTTGTGAAACTAATGAACACTCAAACCAATGATTGTCCAACTTTGCCTTCTTTTAAGGAATGTCTCCATGAACAAGCCAATGCTTTAAATAGTTTCTAAAGGCCAAGTCATAACCCATACTCGCAAACATACAACCCTAGTTGGAGAAATCACCCAAATTTCAGTTGGAAGAGTGGTAACAATAATGCACAAACTTCACAGCCACCATTTCAAGCACACCATAATTTTCAAAATTCTTATGGATATGCACCTCCTTATGTTCCCCCTCCTATAAGAAATCTTGAGGAAACACTGTATGCATTCATTGAAAAGCAAGAGACAATCAACACTCAAAATGCTCAAACCATGGTAGATCTAAAAGATACTCTTACAAAGTTCACATCTGCTCTTAGTTTTTAGGAGAAAGGTAAGTTCTCATCTCAACCACAACAAAATCCCAAGGGACAATTCAATTCAAGTGCAAGCAGCTCCGGAAGCCAACATATGGATCAAGTCCAATCAGTCATTACTCTCCACAATGGTAAGGTTATTGAAAAACCAATTCTTGAACCTTGTGAGAAAGATGACGAGTCAATCTCCAAGGGTAAGGAAGGGGTTAAACCTGAACATTGCAAAGAATAGACTGATTCCCCACCAGTACTTCCATTCCCTCATGCTAAGACCAAATAAAGGGAAGTCAATCATGATTCTAAAATTTTTAAAACTTTCAAACAGGAAGAAATCGAGGACAAAAAAGGCACCTAAAATGTTGTCACGGATCATTTGTCAAAATTAACAATAGATTCGACATCCGACATCACACCAATTGATGATTACTTTCCTGATAAATCTTTACTTTCTCTTAGTTCAATACCTTGGTCTGCTAATATTGACAATTTTCTTGCTTCAGGATTTTTGCCAGCTCATTTGGATACCCAAGACGAAAGAAAGTTTTTAAGCGACGTGCAGAACTTTTATTGGGATGACTCTTACTTATTCAAATATTGTCCTAATCAAGTATATCAAAGATGCATTTCTAACAATAAGGTACGTAGTGTCATTAAATTTTGTCATTTTGAGGCATGTGGAGATCATTTCTCGTCAAAAAAGACGATTGCAAAAATCTTACAATGTGGATTCTATTGTCCCACCATGTTCAAGGACATATATGCATTCTGCAAAACCAGTAAAAATTATCAAAAGGTGGGATTTATTTCAAAACATAGAGAATCTTTAGATAATCTTCTATTGACTCTTATGTCTCATCATAGTGGAGATGTGCATCGTGCAATTCATGTTTTATGGCCTTATTTTCATAAAGAACATGATCGACATAGTCTTGGGAATCTGACTAAAAAAGACCCTATTTGCTAGTTTTTAAGAAAACTGGATGAGAAGCCTACCCCCGACCCATAGAGAGGGTGTTTAAGCCGTTCTTGGATGTAAAACCAAGGGAAGATGTGAGCCACAATTACAACTACTTGTACATACACATGTTTTTAAAAAAAATGAAAAAAGAAAGAAAGAGAGAGAGTGAGACTCCAGCTAGCCTACATATAGGTGGTATGATTGCATTTTCAATTTCTCATCTATAAAATCTTCTCTTCCTTCCCATCATTTCTACTCAACCCACTCATTCAACATATATAGAAGTGTGTAGAAATGGCAGGTTCCTCAATTCCTAAAATAAAAAATATTTGTGTTTTTGGTGGATGCAGTCCTGGGAAAGAAAAAGAATTTTTAGAATCAGCAAATCATCTTGGTCGGGTACTAGCTGAGAGAAAGATTCATTTAGTGTTATGGGGGAGGCATCCTTGGGTTGATGAGGGGTGTGTCAATAGCTGCATTTTTAGGAGGCAGTCAAGTTTTGAGGGTCGTCCCCAAAGCTTTAGCCGAAGGGGACATCATTGGGAAAACAATTGGAGAGGAACTACAGGTCTCCACAATGTCTGAACGACTGTCTGTAATGTTTGAACATGCTGACGCCTTCATTGCTTTACTAGGTGGTCTGGGCACTTTAAAAGAGATATTTCATATTTCCTCTTGGGCTCAACTGAACATTCACTAGAAACCTATAAGTTTGCTAAATGTTAATGGTTTTTATAATACTTTACTGTCTTTTCTTGATCATGTTGTGGAACAACAATTTCTAACATTTTCAGCGCGACAAATCCTCATCTCTACTGCTACTACTGAGAATTGATTGATGAACTATAATCTTTCATCCCTGTAATTGATTCCTCTATGAATCGACTCAATTGGTCAATCATGGAACGCCGTAAAAAGCTTAGATTGGATTTGAGCCTTAGTTTGTGAAAACTTGTGTCTTTTGATTTTATTAATAGCATATAATTTGTGTTTGGTTCTTTCTTATATTTATTTAAGTGTGTTTCAGGTTTGTTAGTAGTTGATGTTTCAAGTGATGTCTTCTATACTCTATCTTTCTGCCTTAGAACATTGAGGACAATGTCTCGTTTTGGTTGGCGGGAGGGTAGTAGTTGATATTAAAAAAAAATTAACTAATTGTGTTTTCTATTATTAAAACAATTTGCAAAACTGTTGTTACTAGGATGACAGAGTAAAGGAGGAACTTTAGTAACTCTTGAGACGCATCTTAGTAAACGTTCTTAACAAGGTCTATCATAAATACTTCTTGAAATATTCAGGTTTACAAACTCTCGCATTGTTATCACTTGATTCTGCTCATATACTCATTTAACAAGTATTCTTAAACCTTTATTTTCATGTTGTGGGTTGCATATTGGATTATTACATTATTCATGTTCTTTTGTTAAAGGTAACAACTAAGGGAAATGGATGATATATAATTTGCAAAAAAAAAAATAACAAATAACAAAAAAAATAATAATAACAAATTGAATAAATAAAAAAATAGATAAGTTTGGTTTCGTAGCCTCCTTGACTTAAGCAATTAAGCCCGAAGGGGTGTTTTAATACCTAGTACCCTAAAGTCAACTAACTTGGGAGCTATTGGCCTAGTGCTTGTTACATGGGTTGAGCAGAAAGCTTAAGGGAATCAAACATTGCACTATCTACGTATCAGTATTTGCAACCCGAGTTACTAAGCTCGTAGGGGTGTCTCAACACCTGATGCCCTAAAACCAACTGGTCTGGGAGTCATTAGCCTAAAGCTCGCTATACGGGTTAAGGATGCATTGTGTTTTAAGTTATATGTATATATACCAAAAGAAAAAAAAAGATAATAATTCCAACCCAAGAAAGTTAACCTTAAAAAAACTTTAGAACAGAATATTGTTTTCTTCCAATAAAAGCCCCATCATCTATGTTTTCATACATTGAGCACATAAAAAGAAGGTTTATTAATATCTTGCTTCAACAGTATGAAGCAGATATATAAATTTAATGAGAGTTTGTTTATTTGGATAGAGTAATGGAAGTTAAATGATGAATGCCTTGCTTTGTGGAATTTACAAATTGTTTTTCTATTTTAACGCTTTGATTACTAGGGACTAGTAATAAGCTGGTTGGGGGGTGTGATTAGTACTTAAAAGTGCATTCTCATTAAAGCTTTATATCATCATACTGTACTAAAGTATCATTAAATTCCCTAACTATTTCTAAACCCATCATGAATCGTTTTCCGATCAAACTGCCATGGACGCCCCAAAAGTAAGTGACTGGCATGCATTGGGACTACATCACACAAAATCTCATCATAATACTTCCCAATAGCAAACGCAATCAAAACCTGCTTAGTAACCCTCACTTCACCACATTCATTCAACCATTGCAATCTATAAGGCCTAGAATGCTTAATACAACTCATATTCAATTTCTTCACAAGGGTATCACTAGCAACATTAGCACAACTATCTCCATCAATTATCATGCTACATACCTTGTTTTGGATGTGACATCTAGTGTGAAATATATTTTCCCGTTGTTGATCTACATCATCTTCTTTGATTTGCATGTTCAGCGCACGCCTTATAACCAAGGCCTCTCCCTCAACAGGATATGCCATCTCCTCATCACTACAATCCACCAAAGATGGCATCTCTTCACTTTCAGATTTGTCACTTTCAGATTCAACCTCCCCATTGTCTCTTGTAAGCATAACTCTTCGATTTGGACACTGAGATGCAATGTGCCCCTTCCCTAAACACTTAAAGCATTTAATAACTCTATCACGAGTAGGTTGAGATTCAGATTTACCTTTTCCATCCGTATGAGTATCCTTTTGGGCCTTAGGTGGTTCGGCATTTGCATAAGGCTTTGGTTGGACAGCCCCCTCTCTCTTCAAATTCGGCCTCCATATTAAGGAAGATGAAGCCGAATTGGTCTGAAAACGTGTACTGCCCCTTCTCTTTATTTGCCATATGGACCATGTCCTCCAATTCCACACAATGTTGTAATTCTACAACATTCGCAATGTCCCTATTCAGCCCATTTAGAAATCTAGCCATAGTAGCTTCCCGATCCTCAATCACA
>Ga0307517_10004912_pt1 | contig 20370 bp, 19 predicted proteins | sample 23_EM_MG_FD_194515 | JGI IMG/M metagenome (GOLD analysis project Ga0307517, IMG submission 194515) | Populus trichocarpa ectomycorrhiza microbial communities from riparian zone in the Pacific Northwest, United States - 23_EM | ecosystem: Host-associated > Plants > Roots > Unclassified | place...
CGATCGAGAAGTCGAAGATCCTGCTGACGAACGTGCCGAGCAACGCGTTCCGCGTCGCGACCGGCCTGAGCGAGGGCGCGGCGCTCGACGTGCTGGTGCTGCCGGTGGTGTTCGAAGACGAGGTTCGCGGCGTGCTCGAGCTGGCGTCGCTCGAACGCTTCAATCCGGCGCACCAGGCCTTCCTCGACCAGCTCACCGAATCGATCGGGATCGTGATCAACACGATCAGCGCCAACATGCGCACCGAGGATCTGCTGACGCAGTCGCAGTCGCTGGCCGAGGAGCTGCAGAGCCGACAGCAGGAACTGCAGCAGACCAACGAGGAGCTGCAGGAGAAGGCGCGTCTCCTGGTGCACCAGAACCAGGAGGTCGAGCGCAAGAACCAGGAGGTCGAGCAGGCGCGCCAGGCGCTCGAGGAGAAGGCCGAGCAACTCGCGCTGACCTCCAAGTACAAGTCGGAGTTCCTCGCGAACATGTCGCACGAGCTGCGCACGCCGCTGAACAGCCTGCTGATCCTGTCGGACCAGCTGTGCAAGAACAGCGAGGGCAACCTGACCGCCAAGCAGGTCGAGTTCGCGAAGACGATCCACCTCTCGGGCAACGACCTGCTGATGCTGATCAACGACATCCTCGATCTGTCCAAGATCGAATCCGGCACGGTCGCGGTCGATGTCAGCGAGCTCCGTGTCGAAGACCTGCAGCGCTCGGTCGACCGCAGCTTCCGCCACGTCGCCGAATCGAAGCACGTCGAGTTCGAGATCGTCGCCGAGCAGCCCTTGCCGAAGACCATCGTGACCGACGTGAAGCGGCTGCAGCAGATCATCAAGAACCTGCTGTCGAACGCGTTCAAGTTCACGCACCACGGCTCGGTGTCGCTGACCGTCAGCGTCGCGACGAGCGGCTGGTCGCGCGACAACGACGAGCTCAATCGCGCCGGCCAGGTGTTCGCGTTCGCGGTGTCGGACACCGGCATCGGCATCTCTCCCGACAAGCAGCAGATCATCTTCGAGGCGTTCCAGCAGGCCGACGGGTCGACCTCGCGCAAGTACGGCGGCACCGGCCTCGGTCTGGCGATCAGCCGCGAACTCGCCCGGCTGCTGGGCGGCGAAATCCGCCTGATCAGCACGCCCTCGCGCGGCAGCACCTTCACGCTGTATCTGCCGCAAAGCTACAGCCCGTCGCGCGCCGGTCGCCACGCGCGCGGCGCGAGCGACGCCACCTCGGCACCGGTCGCACGCACACCGGTGGAGTACATCGACGTGCGGCCTGTCGACCTCTCGACCGCGGCCGCGCCCGAACCGGATCCCATCGCGGCGCAGGACAGCGACAGCTCCCCCGCCGCCAACGTGGCCGAGGACGATCGCAACGACATCCTGCTCGGCGACAAGGTGCTGCTGGTCGTCGAGAACGACCTGGCGTTTGCGAAGGTGCTGCAGCAGGCGGCGCGGCGCAACGGCTTCAAGGTGCTGGTCAGCACCAGCGGCGCCGGCGCGCTGGCAATGACGCGCGACTACCAGCCCGCGGTGATCACGCTCGACATCTTCCTGCCCGACATGGAAGGCTGGCGCATTCTCGAGCGACTGAAGACCGACCTGGCGACGCGTCACATCCCGATCTGCGTCGTGTCCACCGACGATTCGCGGCAGCGTGCGCTGAATGCCGGTGCGGTCGGTTTCCTGACCAAGCCGTTCCAGTCGATCGACGAGGTCGATGAAGCGCTCGGCCTGCTCTACGAGTTTGCCGATCGCCGCAGCAAGCGCCTGCTCGTGATGATGGCGCCGACGCCGGCGCGCGCCGGCTACCTCGACGCGCTCGATGCCGAGACCGAGATCGTGCTGGCCGATTCCGCGGCCGCGGCGCGCGTCGAACTCACCGGCGGCAACGTCGACTGCCTGATCACCGACGGCAGCGTCGCGGACTTCGGGCCGGAAGACGTGATCGAGGCGCTGGAGTCGCGCCCGCTGGCGCGGCAGATGCCGATCGTGCTCGCCTGCAGCGACGCGGAGGTCGCGTCGCGATGGGAGCGTGGCCACAGCGCATTCGCGCTGCGGCGCGCCGATTCGCTCGAACGCATGCTCGACGCCACGGCCTTCTTCCTGCACCGCGGCGAAGCCGCGATGTCGGACGAAGAACGCCGTTCGGCACGCGCGCTGTTCGAGGCCGACCGCGTGCTGGAGGGGCGCAAGGTGCTGATCGTCGACGACGACATGCGCAACATCTTCGCGCTTGCGACGGTGCTGGACGCGCAGGGCATGACGATCGTGTCGGCCGAGAACGGCCGCGACGCGATCCGCCTCGTCGAGACCGACCCCGACATCGACATCGTGCTGATGGACATCATGATGCCGGAGATGGACGGCATGGAGACGATGCGCCGGCTGCGGCTGCTTCCCCGCGGCAAGGACTTGCCGCTGATCGCCGTGACCGCGAAGGCGATGAAAGGCGACCGCGAGAAGTGCATCGACGCCGGAGCCTGGGACTACCTGTCCAAGCCGGTCGATACCTCCTACCTGCTGGTCGTGCTGCGCGGCTGGCTGAGCAACTGAGATGCCCGTGTCCGACGAACATGCCGCTGCGCTGAAGATCGGCGAGAAGTCCAACATCCTGATCGTCGACGATCTGGCGGAGAAGCTGCTCGTCTTCGGCACGGTGCTCGAGGAGCTGAATCAGAACCTCGTGTTCGTGCGCTCGGGGCGCGAAGCGCTGCGCGAGATCCTGCAGCGCGAGTTCGCGGTCATTCTTCTCGACGTCAACATGCCCGACATCGACGGCTTCGAGACCGCCACGCTGATCCGCCAGTACAAGCCGTCGGCGCTGACGCCGATCATCTTCATCACCTCGTACGCCGACGAGATGCAGACCGCGCTGGGCTATTCGCTCGGTGCGGTGGACTACATCCTGTCGCCGGTCGTGCCGCATGTGCTGCGCAGCAAGGTGCAGGTGTTCGTTCAGCTGCATGCGATGCAGCGGCAGATCCGGCGTCAGGCCGACGCGCAGGCCGCGTTCGCCGCGGCCGAATCGGCGCGTGCAGTGGCCGAGGAGAACGATCGGCGCTCCGCCTTCCTGTCGAACGCGAGCCATGTGCTGCACCGCTCGCTGCAGGTCGCGGTCGGCATGCGCGACCTCGCCGGCCTGATCGTGCCGGCGCTGGCGCCGCTGGCAATGATCCTGCACGCCGACGCCGCGGCGCTGCGGGGCAAGGTGCTGGTCGCCACCGAGGTCGGCAACGGCCGTTCGTTTCTTCAGGAAGTCGAGCGCGCGGCGCTGGCGCCGCTGCTGCTGAATGCGCTGCAGGCGGTGATGCGCGACCGCCAGCGCGTCGACCTCGGCGCGCCGCAGTTGCGCGCCTTGAATGCGCCCGGCTTCGATTTGCCGGCGCACTGGGCGGCCGGCGCGACGCTGCCGCTCGCGTCCGCCGCCGTCGTGCCCTTGCTGAACGGCGACCGCGTGCTCGGCGCGGCGCTCGTCGCGTCGAGGTCGGGCGCTAGCGCGCCGATCGACTGGCGCGTGCTCCACGAGCTCGGCGCCCGCGCCGCCGCGGCCCTCGAGAACGCGCAGCTCTACGAAAGTCTGCAGACCGAGATCGTCGAGCGCCGTGCCGCCGAGGCCGGTCTGCAGGAGTCGAGCCGGCGCAAGGACGAATTCCTGGCGATGCTGTCGCACGAGCTGCGCAATCCGCTCGCACCAATCAGCACCGCGGTCGAGGTGATGCGGCGCCTCGGACCGCAGGACGCGAAGTTCAGCGCGGCGTCCGACATCACGCTGCGCCAGTTGCGGCACATGACGCGCCTGGTCGACGAGCTGCTCGACGTGGCGCGCATCAGCCGCGGCAAGATCGTGCTGACGCGCGAGAAGGTCGACCTGAACGCGATGATCGGCCACTGCGTCGACACCGCTCAGCCCTTTGTCGACGGCCGCGATCAGCGGCTGCATGTCGTGCCGTTCGCTGCGCCGGTCTGGGCCGACGGCGATTTCGCGCGCATCGCGCAGATCGTCTCGAACGTTCTGCACAACGCCTCGAAGTACAGCCCGCCCGGCTCGTCGATCGAGCTCGCGGCGCAGCTGGAGGAGAGCGCCGCCGTGATCCGCGTGCGCGACCAGGGCATCGGCATCGACGCGCAGTTGTTGCCACACGTCTTCGATCTCTTCAGGCAGGGCAACCGGGGGCTCGACCGATCCCAGGGCGGCCTCGGCGTCGGGCTGACGCTGGCGCGCCGGCTCGCCGATCTGCACGGCGGCAGCCTCGACGCCTTCAGCGACGGCGTCGACCGCGGGTCCGAATTCGTGCTGAAGCTGCCCGCGGTCGGCCGCGGGGCGGTCGTCGAGGTCGTGGCAGCGCCGGTCGCGCCGCAGCAGCACGCGGAGTGCAAGATCCTGGTCGTGGACGACAACCGCGACGCCGCCGAAAGCATCGCGACATTTTTCAGGATGCAGGGCCAGACGGTGCAGACGGTGCCCGACGGCCTACGCGCCCTCGCCGCGGCCGCCGACTTCGTTCCCGACGTGGTCGTGCTCGACATCGGCCTGCCGCTGCTCGACGGCTACGAAGTCGCACGGCGCCTGCGTCAGCTGCCGTCGACCCGAAGCGCGCTGCTGCTGGCCCTGACCGGCTATGGGCAAAGCCAGGACCGGGCGCGTGCCGAGGCCGCCGGCTTCGATCGCCATTTCGTCAAACCGGCCGATCCGCTTGCGCTGCTGGCTGCCATCGACACGTGGGCGCGCAGTCCGGCGCGCACCACCACCCCGGCGGCCGTCGCGGCCGTCGACACCCCCTGATCCGGAAGGCCAGCCGCCATGCCCCTGCGCACGCCCCTCGGCGACCCCATGTCGCGCCTGTTCTTCGATCGCCATCCGCACGCCGCGCTGCTGATGGATGGCAACGGGCGCGTGCTGCACGCGAACGCGGCTGCGGACTGGCTCTCGCTGCACGGCGCGTTTCCCGATTTCGCCGACATGACCGGCTTGTCATGGGCCGATGGCGGCGTCCTGCCGCACGATCTGACCGCGGGCTGGACGCGTCGGCTGCGCGTGCGCGCGGCCGACGGATCGTCGCGCCAGGCCGACGTGAGCCTGTTCCGCGCGACCGAGTCGCCGGGCGACATCCCGACCTTCTTCGTGGTGCTGCGCGACGTCACCGCGGCCGTCGAGGCCGCACGCGAGGGTCACCAGGTCGAGAGCCGCTCCCGGGTCACGACCGACACGGCGCCGGTGCTGATCTGGATGGCGGCCAACACGATGATGCGGGACTGGTTCAACAAGTCGTGGCTGCGCTTCCGCGGCCGCACGCTGGGCGACGAACTCGGCGAAGGATGGACCGAAGGCCTGCATCCCGAGGATCTCGAGCGCTGCCTGGGCGTGTACTCGGCGAGCTTCGAGGAGCGCGAACCCTTCACGATGGACTACCGCCTCAGGCGCAGCGACGGCGTGCACCGCTGGATGCTGGAGACCGGCATTCCGCGCTGGAACGACGACGGCGATTTCCTGGGCTACATCGGCACCTGTCTGGACATCACCGATCGCAAGGAGCTCGAGGACAAGCTCGCCGACCGCACGCGCCTGCTGCGCCTGTCCGATCGGCGCCGCGAGGACTTTCTCGCGCGCCTGTCGCACGAGCTGCGCAACCCGCTCGGCGCGGTCGCCAACGCCGCGGCAATCCTGCGCACGATGGAGCATGGCGACCGCAATCTCGCGCTGGTGCGCGACATCATCGAGCGCCAGGTCAGCCAGCTCAGCCGGCTGGTCGGCGACCTGGTCGACGTGACGCGCATCACCAAGGGCAGGATCGTGCTGCAGCGCGAGCGCCTCGACCTCGACGCGGTGGTCGCTGCGGTGGTGGACGAGGCGCGCCCCATCACCACGCAACGAGCCCAGGTCGTGCAGGTCGAATCGACCGCACCCGGGCTGCAGTGCGACGGCGACGCGCACCGCCTGGGCCAGGCCTTGTCGGCGCTGCTGCACAACGCATCGAAATTTTCCCCCGACGGGGCCTCGATCACGGTGTCGGTGCAGGGGTCGGCCGACAGCGTGGCGATCGTCGTCAAGGACATGGGCGCCGGCATCACGCCGGAGCTCCTGCCGCACGTCTGCGAGATCTTCGTCCAGGGATCGCAAAGCAGTCTGGGCAGCGGGCTGGGCGTCGGTCTCACCATCGCCAACCATGTGGCGCGCCTGCACGGGGGCGAGCTGCGGCTCGACAGCGCCGGTCAAGGGCTGGGCACCGAGGCCACGCTGACGCTGCCGCTGAAGGCGCACGTGCCCGAACTCGTTGCCGACCTGTCGTCGATTTCCGGGTGCCGCGTGCTGATCATCGAGGACAACGACGACACGCGCGAGAGCCTGCGCATCCTGCTCGAAATGCAGGGCAACGAGGTGGTCACCGCCGCCGACGCGGCGCAAGGCTTGCAGGCCGCGGCCGCGTTCACGCCGGAGCTCGTCGTCTGCGACATCGGCCTGCCCGACGTGGACGGATTCGCGCTGGTTCGCAGCCTGCGCCAAACGCTGGCCGGACAGCCCACCCGCTACATCGCCGTCACCGGCTACGGGCGCGCCGAAGACCTGGACCGCGCGATGGATTCAGGATTCGATTCGTTCCTGGTCAAGCCCTTGCGGGTGGCCGCCACGGACATACCGACGCCATCGCGCCCTGGCGAGACCGGCTAGACGCCAAACTCACCCGATCCTCCGGGGCTGTCCGGTCCGACGTCGGGGCATCGTCTTACAAGCCCATCCCTGGATCGCGACAAAACTACCGGCATCACCGGGAGTATTGCCGTGGATCTCGAAACATTGATGGATCACTATCTTCGCCTGCAGCACGACCTGTCCAGCGCCTATGAGCGGCGGCCGTGGCCCAGCGTCCTCATCGATCAGTTGGCCGACCGCTTGAGCGCCACCGAGCGCGAGATCGCGGTCGCGGCCAGTGAATGGCAAGCGGACGGACACCTCGACTTCCCGGGCGTCGAGTACCTGAATCTGGCGATGGCTGCGCGTCAGGCCGAGGGGCACGGCTGAGGTCAAGCTGACCGACCGCACGCCCCTAAATTTAGGGGGACCTGTCAGACTTGTCAGTATGGCGTAAGGCGGCCGGATGTTAAAAGTCCGCGCATGCCCAAGATCTCGTTCGCGCCCGGACTCTCGACGGAGGATTGGCTGCGCCGCTGCGCGGGCAAGATCTCCGAATTCGACGACACGCTCTCGGCGCGGGACGTGGCCGACCTCGCCCGCGCGCTGGGCGAGCGGCCCAGCTGCCGCGTCCTCGAGCCCGAACACGCGGCGGCGCTGCTGTTCGACAACCGGCTCAGTTCGTCCCGCTGGAGCAATCACGAAGACTGAACCGTGCAAAGTGACGCTCGATCGCCTGGCGGACAGTCAAGCACGGTCACCGCGGCGGCCCAGCGAGATGAATACTCGATAGACTTCGGATCGATTCGGGTTCTCCTCTGGTCGGCACTGTGCCGGCTCTTCTTCGCGGGGCTTCATGCTTGACGAGTTGCGCGTACTGGTCGTCGACGATGTGCGGGACACGGCCGAATCGATGGCCCTGGCACTGACGCTGGATGGGTTCGATGCGAAGACCGCCTTCGACGGCGTGCAGGCGCTGGCCCTGGTCGAGGCCTACAAGCCGCATGTCGTGCTCTTCGATGTCGGCATGCCGCGCATGGACGGACATGAGCTGTCGCGCATCCTGCGCGAACGCTACGCCGACGAGATGATCCTGATCGCAGTGACCGGCCGCGACGCCAGCGATCACCGTGTCCTGAGCACGCTCGAGCGTGCCGATCACTACTTCCTGAAGCCGGTCAATCTCGACGCGCTTCGCAAGATGCTGTCGATCCCCCTGCCGGGAGATTTGCGACAAGCCAAGAGCTGACGGACGCGTCGACGCGTGTCAGCTTCCTGCGCGGTTCGGGTCGCGCCAGGCGCGCTCGAACGGCAGCCGCCACGCGCGCGGCGCGACGAGCTGGTGAATCGCGTTCGGGCCCCACGACCCGGGCGCGTAGAAGCGCACCGGCGGTGGCGCCTCGAGCAGCGGTGTCGAGACCTGCCACAGGCGCTCGATGCCTTCGGCGGTCGTGAACAGCGTGCGGTCGCCGCGCATCGCGTCGAGGATCAGGCGCTCGTAGGCTTCGAGCACGTCGCCGATCAGGCCGGTATCGTTCATCGCGAACTGCAGGCTGAGCTTGTCCAGCCGCATGCCCGGCCCGGGGCGTTTGCCGTAGAACGACAGCGACATCTTCGAGGCGTCGGCGAGGTCGAAGGTCAGGTGGTCCGGGCCTTGCGCGCCGACCCCCGATCCGGCCGGGAACATGCTCTTGGGCGGCTCGCGGAATGCGATCGAAATGATGCGTTGCCCTTCGGCCAGGCGCTTGCCGGTGCGCAGGTAGAACGGCACGCCGGCCCAGCGCCAGTTGTCGATCGAGCACTTGAGCGCGATGAAGGTTTCGGTCTCCGACTCGGGGTTGACGCCCTCCTCGCTTCGATAGCCGGTGTACTGCCCACGCACGACATCGCTGGCTTCGATCGGCAGCATGCTGCGAAAGACCTTGTTCTTTTCTTCGCTGATCGGCGCCGGCTCCAGCGAGGTCGGCGGCTCCATCGCCATGAAGCCGAGGATCTGGAACAGATGCGTCACGACCATGTCGCGAAACGCCCCGGTCTGCTCGTAGAAGCCGGCGCGCTTGCCCAGCCCGAGCGTCTCGGGCACGTCGATCTGCACGTGGTCGATGAAGTTGCGGTTCCAGATCGGTTCGAACAGGCCGTTGGCGAAGCGGAACGCGAGGATGTTCTGCGCCGGCTCCTTGCCGAGGAAGTGATCGATCCGGTAGATCTGGTCTTCATCGAAGACCTCGTGCAGCCTGGCGTTCAGGGTCACGGCACTTGTCAGGTCGGTGCCGAAGGGTTTTTCCATCACGATGCGCGACCGCTCGACAAGACCGGCCTCGCCGAGCATGCGCACCGCCGGCAACGCCGCGCTCGGTGGCACGCTGAGGTAGTGCAGCCGGCGGCTTTCGCCGCCGAAGGCCTGCTCGGCCCTGTCGACCGCGGCCCGCAGCGCGGCGGCGCCGGCCGCCAGCGGCACGTAGTCGAGACTGGCGGCGAACGCGCTCCAGTCGGCCTCGGTGATCTTGCGCGTCGAGAACTCGTCGAGCGCGGCGCGGGCGAATCGGCGGAAGCCGTCGAGGTCGATGTCGTCGAGCGAGACACCGATGATCCGGCAACCCGGGATGAAGCCGACGCTGGACAGATGGAACAGCCCGGGAAGCAGCTTGCGCCGCGCCAGGTCGCCGGTGGCGCCCACCAGCACCACGACCTGCGGATGCCGGGGCCCCACCCCTGGAGGAATCTTTGCCATCGCCTGCGCCCTCTTGTCGTCGTTTGCCAAGCCGCCGCAAGCGGCGTGCCAATCCGCTGCGGGTCTCGTCGCTCAGCCGACCCCATGTCAGCAGCCGCGCCGCATTTGCCGGAAGATCGGCCGCTCGAACCCTACACCCACGGAGCCCACCGGATGAGCCGTCTTTTCGAACCCCTGCAGATCGGCAATCTCGAACTGCACAACCGCATCATCATCGCCCCGATGTGCCAGTACTCGGCAATCGACGGTTCGGCAACCGATTGGCACCTGATCCACCTCGGCCACCTCGCGCTCTCCGGAGCGGGGCTGATGATCGTCGAAGCGACCGCGGTCGTGCCCGAGGGGCGCATCACGCCGAGCGATCTGGGCCTGTACTCCGACGCGAACGAGCAAGCCCTCGTCCGCGTGCTGGACGCGGTCCGCGCGCATGCGCCGATCAAGATCGGCATGCAGCTCGCGCACGCCGGCCGCAAGGCCTCGAGCCGCGCGCCTTGGCAGGGCGGCGCGCAGATTCCGCTGGGGCAACCGGGAAGCTGGCAGGCGGTGGCGCCGTCGGCGCTGCCGCATTCACCCGCCGAGGACGCACCCACGGCGCTCGATGCGTCCGGCCTGCAACGCATCCGCGAGGCCTTCGCCACGGCCGCACGGCGTGCCGCGCGGCTCGGCCTCGACGGCCTCGAGCTCCACGCGGCGCACGGTTATCTGCTGCACCAGTTTCTCTCGCCGCTGGCGAACCGGCGCGACGACGCCTACGGCGGCAGCCTGGAGAACCGCATGCGCTTCCCGCTCGAGGTGTTCGATGGGGTGCGCGACGCATTCCCGGCCGACAAGCCGGTCTGGGTGCGCATCTCGGCGACCGATTGGGTGCCCGGGGGCTGGGACATCGAAGGCACGGTCGCGCTGTCGGCCGCGCTGAAGGCACGCGGCTGCGCGGCGATCCACATGTCCAGCGGCGGCGTCTCGCCGCAGCAGGTGATCAAGCTCGGCCCCGGCTACCAGGTGCCTTATGCGCGGCGTGTGAAGGACGAGGTGGGCTTGCCGACCATCGCGGTCGGCCTGATCACCGAAGCCGAACAAGCCGAGTCCATCATCGCCAACGGCGAGGCGGATGCGGTGTCGCTCGCCCGCGCGATGCTGTACGACCCGCGCTGGCCCTGGCATGCGGCCGCGAAGCTCGGTGCCAAGGTGCGGGCACCCGAGCAGTACTGGCGCTCGCAGCCGCGCGAGTTCAAGGATTTGTTCGAGAACGCCGCATTCGGCGCGAGGTGATGGGGCCCCTCGTCGAACGATTACGTTCGCCGATCCCCCGAGGGGACCGAGTGCCGCGGCTCCGAGTCCGCCTGCGCGGACTTGGACGGCACGAGGGCCAGCCGCGTCTCGCGGCTGGCGGCCGAAGAACTCAGGCTTCCGGCTCTTCCACGATGTCGTCGACGAGCGCGTCGAACGCCGCCGCCTCGGCAGGCGCACGTGCCACCATCGGCTTGTCCAGCGGACGCCAGATGCGGCTGTGCAAGCGCGCGAGGCGTTCGGAGCGCGCCATTGCGGCGAACACGGACTCGGGGTCCATCATCAGGGCGAATGGATTCGAAGCGGCTTCAACGGTCGTCGTCATGGCGAACCTTCCGGGGTTGACGTGGGCGTGTGCGATGAATGCACTCTAGCCCCGCAGCTCGAACGGCCCCAGTGGGCCCAGCCCCATTCCGCGTGTCAGCCTGGCCCTTACACGCTTACACGCGCGTCAGCGCAGCGACTGCTCCAGCTGCTGCACGAGTGCGGCACGACCCGCCTGGCGTGCGAAATCGATCACGCCCAGATCGAGTTGATTGCGGCGCTTCGCATCGGCGCCGCGCGCCAGCAGCAGCCTGACGCTGTCCTCGCTGCCGTATTGCGCCGCCATCATCAGCGGCGTGCTGCCGTTGGGTGACGCGGCATCGATCTCGGCGCCGCGATCGAGCAGCAGTTGCACGAGCTTGGGTTCGCGCCCGGTGGCGGCGTAGTGCAGCGGTGACCAGCCCGGCTGGTTGACCTTGGCGCCGCGCTCCAGCAGCAGCTGCGCTCCACTCAGATCGCCCTTCAGCGCGGCCATCATCAGCGCCGACTCGCCCGCCTCGTTCAGCGCATTGACGTCGATGCCAGGCCGCGCGAGCAGCGCACGTGCCACGTTCAGCGCGCGCCCCTGCATCGCGATGGTCAGGCCCGGCTGGCCTTTTTCGTCGCGCGTGTTGGGGTCGAAACCCCTGTCCAGCAAGCCGTTGACGACGCCCGCGTTGTCGTTCCGGATGGCGATGAAGAAATCCTCGAACGACCCAGCATTCGAAGAAAAACTCGCAATGATGACAGTGGTATAGATCAGTTTTTTAAAGTAATTAATTAACATGCGATGACTCCGTTCAGGCCAACGGCGGCAGCTTGAACAGGCGCTCGAAGTTGGCGCTGGTCGCGCGTGCAACCTCTTCCACCGGAATGCCTTTGAGCACGGCGATCTGCTGTGCCACCAACGGTACATAGGCCGGGCTGTTGGTCTTGCCACGGTACGGCACCGGTGCGAGGTAGGGGCTGTCGGTCTCGATCAGGCAGCGGTCGAGCGGCACGAAGCTCGCGACGTCGCGCAGCGCCTGTGCGGTCTTGAAGGTCAGGATGCCGGAGAACGAGATGCAAAAGCCGAGGTCGAGCGCCGCGCGTGCGACCGCCTCGGTCTCGGTGAAGCAATGGAACACGCCGGCCTGCGCGCCCTCCTCGCGCAGGATCGCGACCGTGTCGTCGGACGCGCTGCGCGTGTGCACCACCAGCGGCAACGCGGTCGCACGCGCGGCGCGGATGTGGGTGCGGAAACGTTCGCGCTGCCACGCCATGTCGGCGATGCTGCGGCCGTTCAGGCGGTAGTAGTCCAGCCCGGTCTCGCCGATGGCGACGACGCGCGGGCGTGCCGCGAGTTCGATCAGGTCGGCCACGCTGGGCTCGCGCACGCCTTCGTTGTCGGGGTGGACGCCGGCGCTGCACCAGAAGTTGTCGAAGCCGGTGGCGAGCGCGTGCACGTCGTCGAATTCCTCGAGCGTGGTGCAGATGCACAGCGCTCGATCCACTTGCGCAGCGGCCATCGCGGCGCGGATCTCCGCCAGGCGCTCGCGCAGCTCCGGAAAGCTCAGATGGCAATGGGAATCAACGTACATGCGGGGAGAAAGGAGCTTGCGCCGCGACGGCGCCGGCGGGTCAAATCGTCTGGGTCGGTTTCGCCGACGAGATCGACGTGCCCAGCACTTCCTCGATCTTGAGCCGCAGACCGCGCGTCTTCTCGTCGTTCGGAAAACGCACGCCGACACCCTGGGTGCGGCCGCCGGACGCGTTCGCCGGCGTGAGCCAGCCGACCTTGCCGGCGACCGGGTAGCGCTGCGGATCGTCGGGCAAGGACAGCAGCAGGTAGATGTCTTCGCCGAGCTTGTATTCGCGCGTGGTCGGCACGAACAGGCCGCCATCGGCGAACACCGGCATGTAGGCGGCGTAGAGCGCGCCCTTCTCGCGGAACACGAGCTGGATGACGCTCGGCCGCGCCGCGCTCGGCGGTGTCGGGCTGGTCAAGGTCGGGCTGCGCGGCGTGGGTTCGCTCATGCGCGTGAGTGTACCGAAACGGTTCGCTTCGCCGCGCCGTTGTTGGCGCGGCCTGCGAGCGCGCGTCGGCCTTGCTGGACCAGCGATTCGGTGACGAGGCCACCGTTCCACGGATGCTCGGCATGGCGCGCGACGCGCCGCAGTTCGACCATCCAAGCATCCAGCGTGGCGATGTCCGCGCCCGGCGCGATGCTCGCCGCAGGAAAGTAGCGCGGCGCGGCCGCGCTGGCGACACACGCGCTGTCGTGGCAGAGCTTCTGCAGCGCATCGATCACGCGCGGCAAGGGCCACGTGGCGAACGCCTGCGGCTGGCCTTGCGCGACCAGCGCCGGCAGCCGCGTCCACAGCGCCGCATCGATGCCCTGCTGCGACCACGCCAAGGCCTCCTGGGGCTGGCCGCCCGTCGCCGCGAGCATCACCGCGGCATCGCTCACGCCTTGCGCGGCCAGCCACGCGGTGGCCTCGGCGACGGGCGGCAAGCCCATCGTCACGCGCTGGCAGCGGCTGCGTATCGTCGGCAGCAGCGCGTCCGGCGCCGCGCAGCTCAGCACGAAGCGCGTGTCGCCGACGGGTTCCTCGAGGGTCTTCAGCAAGGTGTTGGCCGAGATGCCGTTCATGCGTTCGGCCGGATGCAGCACGACGACCTTGCCGCGCCCGCGCGCCGAGGTGAGCTGCGCGAAGTTGACCGCACGGCGCACCGCATCAACCTTGATCTCCTGGCTCGGCTTGGCCTTGCTGCTCGCGCGCTCGGTCGCGGCGTCGTCGCCGTCGGCCGCGCCCCAGCCGAGCGCCACCTGCAACGCCTCGGGGATCAGCACCAGCAGGTCGGGATGCGACCTTGCCTGCACAAGCTTGCAGCTGGCGCAATCGCCACACGGGCGGGACGCGGCCTGCGCGGCCTCGCACAGCCAGGCCTGCGCGAGCGACAGCGCGAGCTCGAACTGGCCGACCCCTTGCGGCCCGTGCAGCAACAGCGCATGCGCCTGCTGCGACTGCACGATCTGCCGCAGCACCGGCGCCAGCCACGGCAGCGGCAACGCGCCGCCCGGCCCTACCACGCGCGAGCCTTCAGCGCAGCGTCGATCTGCTGCCAGACCGCGTCGAGCGCGAGCCCCGCGTCGATGCGCGCGAAGCGCTGCGGCATCGCGTTCGCGCGCGCGGCGTAGCCGTCGCGGACGCGCTCGAAGAACTCGAGGTCCTGCTGCTCGAAGCGGTCGGCGGCACGCGCTTGCGCACGCCGTTGCGCGGCCAGAGTCGCGGGCAGGTCGAACCAGATCGTCAAGTCGGGTTGCAGCTCGCCCTGCACCATCTGTTCGAGCTGGCTCAGCCAGGCGAGCGGTGCGCCGCGCCCGCCGCCCTGGTAGGCGAAGGTCGCGTCGGTGAAACGATCGCAGAGCACCGTGTGGCCGGCGGCGAGCGCCGGCGCGATGACCTCGCGGATGTGATCGCGCCGCGCGGCGAACACGAGCAGCGTTTCGGTCAGCGTGTCCATCGCGGCGTGCAGCACCAGTTCGCGCACCCGCTCGGCCAGCGTTGTTCCGCCCGGCTCGCGGGTGCAGACGACGGTCGCGCCCGCCTCGCGCAGGCGTTTCGCGACGGCCTCGAGGTGGGTCGATTTGCCGGCGCCGTCTATGCCTTCGAAGGTGATGAATCTGCCCGTCATTGTTTGATGCGCCGCTGGTATCGATTCACGGCCCGGTTGTGATCGGCCAGAGTGTCGCTGAATTCGCTGCTGCCATCGCCGCGCGCGACGAAGTACAGCGCCTTCGTCGGGTCGGGCCGGACGGCGGCGAGCAGCGACGCCTTGCCCGGCATCGCGATCGGCGTGGGCGGCAGGCCGGCACGCGTGTAGGTGTTGAACGGCGTGTCGGCGAGCAGGTCGCGCTTGCGCAGGTTGCCGTCGAAGCTGGCGCCCAGCCCGTAGATCACGCTCGGATCGGTCTGCAGCGGCATGCCGATGCGCAGCCGGTTCACGAACACGCCGGCGACGCGGCCGCGATCGGCACCGACCCCGGTTTCCTTCTCGACGATCGAGGCTAGCACGAGCGCGTCGTCGGGCCCTTGCAGCGGGCTGTCGGGCGCACGCTCCTGCCACGCGGCGTCGAGCCGCTTCTGCATCGCCCGGTACGCGCGCTTGAGCACCGCGAGATCGCTGCTGCCCTTGCTGTAGGCGTAGGTGTCCGGATGAAAGCGGCCCTCGGGCGCGACGCCGGGCGCGCCGATGGCCTGCATCAGCTGCTCATCGCTCATTGCTGCGGTGGTGGGCCTGAGCGCCTCGGCCTTCGCGAGCTCGGCGCGAAACTGGCGGAAGGTCCAGCCCTCGATGAGCCGCACGACGGCTAGCGTTTCGTCGCCGCGCACCATCTTGTTGAGCAGATCGATCGGCGTCACGCCGGGCCCGATCTCGTAGCTGCCCGCACGAATCTTGCGCGACTGGCCGGACCAGCGGAACCATTCGTACAGCAGCAGCGGCGAGGCCTGCACACCGGCCTGCACCCAGGCCTGCGCGATCTCGCGCGGCGAGGTGCCGAGTTCGACCGACAGCTCGACCGTGTCGGCCGCCAATTCGAGCGGCCGATTCAGCCACCACGCGGCGCCGCCGGCCGCCGCGCCCATCGCCAGCAGCACCAATGCTGCCAAGGCACGCCAGAATTTCATCGACAACAGGCGCCGCGCCGCAAACCGGGGCGCCGAAACCCCACCAGGACAAGAATCATGGGCGCTGATGATAATCCCCGCATGAACACACCGAATGCCCTGAGCGGCGCACTCCCATTGACGCACTGGGGTCTGATCCGCGCGCGCGGCGCCGATGCCGTCAAGTTCCTGCAAGGCCAGCTCACCAACGACGTCGCGGGCATGAGCGACGCGCAGGTTCGCCTCGCCGGTTTCTGCTCCGCCAAGGGGCGGCTGCAGGCGAGCTTCGTGGTCTGGAAACTGGCGCACGACGACCTGCTGCTGGCGTGTTCCGCCAGCGTGCTGCCGGCGACGCTGAAGCGCCTGGCCATGTTCGTGCTGCGCTCGCAATGCAAGCTCAGCGATGCGGGTGCCGAGCTGGCGCTGCACGGCCTCGTCGGCGACAGCGCGCGTGCACTGATGGGCGACACCCCGGTCTGGATGCAGCGCGCGATCGATGGCGGCACGCTGATCCGCCTGCCCGATGTCGAGGGCGTGGCGCGCTGCATGGTCGCGGTCTCGACACCGCCAGCCGCGCTGCCCGCGCTCGCGCCCGAGGTCTGGCGTGCACTCGAAGTGCGCAGCGGCATTCCGGTCATCGAAGCGGCCACGGTCGAGCAGTTCGTGCCGCAGATGCTGAACTACGAGATCGTCGGCGGCGTGGACTTTCAAAAGGGCTGCTATCCGGGGCAGGAGGTGGTCGCCCGCAGCCAATACCGCGGCACCATCAAGCGGCGCATGTTCCTGTTCGAGTGCGATGCGGCGCTCGCGGCCGGCCAGGAGGTGTTCCACAGCGGCGACGCGAGCCAGCCCGCCGGCATGGTCGTGAATGCGGCGACGCAGGGCACCGGATCGGTGGCCCTCGTCGAGGTCAAGCTCGCGGCGCTGGACGGCAGCACACTGCACGCCGGCGCGGCCGACGGCGCATTGCTGCGGCGGCGCGAGCTGCCCTACACCCTGCCCTCCGATGCCGCCCTGCCGGCCTGACGCCGGCACGCCGCAGCGGATGAACCACGAGCTCTACATCTACTACCGCGTTCGCGCACGGGAGGCATCTGCCGCACAGGCCGCCGTGCTGCAGATGCAATCGGCGCTGCGCGCCGCGTATCCGGCCCTGGTGGCGCGATGGCTGCGCCGGCCCGACGAAGACCAGGGCCTGCAGACCTGGATGGAGACTTACGCGATCGATGCCGGCATCACCGACGCGATGCGCGCGCACATCGAAGCGCAAGCGCTCGTGTTGCGGCCGTTCATCGACGGCCCGCGCCACACCGAGGTGTTCGTCGCATGTGCCTAGTCGCCCTCGCGCTCGATCAGAGCCGTCGCTTCCCGCTGGTGCTGGCCTCGAACCGTGACGAATACTTCAAACGCCCCGCCGCGCGTCTGGCGTGGTGGACACCACGGCCCGGCGACCCGGCGGTGCTCGGCGGACGCGATCTCGAATCCGGCGGCACCTGGCTCGGCCTCACCGCGCAAGGCCGGCTCGCGCTGGTGACGAACGTGCGCGGTGGCATGGCCGTGGATGCCAACGCGCCCACGCGCGGCCGCATCGTCACCGAGTGGCTGGCCGCGCGCGAGAGCACCGGCGACTTCTGGATGCGCACCGCGCTGTCGGGCCACAACGGATTCAACCTGATCGCCGCAGACTTCCAACGCGGCGAGTGCTACTGGGCCTCGAACACCGTGGCCTACCCGATGCGGCTGGAGCGCGGGGTCTATGGGCTCTCGAACAGCGGGCTCGATGCGCCCTGGCCCAAAGTCCAGGCCTTGAAGGCCAGGCTGACCAGTGCGATGAACGAAGCACCCGCTGTCGACGAACTCGCCTCGCGGCTGTTTGCCGCCCTCGCCGACCGCAGCCCGGCACCCGACGCGGACTTGCCGCAGACCGGCATCCCGCTCGAGTGGGAGCGTCAGCTGTCGAGCGCCTTCATCCGCACGTCGGACCAGGCCTACGGCACACGCTGTTCGACCTTGATCATCGCAGAGCGCACCGGCCGCCACCTCGTCACGCACGTGCTCGAACGCACCTTCAACGCCGGTGCCGCGGTCGCACTGCTGCGCCGCTCGACGCTGCGCAACTGGCCGCCGCGCTACACCGACGAGCCGGCCTCGGGCGCTTTCGAGCAGGCAACCGTCTCCGAATCCGAACTGGGCCCGAGCGCACCCGAGGCACCGGCGCCGGCGAAGAAGACGCGCGTGCGCAGCCTGCTCAAACCAGCGCCCGGCGGCCGGCGCCGCAACACCACCTTCGGCGCGTTGTGATCTAGAGGGCGCGTGTCATCTCGACGTGCGGGATGCCGGCCTCTTCGAACACCGGCCCGCTCGGCGTGAAGCCGGCGCGGGCATAGAAGGCCGACGCGCTCGTCTGGGCGTGCAGCCGCAGCTCGGTGTCGCCGCGCTGGCGCGCGACCCGCATCAGCGCGTCCAGCACCTGCCGCCCCACGCCGCTGCCACGCAAGGCCTGCACCGAGGCCATGCGCCCGATGCGCGCGACGCGCGGCGCGTGCTGCAGCAATCGACCGGTGGCGAGCGGCAGCCCGAGGCGATTGAACGCGACGGCGTGAACGCAGTCGCGGTCGGCCTCGTCCCACTCCAATGCCTTCGGGATCTTCTGCTCGTCGATGAACACCTCGGTGCGGATCGCCTGCGCGTGTGGGCCCAGCGTGGCCCAGTCGCCGACACGCACCTCGACCATCGCCTCGCCGGCCTCGAAGCCGACGAAGACCTCGCGCAGCGCCGCTGGCACCGGCTTGGCCGTTTGCGCGTGCGGGTCGGCGAACACGTAGACCAGCTCGCCGGACACGAGCAGCTGCTGCTGCCGGAACACGCCGGCGCTGAACAGCATCGACGAGTTGCCGACGCGCGCACAGCGAATGCCCACGTCGAGCACGTCGTCGTAGCGCGCCGAGGATTCGTACTCGACCGTCGCCTTGCGCACGAACAGATCGCCTTCGAGCTGCGCCATCGTCTGCGCATAGGGCAGCGCGAGCGCACGCCAGTAGCCGGCGATCGCGGTGTCGAAATACATCAGGTAGTGGCCGTTGAAGACGATCCGCTGGGCGTCGATCTCGGCCCAGCGCACGCGCAGGCGATCGAAGAAGCGGAACTCGGTTCGGGTCATGGGTTCGTGGTGTCGTGGAGGTCGAAGGCACGCCGCAGCGCCGCGGCGATCAGCGCCTGCGCGGCCGCGGCCTCGGGCAGCGCGCGCCCGAGCTTGATGAAATCGTGGGTCACGCCGCGCGCCAGTTCGAGCTCGACCGGCACGCCGGCGGCGCGCAGCCGATCCGCGTAGGCCAGGCCCTCGTCGACCAGCGGATCGCACTCGGCGAGCAGCACCACGGCCGGCGCGACGCCCTCCAGGTCATCGGCCTCCAGCGGTGCAAAGCGCCAGTCGCGGCGCTCGGCGTGCGCGATGTACTGATCGAAGAACCACGCGATGTTCTCGGCGTCGAGCAGGAACCCGTGCGCGAAACGACGGTGCGACGCGGTGTCGGCGTAGGCCGTGGTTCCGGGCGTGATCAACAGCTGCTGCCGCAACGCCAGCCCGATGTCGCGCGCCCGGATCGCGCAGACGGCGGCGAGCGTGCCGCCCGCGCTGTCGCCGCCGACGGCCAGGCGCGTGCGATCGAGGCCGAGGCGGTCGGCACGCGCGGCCAGCCACGCCATCGCCGCCCAGGCGTCCTCGACAGCAATCGGGAAACGATGCTCGGGAGCGAGCCGGTAGTCGAGCGCGACGACCGCCGCGCCGCTGCGCAGCGCGAGCTGGCGGCACAGGCTGTCGTGCGTCTCCAGGCTTCCGATCGTGAAACCGCCGCCGTGCAGGTACAGCAGCACCGGCAGCGCGGCGCCGGAAGCGGCATACAGGCGGGCGCGCAGCGGCACCCCGTCAGCGGCCGGGATGTGCAGCGCTTCGACGCGCGCCAGCGGCGCACGCGGCGGCTCCAGGATCTCGGCCGCGGCTTCGTAGGCGGCGCGCGCACCGGGCACGCCGAGCGAGTAGAACGGCGGGCGGTTCGCGCGCTGGATCTTGGCCAGCAGTTCGGCCATCTTGGTCGTCAATGAATGCACGCTCATTGATCAGCAAGTGCGATCAGAACAGCGAGTCACGATCGATGCCCTGGCGCGCCATGCGGCGGCGCAGTTTGAGCAGGGCTTCCTGCTGGATCTGGCGGATGCGCTCGCGCGTCAGGCCGAGCCGGTCGGCCAGGACTTCGAGCGTTTCAGGTTCGCGATCGCCCAGGCCGTAGCGGCCGGCCACGACTTCGCGTTCGCGTTCGTTGAGTTCGCCGAGGCCATGGGCCAGCAGCAGCTCGACCTCGTTGCTCAGCGTCAGGCTCATCGGGTCGGTCGCGCCGTCGTCGGCGACGCCATCGAGCACCGACTCGCTGCCGTTGTCACCCGCATGGCGCTCCATCGGGGCGTCGAGCGAGGTCGGCTGCTCGGCGAACTTGAGCAAGGCGCTGACCTCCTTGACCGGCCGGCCGACCGCCGCGGCGACGTCTTCGACGCGCACCGGCTGGTCGGCGTGGCCGGCGCTCGCACCCGCCGCCTCGAGCCCGCGGCGCGCCTTCAGCACCTGGTTGAGCTCGCGCACCACATGCACCGGCAGCCGCACCAGCCGCGCCTGGTGCATGATCGCGCGCTCGATGCTCTGGCGCACCCACCACGAGGCGTAGGTCGAGAAGCGAAAACCGCGTTCGGGTTCGAACTTGCTGATCGAGTGCATCAGGCCGAGG
>Ga0307517_10004913_pt1 | contig 20370 bp, 7 predicted proteins | sample 23_EM_MG_FD_194515 | JGI IMG/M metagenome (GOLD analysis project Ga0307517, IMG submission 194515) | Populus trichocarpa ectomycorrhiza microbial communities from riparian zone in the Pacific Northwest, United States - 23_EM | ecosystem: Host-associated > Plants > Roots > Unclassified | place...
GCTAGCAAAAAATGGTATTTTGTTTTGGAGGATCTGGTGGTTATGTTTTAAAGCGATTTTTTGCTTTAAAACAATATTATTTTTATTTTTAAAGTATATTTAAGTGTCAGGATCCAAAAAAAAAAAAAATATATATATATATAAAACATAATTTAAAGTTAGAAAAACAATTAATTAAAAAAAAAAAAAACCCAGAAGAAGGTAATAGCTTGAACTAGAAAAGCTTTATTAAAAGCAAAAGCAAGGAGCTATCATGGAATCCTTTCTCTCAAAATTTCAACCCACTAGAAAAGCTTTACTAGCAAGCAGCTACGGCTACCCATGAAATTGAAACGCAACACTATCCTTCTCTCCCTCTCACACACCCACCGACCGACCCACCCACATTTGTTAATATTCTCCAGTCTATCATCGACACGAGAACGACATCAACAAGATACAAAACACACCCATTTACCCAACACAAAACTATAGACTTCAATCCATTCTATTCTATCCACAGCCACAAGAAAACAATAAATAAATAAATAAATAAAAAATCAACCCATGATAGTACGTACTAGCTAGCAAGCTAGACCAAATTAATTACCTGAGCTTTGAACTGACAAACCCGGAGACACCACGCTAGTAGACGGCGTAAGTGGTGGAGGCGGTGGTGAAGCAACCACACACTTGACGTTACAACCATTCCCTTCATTCCCCGTTGTCGCTAGGGTTTGCGCCCTTGCACTCTCCTCCGTTAACGCATCACAGAATGCCCTATGTGTTATAAGACTATCCCTCCTACATAAAAACAAAAACAAAACCAAAACAATTAAAAATTAAAATCAATAACATACAAAACAAAGTGCGTAATAAAAACAAAGTTATTTGACGCTTACCTTGAAAACAAAGTGCCACAATCGCATTTATACTCTCTAGTGCCACAAGTTTTCATGTGAGCTTTCCAATCAGACTGAACAGCATATTTCTTTGAACATCTCTCACACTTCCACTTTTTCTCACCGTGCTTCCTGCTGAAGTGTTTTTTAATGCCAGTAAGGTCCCCAAGAGCTCTAACTGGGTTGTGATGTACACAAGATGGCTCTGGACACACATAGACACGTTTCCTTGGCTCTTTGTTGGTTCGTTGCTTTAGCTTCCATGGTAAGTTATGGCCTCGTCTGTGAAGTTGCAGGTTCTGGTCTCTTTGAAAGCCCTTGTTGCAGATCTCACACACGAATCTGTTTGTAGCTAATAAAGACTTTGGTGATAACGCAACTACTTCTGCATCTGGATCTGAAAAGGAAGAAATTAAATTGAGTTTATTAAAAAAATTAGCTGACAAAAATAAAGGTTTCGAAATTTGGGGTTCTTGGTAATGGTTTTTGTAAGTAAATTACCTGGCATTCCAGGGAGATTTCGCTTCTTCTTTGGCTGTGGCACTGCAACGGAGAGTGGCATGTCCTGGTTACCAAATGAAGAGACAATTGTGTCCTCTCCTGAAGCTGTAGATACTTTCATTCTTAATGAATTCTCAACATCCACCATTCTCTTTCCTTCCAAAACTTCAGCTTTGTCCTGTTCAAAACTTACCATAAAAATAAAAAAATAAAAAAAATAAAACTCCACTTCTCCAAGTCTCTAAGCTTGCAAAAGATGGCCGGCAGTAATCGTATACTAGCTAGAGGGTTTTGATTCACAAGGTCAACTAACAAGAGAGAATGGATGGTTACACCTAACTAGAAGCCTTAATGAAATGAATTCTTGGACATTAAATCACCAGGATACCAATCCACTAGAGCTCGTGTTTGGATACTGATATTCTGATTTCTTTCACAATTCAAGAAGGAAGAAAAAACGAGAAAAAAACAACTATGTTTTGAAAATTATGTGTGTTTCTTTAGCACTCTCTCGCAATGAAGGGAAATGAAGCACCGTTTTCACTCGCCCAGTGGCTCATCACACCTGAGTTTCATAGTCCCAAAAGGCGGCTACTTGAATTCATACTCATCTTCAGAGGGGAGAGAGGAGAGAGAGGACCAGAGGGAGACACAAATAACATTGAAGAGAGGAGAGAAGACTTTTGAATGACGTGGAGAAAGCAATTTTTTTTTGTTTTTTTTTAAAAAAAAAAGTTAAAGCGGCGCCATTTTAACCGTGGTTGATTTTGAACCTGTACTTTTTGGATTTATTTAATTATAGTTAAGAGAGCTTATGCATTTTGCCAGGGCAACAAGTCTCTCCCGCTGCCCTGAGCAATAAATCCTACCGTCCACGTGTCAAATTATGCTATTTGCTGACATCTGTCGTAACTAGTCGGACTAGGCGGTGCTTGTCGTTTTATAGAGAATAAATTATTTTGATGTTAAAAAAATTAGTAAAAATATTATTTTAATTATATCTACGTGCATATTTTTTTGGGAACTTTTTGAAAGGCAATAATAGTGGAAAGACATTAGTACCCCTGATAGATTAGGATTTTACATAGGATAGTTCGGTTTATCGGCAAGTACTTTTAATAATCTTATATATTTTTATTTTAGCAATTACCTATCCTTAAATTTGTACTCGTGACTTGGATTCTGTAATTGTGCTTCTTCGGCTATGCATAATAAATCCTCATTTTCACATGCGTGTTTGATTTTGTTTTTAAGGGAAAAAACCCCATTTGTCTCATGTACTTTGAATGTAAATATATTATATGTTCCACGTGTCTTTGTTACGTATTGTTGAAATTCGGTACATATATTTGAAATTAATTATATTTAAATTATATGATTACTTATTTTTTCTATAATTTGATTCATACCATAAAAGTAAAAGACATGTATCTTATTGATGAGTCACAAAATCCAAAATGTTTAAAAATAAAGCTAATATGTTGGATAATTGGTTAATCTTTTAGTTCAAACAATTCATTTATTTTTACTAGAAGAATGATTTCACTTAAAAGGTTCTTAGTTGTCCATGTAATAAAGAGGGGATCGATGTTATAGCAAATTAGTCTATTTCACTCGTATGTAATTTTTCATGACTTGTTTCACCTTAAGCAAACTTTTGTCTAGTAAAACATAAAATTTTCTCCAGAGAGTATGTTCTCTTACCCCCCCTATCAGGACTTCTAAAGCTGTTGGCTTAAGCAATTCTTCCACCTTGACCATCTCCTCATTGAACCTCTTCAAATATATTCATATAGACTCACTCTCTTGTTGGGTAAAACCATATAATTTCGTGGAGCTTTTCTTGGTGGGTATGTTGATGATCATCTCCTCATTGAACCTCTTCAAATATATCCATGTAGACTCGCCTTCTTGTTAGGTAAAACCAAATAGTTCCGTCGAGCTTTTCTTGACAGGTATGTTGATTCTGAAACGTGTCATTAACTTAGCACATAGGTCACTAAACCCATCAATGGAGTTTGACTCTAAATTATTGTATAATGCACGTGCAAACGCTCAGAAGGTTATGGGGAGGATTTTGCACATTGAGTTATTGTCCTGGATGACCAACTTTAAGTCACCTTGTACATTCTATACGTGCTCCCTTGGGTCGATCAGACCATCATAGTTGTCTAGACTCATTTTTGTGGAAATATAGTTTTTAAGGAGTCAATTATTCAATACTCATTTAAACAAGGAAGAACCCCTTAACTGATGAAGGTTATAGTCATTCTCCTGGGTATCCTCGTGTATAGATCCTCTCTTAGTCTTTTTTTTGTTAGGCTCTTGGGAGCCCGAGGAGTTTGACATGGAACGATGGTTACGATAACCGGTTTCCATCTCATGATAGCTAGAGGAAGGACATTCGAAGTACCGGTTTTGCACATGAGTATAACAATGGTGTGAGCGACCCCTTAAGGGACTCTCACGATTGTCATTATATTTAGTCTTTTATGGAGTAGTGTGATCATCTACGGGTGCCCAGTGCGGATAGTGGTTGTGGCGCTAAGGCGTTATATGTCATCGAGGGAGTCAAGACTTATCGAGGTGGCAAGGAATGATTTTGAACTTGGGTTCTCAACACGGTTTAAGTGAGAAGTTGCACCTGACTAATGAGTTGTTAAATGTCTGGTTGGGTAGACGTGTTCGTGGTAACAAGTAGATTTTCCTGTGTTTTGTCCCATATGTGTCTTGGTTGTGTGCCATGGAATGGCCTAGAAATGTCAAAAGCTTTTGACAGAAATCGATGGCTTTTTTATTAGTTGATGTCAATTGATGAGTCTTAAAATCCAAGATGTTTAAGAATAAGTCTAATGTGTTGGATAATTAGTTGATCTCTAAGTTCAAGCAATTCGGTCAATTCTCCATAGTCAAGGTATCTGGTGACTTGATATGGAAAACCTAAAATGTTGGTAAGTGGTAACAGGTAATGCCTGGTAAGGCAGGTAGGCAGTAACTGTGGTAGTAGTAGGTGGTGTCTAGTAAGCCAGGTGATCGGTAGCTGGTATCTGCAAAAGATTCTCTTTGATGGATGTCAGAACTCTCCGATGTTAAAGTCAATAACTTTGTAGAGAGAGAAAGTGCAATAATATTTCAAAGAGATAAATTCTGAAAATATATATACTAACAATATTGAGAATGAAGAGATTGTAAACTTTTGACTTGATGAATTCATGGTGTATTTATAGCTCATGAATTAAGTCCTTTTGCGGAGAGCAGTAGCTGAAGTGTAATTTTATCCTTGTGATATTTTGAGTTGTATTCTACTCAAAATAATATGTATTGGATCTGTATAAAATATTAAGAGACCCGCATGAGGACCAAAAAAAATTCTTTAGTAAGTGTTGGGCTCGGGAAAGGTGTCTGAGCCCATTAGAGATGAAATATGAGCAAGGCACGTTGCCTGAATCTAAACACGCTGGACTCGGACATGACAGCGTAGCGCCCATGTTCCTTTGATATTTTTTTAGCCTTTTTCTCTTTTAAATGATTTCTTTAAGTTTATTTTGAAGGAAGGATATTTGTGGTTCATTTTATTTGTATCTTATCAAAACTTAATAAATGTGTTTTATGGGGTTAACAACGTTCACATTAGGTGGTCAACAAAAATATATATATATATATACACGAGCGAGGCAAAAAAAGACAACGTTTGCTTTGAGTCTCCATTTAGTGGCTTTCTCGTAATTTGAAGAGCATTAAAACCCTTGTCCGATTTTAATTAGCTTCACACAGCTGTTTTGCCTAAGCAAAGAACAAATGTTTGATTGATTGAGCACATCGTTTATAGGAAAATTAACCTACCTTTGTTTGCAAGCAAAGAGTTGCAGAGAAAACAAGACAGTGGCAAAAACAGGAGAAAGGTTTAATTTCAGGGGCATTTTTGGATAAAGGAAAGAGTAGGCTCGATTGTCATTATTTGTAGGCAGTACGTGACAGTACTCTTAGCTAATGACAAATGGTCCTTTAAGTCCTCCAGTGCTTACAGGCACCTACTCAGCTATTCATAGCAGAGCACTGATCCCATGTCTGCCTGTTCACTGTTTTTCGTGCTGTGGCCATTGCGAACTTCATCAATCAGTTACTCGTCCAAAGTCCAAACTCTAGTCTACGTGAGCGTTTTGAGAGTGTGTTGGGTATATTTATAAGTACGTTTAATTTAAAATAACATCAAATTAATTTTTTTAGTAATTTTTTTTTATAGTTTTGATATATTAATATTAAAAATTAAAAAAAATTATTTTAATATATTTTTAAATAAAAAATACTTTTAAAAAACAAAAATATTGAGAACTATTTTTAGAGTTCAATGTTTTTTTTTCTAATTTCATTACCCAATATTAGATTTACTAAGATTAGACTTTATAATTTATTTCGATTAACTTTTTATGGAGTTATCTCGATCTCCTTACTCAGCTTTGACAGATTAATCCGGGTTGACTTGAGTCATTGTTTTTATCTTTTTTTATTTGATTTTATTTTTAATTTAATCCTTCATTGGGTTGATTGAGAATTAAGTTTCATAATTTATTTTTTATAGTGTTATCACAGTCTTATAACCCAAGTCACAGGTTAAGCCGGTTGACTTGGGTTTTGTTTTTTTTTTTTGTTGGTTTCTTTTTTAATCTCATCCTTCAATGTTAAATTGGCTGAGAATTACATTTTATAATTTGTTTCAGTGTGCGTTCTATGAGGTTTAGACTTTATAATTTGTTGCAACGTGCATTCAATGAGGTTTTTCTGGTATCATCACCCAGATTACGAGTTTGTTTTGTTGAGTTAGGTGGTTTTTTGTGCCTTTGTTTTTCTTTTCTTTTTTGTAATTTCATCATTCAAAATTGAGTTGATTGTGAATTGAGTTTTATAATTTGTTTTGACATGTTTTTTATGAGTTTATCTCAGTCTCATGACCCAGGTTTGAAAGGTTAACTTAAGTCAACTCGACTCATTTTTTTCAATTAAATTTAGTTTTCAATTTTATTTTTCAACATTGAATTGATTAAGAATTGAGTTTAATAATATTTTTTTTCTATGGGGTTATCAGGATTTCATTATTTGGGTAGCAGATTTGACAAGTTAACCTGAGTCAATCTAATATATTGTCGTTTCAATACTTAAAAAAAGATGTCTTCTTGATTTTTTTGAGTTAAACTATATTTTCCTCGGTCATCTGAGTTGTCTTGTACATGCCAAGTCGACTAGGTTACGTCAAGTTAATCCCTATATGGTTTTAATTTTTTTTCCAAATAAAAAACAAATTAACTGAATATTTTTTTATGTCCAGCAAAAAATTAACCTAACCAACAACGTAGTGCAGACAAATTTATGGGGTTATCAAAGTCTTATAACCCAGGTCACGGGTTAAGCCAGTTGACTTGTGTTTTTTTATCCTTTTTTTAGTTGATTTTTTTTTCAATTTCATTCTTTAATATTAGGTTGTCTGAGAATTAGACTTCATAATTTGTTTCAGTATGCGTTTTATGAGGTTTTCTGGTCTTATCACCAACTCACAAGTTTGTTTTGTTGACTTATGTGGTTTTTTTTGTGTTTTTCTTTTTAATTTCATCCTTTAAAATTAGGTTAATTGTGAATTGAGCTTTATAATTTATTTCGATGTGTTTTTTATGAGGTTATTCCGGTTTCATGACCTAGGTTTGGAAGGTAAACTCAAGTTGACTATTTTTTAGTTGAATTTAGTTTTCAATTTCATTTTTCAATATTGGGCTGATTGAGAATTGAGTTTAATAATATATATTTTTTAATTTGTTTTCTATAGGGTTATCAGAGTCTCATGACTTGGGTAGTAGATTTGACGGGTTAACCCGAGTTGATTTGAGTCGATCTAATAAGTTATCGTTTCAATACTTAAAAAAAGATGTCGTCTTGATTTTTTAAGGTTAAACTACATTTTTCTCGGTCATCCGGGTTATTTTCGGACCTATCAAGTCGACTATGTCACATCAAGTTAATTCCTATATAGTTTTAATTTATTTTTCTACTAAAAATACGTTAGCAACATCTGAATATTTTTTTATATCAAGAAAAAATTAAACTCGATTCGCAATGTAGCTCAGACAATTCTATGAGGTTATCATAATCTTATAACTCCGGTCATGTGTTAATCTGGTTGACTTGAGTTTTTTTCCTCCTTTTTTAGTTGATTTTTCTCAATACTAGGTTGACTAAAAATTAGGCTTTATAATTTATTTTAATGTGCGTTCTATGAGGTTTTTCTAGTCTCATCACCCGGGTTACAAGTTTGTTTTGTTGACTTGGGTGGTTTTTTGTGTCATTTTTTTTAAAAATTTTATCCTTTAAAATTGGATTGATTGTTTCAATGTGTTTTTTCTGGGGTTATCTTGGTCTCATAACTGAGGTTTGAAAGGTTAACCTGGGTCGAAACAACTTTTTTTTAATTTAATTTAGTTTTCAATTTTATTCTTCAACATTGGGTTGATTGATAATTGAGTTTAATTTGTATAGGATTATCAGAGTCTTATGATCTGGGTAGCATATATGGTAGGTTAATCCGAGTTGATCTAAGTCGATTTAATATGTTATTATTTTAATACTTAAAAAAATGTCTTAATTTTTTTGAGTTAAACTATATTTTTCTCGCTCATCTAGGTTATCTTTAGACCTGTCAAGTTGACTAGGTCACATCAAGTTAATCCCTATATAATTTTATTTTTTTCTACTAAAAATCACATTAACAACACCTCAATATTTTGATGTCTAGAAAAAATTTAACCCAACTCATAACATAACACCGACAATTATATGGTGTTATCATAGTCTTATAATTCGGGTCACGGGTTAAGCTAGTTAACTTGAGTTTTTTTTCTTATTTATTTTCAATTTCATCCTTCAATATTAGTTTGACTGCGAATTAGACTTCATAATTTGTTTCAGTGTGCATTTTATGAGGTTTCTGGTTTTAGCACCCGAGTCATGAGTTTGTTTTATTGACTTGGGTGGTTTTTTGTATTATTTTTTAAAATTTCATCCTTCAAAATTATGTTGATTGTGAATTGAGTTTCATAATTTGTTTTGATGTGCTTTTTATGGAGTTATCCCGATCTCATGATCTAAGTTTGGAAGGTTAACCTGGGTCGACTCAACTTGTTTTTTTAGTTGAATTTAGTTTTCAATTTTATTCTTCAATATTTGGTTGATTGAAAATTAAGTTTAATAAATTTTTTTTAATTTTCTTTTTATAGGGTTATTAGGGTCTCATGACCTAGGCAGCAGATTTAACAAGTTAACCCGAATTGATCCGAGTCGATCTATATTTTTCTTGGTCATCCGAGTTGTCTTTGAACCTGCCAAGTTGACTTTGTCATATCAATTCAATCATTATATAGTTTTAATTTCTTTTCTACTAAAAAACTCATTAACAACACCTAGATATTTTTTTATGTTCAGAAAAAATTCAATCCAACCCACAATGTAGCATAAACAATTATCTAGTAATATATTAAAACCCCTTGGCATTTCACTGTAGCAGTAACCAATGAAATGTTAAGGTATCATGCACTTTAGTCCTAAAAAATAAAAATAAAAATTGAGAATTGTTTATTTTTTTAGTGTTCAGCTTGTTTTTCTCTTTCAATTTCATCCTTCAATATTAGGTTTACTAGGTATTAAACTTCATAATTTGTTTCAATTTGCTTTCTATGGAGTTATCCTGATCTCCTTATTCAAGTTTGTTAGTTTAATCCAAGTTGATTTGAGTCATTATTTTTGTCTTTTTTATTTGATTTTATTTTCAATTGAATACTTTAACATTGAGTTGATTGAGAATTGAGTTGATTGGGAATTGAGCTTCATAATTTATTTTTTATTTGCTTACTATGGGGTAATCACAGTCTTATAACTCGAGACGCGGGTTAAGCCGATTGGCTTGGTTTTTTTTTTTCCTTTTTTTAGGTGTTTTTTTTTCAATCTCATCCTTCAATATTAGGTTGACTGAGAATTATGCTTTATAATTTATTTTAATATGCATTCTATGAGGTTTTCTAGTCTTATCACTCAGGTCATGAGTTTGTTTTGTTAACTTGGGTGTCTCTTTATTTTTTTTATTTTTTATAATTTCATCCTTCAACATTAGGTCGGGTTGATTGTGAACTGAGATTTATAATTTGTTCAATGTATTTTTTATGGGGTTACCACGTTCTTATGATCCAAGTTTGAAAGGTTAATCGAGGTTGAATGAGCTCTTTCTTTTTAATTGAATTTAGTTTTCAATTTTATTTTTCAACATTAGGTTGATTGGGGATTGAATTTAATATTTTTTTAATTTGCTTTCTATAGGGTTATCAGGGTCTCATGACCTGAGTAACAGATTTGGTAGTTAACCCAAGTTGATCTGGGTCGATTTAATATGTTATCGTTTTAATACTTGAAAAAAGATGTCGTCTGGTTTTTTTATTTAAATTATATTTTTCTCGGTTATCCGAGTTATTTTTGAATCTGTCAAATTGACTAGGTCACATCAAGCTAATTCCTATATATAGTTTTATTTTTTTCTATTAAAAAACATATTAACAACACCTGAATATTTTTTTATGTCTATAAAAAATTTAACCTCTGCAATGTAGTAAAAAAAAAAATTGTATAAAGTTTTTTTTAATCTCGTTACCTGAAGATGAGTTTATTTTAATGACTGATTTTTTTGAATTCTTTCTTTATTTTTTTATTTTTAATTTCATTATTGTTCACATGATGTGTATAGCTAAGAGATGTAATTTGCGCAAAAACTTTGTATGCATTATGACCCGTTAGGTTTATGAGTCACTCTTGACAAGTGTACTTTCTTTTACCCTTTGCCTCATGCCTCGTGCCTTGTGTTTCGGGAATGATGACTAAGGATGTAAATCCTGGACCTATCCGTTCAAAATCAGTAAAAGAATTAGAGAACAAGTGGGATAAATTAGACAACAAACCTTGTACTAACTCAATTTTAAAGCAATCCACTCTCGACAAGTTTCATTGCCGAACGAAACTAAATGCCCATAATACACATTTCTAATACCTCATGATGGACCAAGCAGAAAGTGCTGGAAAAATGTGCAGCTACGAGTTAACGATAAAAGCTCAAACAAAACTTGTTTTTATGATTTAAAAATATTCTTAAAAAAAATTAATTTTTTTATTTATTTTCAGATCGTTTTATATGCTAATGTCTAAATAATTTTTTAAAATAAAAAAAAATTATTTCAACATATTTCCAAACAAAACACTTTGAAAAATAACCATTACCATCTTCCCACGAAAAAAACATAATGGTGTCAAAAAGGAGAAATGAGTGCCAGGTCCACAAAGTAATGATCGCCAATTTGATTATCTTCAGGTTGCTTTTCCGATCCCAGTAAGCGCACCTTCAATCTTGATGGTTACAACACTCCTTTCCATACCTTTTCTCCTTCTACAGAGGGGCTTCGTCTACAAGAGCCCTAGTTGCTATTCTGATACAGTACATTGCGGGGTCAGATACTATCTTCGATTGCCCAGGTCAATTGCTCTACTAATACTATACAGGAGAGTACATGTTCTTAAGGAGTTGACCAAGAGCTGAATGGAGTCAACGTTTTCCCTGTTAACATACAAGAGCAATTTAAATGATTAATTCCAATAGCACTTGCACATTCTCAAATAACCTGCGACCCCTAACAGCACAGTTTTTCAGAAGGAAGAACCCATTTTCACTGCCGTTGCTTACGCAATTGGGGAAGTAGAGGATGGCTGTAACCTTTTTTTGTTTTGTGTATATGATTGAGTCAACTTTTTTCCTTGATCGTATCAGACTTCATACCAACCGCTTAACCAAGTAAAACGCACCGGGAATTATTAAAATCTGAACAACTGGCTAGTAAAGCAGCGGCAGAAAACTAATTTATGCGGCTCTTGTAACTTTGATAATTTCCAACTGAGGAATGGAGTTTTTAGGTCTTAATCGGGCACAACATCGGAAGTTTCTTTTTGAACCTCGTATCAAAAAGACCTCAACCCTGGAAGAAAAAGCTTTTGATGCATAAAGATGAAAGCATGGATTGCACATTGAAGATCGAGGATGCAACTACGCCTAGCATATGACTGCTGATGGTTTCAATTCTATAGTTTCAAGCAGGTGAGAGAAAGAACAATACAACAAGAGGCAATTCCGAAGGAATATGACTCCTGGAAGGGCAATGGCAGGTGCACGTCATGCCGGGAGAATCATAGAGCAATAAGATGCAACGGTTCTTCGAATATACCATCATATTATCGTCCAGAATTACTTTTGCCTCGGCACCACCAGTAAAGCACTGCATGTAACTATGCGTTGAAAGTGGAAAGAGTTTATGCAATTGCACAAACCATTTCATCTTTTACCATACAAAAAGTTTCTATGGATAATTACAAAAACAATAAACTCAATGAGAACACAACCATCTATTCATGATCGGCACGTATTGAAGATCTCACCCCGCATGACATCGATTGGCGTGTGCTCTAAAGTATAACGTTCAGGACCTAGATACATGCCTGTCTTTTCCAGAAGAGCTAGCCCTTCACCCCTTCCATATCTTGAAGTATAGAGTTGCAGGTACTCCAAGTCCTGATAGAATAAAAGGTGAAAGATCATCAAAACCAGAAACATGCATTAGAGAAAAACCCAGCACTATCCATGCACAACTTTTATCTTTCTCAAATGTGTGCGCGGGCGCGCGAGAGAGAGGGAGAGAGAGTCAAGCATTGATAATTTTCAATCACTACAGCCATGACACAAGTATCAAGATTCCAACTTTAGCATAGAGAATCTTAAAAGAAATATTCAGGTAACAAGTAAAATATATTGATCCTAGCATGAGATGAGAGTACTTTCAATTTTTTTAAAAAAAAAAAAACAACTTGAAAAGATTTTATTTTGAAAATAAAATCCTTGGGATCTTGTTAGGAACTCTCATAGCAGCAAACCGTGCTCTGATCTGAACCCAAACAAATGAACGGTCACTTAAATATCTCTTACCTGCAAGCCACTTAGTATGCGCTCTAGTCTAACAGATGCAACTGGCTGGTGGGAGGATGAGAACACCTCGCCTGGATAGTATAAAACTCCATCACCTGGAGGTAGACCACGCCTGAAGCTTATCTGCTTGCAGGCAAACATTTCATTGTCAGAGAAAAAGAAAAAAGAAAGTAAGGATTTATAACTGGCAGTATGTCACGCCCTAATCTGCTCAAAGGCAAACATTTCAAAGTCAGAGAAAAAGAATAGGAAAGCAGAAATTTACAACTGTCGTTCTATTCTATGAATGAATGAGATGCAATGAAAATACCTCTGCGCTAGGAACTGTAGCCTTCTCATAGCAGTTGGCACCCCAGTACAGAAAACCTGTTGCGCCTTCTTTCCACACACGCCAGAACACAGCACGGTGTTGAGTACCACGCATCCCAATGTGCCAATTAGGATGAGGATCAGAGGGTCCCAAACACACATATGTCCACCATTCCTGCAGAAGGAATAAGCAGGCTTTGCTTCAGAATAACTATACATGGCACTAAAAGCAAGTACTACACATTCAAGTTCTAAAGCATGTTACTGTCCCAGAAAGAACAATGAAATAAATCACAAAACTATACCCATCAAAATAAAAATTAGAGCCCCAGAGATTAAAACTTTATAGCCTAGCATGGTTGCTTTTGTATAAAAATGGTGACCAAAAAACTTAAGCAGTACTGAATAACATCCAATTACCAATTAGAATACATCATAGTGTCAGATTGAAGCTATTTTTTGCTTCGTATACTAGCAGAGATTTGTAACCAGTGGTCCTATTAACCAGCTGAAAATACTACAATCTGTCTACTTCCCTTTATATGACAGCAAGAACAAAAGAACCATTCACCAGCCACAGTTACAAAGCTCGTTAGAAAACTATGGATATGCACGCTTTTTTAATTAAACAGGTATTATTTAGCATGCCCAGGTCAAATTCAATTCCTTCATAAATAATTTACACTGAGAACAATATTAAATTAAAACTCGATGAAAAAAATAATGATAACAAGAATGTTAATAAAGTTGTTTAGTTCTCAAATACAGATATCAGTTCATCGTCACAGGATCAGAATAAGGACCATCATATTTTTAGTATAGCTTTTTTTTGTCCTTTAGAAGGAAAGCACGGCACTGGTTATTACCTCACCATTCTCTGGCTGCAATTCAGAGACAATTTCCTTGGCCAGATCCTCTCGATCACCAAGCACCCACTCACTGCAGAGAAAATTGAAAAGTAAACTACACCTCTTCCTCCTTTTTTCTGATAATAAATAAATTACATCCTTTAGAACATTAGAAGATCTTAGCTATATGAAATATAGTACAAACATGTCCCAAATAACCTTATGCATCTAATTGAAAGTCAGTTCAAGATAACTGCCAACCAATAAAGTAGTGAGATAAGAAGTTCAAGTTGTAGCCTTAGGCACACAACATATGAGGTACATTCATCAACATATCAAGAAATATCAGATAAGTCTGCTAATCAATTTATAAAAAACAGCTTCTCTTCTTTGCCACGGTTAATGATTATATCACTGAGCTAGTAAATACCTATGCAGTACATTTGGTAGTACATACCAAGTCATGCACAGCAAGGCCCATCCAAGTTCAGTTCAAGCACCATAACAAGAACAGTCAAAATATTTCCAAATCTCACTCTTAACTGGAGTTCCCTCCAAAAAATGGAGCAAAATTATCTGGTTCTTAGATCTAAATAGCTACAGCAGGCCATATCCCACTGATAAGCTTATTTGAAACCATATGGACAGCAAAGAGGGTCGCTTGCTATTGAAAAACTATGCATTGACTCAGACAAAAAACAATTCCATAAAAACTGAATATGGTCATATGATTCCAAATCTGATGCAACTTCCCTGTTGGATGGTGCAATGGAGGTGCGGTACATTCCTGAAATACAGAGCCATATTGGTGGGGGCATATAAACCACATTAATAATATAAAAGCACCGATGCCCAACTAACAACACAAGTATAAAAATGGCATGCATGTGTGCGAAATCACAAACATAAGCGGTATGCACGCATACAAAAATATGTAACTTGCATGCAAGGAAGTAACCAACCCCAATACCTTGTACAATAAATTTGAGTATGTGGGCGCAGAAACTTTGGCACTTTCACAAAAGCCTCAAAAGGAGTAGGCCCAAGGGGTGCATCGCTTGGTCCTTGATGAAAAGAAAGCAACATGTGAAAACATAACCATAATCAACTAATGGCTGAATTAATGGTCAAGCTATAGTTTCAGCCCAACAAATCATTCAGCAAGAAGAAATTGGAACATAAACTAATTATCAGCATATCAGAGAGAGCAATTAGTGAATTCATACCACAATAGTACGTAGTTAACACACGTGCGTCAGGAGCATAAGTATGGATCTTACTGGCCATGCTGCGGACCATATCATATTGTTCCAAATTCAAAGGCTGCCATGATGTATGGGAATCACATTAGTTATGAAGGAGACATGTTGCATGAAACCTAAGAAATTGGTTATAAATCAAAAGGCATTATACAAATTGAGCAGTTATTATTTTTAAAGTGTCTAATGATAATGCCAAAGACACCACACTGAAAGATAATACATTTACTATTTTGCTTCTCAAAAGTGTAGAGATAGAGAGCAGAAATGGTTTTGAAAGGCACTAGTTTTGGTAATTTGTCATCCCAAATTGAAAGAGTTTAGAGCACATGCAGAGGAGATAAAATGGAGACATCATATCATCTTGATATGTAAGCAAGTCTTATAATCATGAAATGCTACAACACTCTGAAATTACTCTCTTTTTTCCGCCTTCTCAATTTTCAAGTAAACAAATTATGAGAAACGAAAAGGAGAATAGACCGATGAAGGTAGAATCAAGGGCACTACCCAATGACATGGGATGCATACACGCAATCTATCCCCAAATGGATTAGTGTTGATACCTCATCCCACAAGTAAAAATAGGCTTTCTTCCAGTGAGACTTTGTCCTCAAGATGTCAATTTCTTTCTGCAAGTAGTCCTGTGCTGCACTGTTACAGTTTCAGATTAAAATTATATGGAAGCTCATTAGTTTTTACATCAAACTACTAGACAGAGGCGAGGAGGGACAACTGATTCTATACCCAGGGACTGCTTGACTATATGGTACTGCATATGCTGCTAATCTTGGGTCTGAAAAATACTCATCTGATTTAGGATGGTCAGCTGTAACATAAAAGAGAGAGAGAGAGAGAGAGAGCTATTAGCATTTGCAAAATGTTGAATAAGTACATGCTTATCTTCATTTTTCTCAACCAAGTTACCTGGCCATGGACAAGTGTATGTCAAAACACGCATGTTGCCACCCCACCTGCAAAAATATGGACTGATTCTATAATGAAGAAGCCACTTGAAATGTTGATCCAGAGCCTCATACCATTCATCACTTCCATGTTCAACACCAAAACGATCCTCAATTACAGTATCAGATATCTAAATAAGGTAAGGAATTCAACACTGAAAGTTATCACATCTTTTTAGCAGCATACAAAAATTGAATTTCAAAGAGACAAGATGACCAAGAAATTGATACTTATTATGCCATCATCTACCATGAAGTTCTGTTGGTAATGCCTAAGTATGTGAGCAGCAATAGCATTTGCAAATTGCTTCTTCTGTTATCCCATTCTCATGTGATAAAATATAAGCATACGATCATTATCATTTCTCATATATATTAAAAGGTAATTGTCCTTGTTTATGAAAGAAGGCATATCACTCGTCACCTACAAATGAGCTTGGGCTTTGACTTTGGTTATGTTCAGCACAGTTCAATTCAGGTTTGCTAGAATTAAGTCTTACACATGGCTGACCTGTGCCCCTGTTTGTTTTGAGCTCCACCATGTTGCACTTCTACTAGGAAGACTTGTAATAATTACATCATTACAGAAAATTTACAGCTTATATCAAGAGGAAACTCAGATAAACATTCAGAGAATGGCAATTTTGACTTCTATAAATATTGGAATTTGTGAAGGCCAACCTCACAACAATAAATTCAGAGAGTATCACCAATTTCAAATTTGGTAATTTTAAGGTTCAAGAAGATAAGGATACACCAAATACAGCAGGAAGTGAAGGAGTTGCTGGAAGTACGAAGTCCCAAACAGTCAAGTTTAGCTTGACACGAACTGTTAGGTTTGAAATAGCATCTTCATCCATCATATCAACTGGTCCATTATCTGTAGAGAACTCAGAAAATACTGGAGATAGAAGAACCCTTCTTAAAGATGTAGTCACAGATTTGGCTCTTTCTACCTGAAAAACAATTGCTGATATGAATTGCTTGTAATCACAGGGTTAAGAAAATGACGATGATGATTGATTCAAATATTTACCACTTCATCCAATGGTTTTCCTTCAACGGGCTCCATGATGTCAAGACAGTTCCTAAGTTCCGAGTACAGCTGATGCCTGTCAGCTTTTCCCAAGCGCTGTGATGGAGATCTGTGGTGGACTCAATCAACTATAATAAGTAACTTGATGTCCATATTTACTAGCATTAAATAACAGGAGTCATACATGGGAAAGTACTGAGCTTATTTAAAACTCGACAGCAATAATTTCAGCACAGAAACTTTATGCATTAAACAAGGAGCATATGGCTATCATTGATTAAATCAAAACAGATATGTATTACTCTGCCTCTGCTTTTATAGCGGTGATGAAGAACTCCCCTTCGTATTGACCCTGTGGCTGTGCACTTGGAACATCAATGGAAACCCAAAGTGCAGTTGTTTCTCTGCAGCAAAGGGAAAACAACAAAACCACCTCAATTTCATTGCAAGAAATCACTTGGAATTTCTTCACGCTGCATTAAATGAATAACACACAATCAATGATGAAGGCAATACCCAGGAGCTAGGTTTATTTGACTAACTGGAAGATCTAGAGGCACAAGAGCATCTGGGACACCTAATATAGAAACCACTCTCCGCAATGTTATGGATTGTCCAACGACCAACCTGTTCACAGTCAATATCAGAAAAACCAAGAACTAGTAGAGTAGTAGATCATCAAGCTACAAAAAGAACTATATTGCTCTGAGTAGTTCACCGATCACCAGATGTGGAGGTTAAGTCACTACACTGAACCTGCACAACCCCTGCACTGCCAGAACCACCCCAAGTAGCTTTCGGGCGTAAAGCAATTTGAACACTTTCTCTCTCATTTCTAGCTGCCAGAAGATTTATCTTCAAGGTAAAATTAATATTAGAAGACAGAGTACTATAACACCGAAAAGAAATCACTTACTTTTGATTCCCAAAACAAACATACCACAAAACATCAAGGTCGCAGACAATTCCATTAAAAAATTTTCAGTGTAAGCCAAAATCTAAACCTACCAGCATTTATTAATAAATCCTACAATCTGAGACATTTAAAATATCAAGTAGGCATCGCAAAGCATACAACTATTAGCCACATTAAGACAACCGAAAATTTTTATTATCCACACATAATCATCTCTAGTTTGCACTAAGTGAGCAATCAGCCAAGTCCAATGGTGAGGCTAAACAAATTCCACATATAAACAGCATATCCTCTCAACAAGACGAACACCAGACACGCATTACAAATGCAGATTAAATAAAACTTACAGGCTCCAAATGTCTACTGGGAATCTCTTGCGGTCCAACATTTGCAGTGCTAGGCAAGCACCAAACATGCACTAAATCTGAAGTTAAAACCTCAGAGGGATCGATTGATCCTCTGGGTGAGGAATTTGAAAAATGTACGCCACCGCCATCATTCCATCCATAAGCTGTTCCTCCTCCAGCAACACCTTCAACTGGCGGAACTACTATGCCTTGAGGATTCGCTCCTAAGTGTGTCAAAAATTCCTAATTAATTAAGTTCAGAAATATCTAAAACAAAAAATAGGACCATAAAAAAAATAGCTCAAAATAAAATTAATAACAGCTGATGCAACCATGATTAACAAATTCAATCAAGAAGAATTGAATTATTAAGAAACAGTAAAATCGGAATCGGAAAATTAACAGCGATAAATGAAACGGTTCAGAGTGGATTCAGAAGAAATGAGTGCGGGAGGAACGAACCTGTGTTATCCATATTGATACGTTTATATCGGTGCGGTGCTTGAAATTTAGAAAGATCTCTCGATTTTGTTTTCTTTTTTTTTTTCAGGTTTAGGAAAGAGGAGCAAATATCACCTGAGTGAGAGGATCGCGTTTTGAGAGTGGAGAAGAGTGATGAACTTGTTATTATATGAGAGGAAATTGATATTTCCACTCCTGACTTTACTCGTGCCACTCTCTTCCCGTTTTGTCTCTAAACGACAGAATGTATGAATGTGGTAATTTTTGTTTTTGAATATATTTTAAAAATATACAAATTGGTTTTTTTTTATTATTGTGACGTGAAAATATTTAGAAAATATTTTAATATATTTTAAAATAAAAATATTTTTTAAGAATATAATATATCATAATACTAAATACGCTTGTGCAGTAAATATATATATTTGTTTCTTTTCAGCCCTTTGTTTTTGAAAACAGAAAAGAAAAGAAAAGGATATAAAATTATAAGTGTGGTAACATTTTTTTAATATTTAAAAAATTATATCTTATATCTTTTTATTGTTTATATAATTGATTACATTTTATATATAAATCAAGAAATTATAAACTCAATTAATAAAAAAAATTAAAATATTATATATTATTATAATTGATATAATGTTCAAAGTTTCCTTATGTGTGTTACTAAAAAACAAAAAAAAATCACGATCTACTCCTTTTTCTCCAGCGACAGCTTCCATTCATCACCAATCACCAATCCTCCTTTACTCTCTCCGACCAGCCACGCCATACTGCTCACCCATCTCTCAGCAGCCTTGCCACCAGCTGCCCCACCACTTCTAACCATCACTGCAGCACAACTCACTGTTCAACAACCTTCTCAATAAAATATATGATTGAAAGTGTAGTTATAATTGTTTTTTTTTAAACATTTTGTATTGAAATACATCAAAATAATATTTTTTTTATTTTAAAAAAATTATTTTTGACATCAGCACATCAAAATAGTTTAAAAACACTAAAAATATATTAATTTGAAGTAAATTAAAAAATAAAAAAAAATTAATTTTTTTCAAAACGCTTTTGTTATCCACTTTCATATATTTTTTATCATAATTCCAACCATATTCACTACAATTAACATGTCTGATGTAGTTTGGTATTTTTCTCATTCAACCTTATATTTATGTTCTTGCAATATTTTGCAGTGAGACATTATTCATAAACCTTTTCATTTATTTGCAAGTTTTTTAAATATTCCAAGTCTAAATTAACATGCTTCAACTTTATTATCATTTAACATTTTATATATCTCATTAAAATTCAAAAAATAATATCAAATACATTAACAAATATCTCAAATAATAATATTCAACATTAGCTTTAAAATAAAAATACATATAAATGAGATTATATATATATATATATATAAAAAATCATGTTTCACAATTGCTTCTCCCCTCATCAATTTGCACAATTAGCCAACTCCTATCATGATCCCTAATAATGTGATTTAACACATTTTTTCTTAGTAAAATAAGACTAATTGTTTGAACTAATATCAAAATTTGGCTTATTTTTCTATTATTTGTGTAGACAAACAAGGCCGCTAATATAATAATCATCGGTGTGTTAAATATCATCATATAATGCATAACAAGACCTTGATGAATTTGATCATGGCAATCCACTCCTTCTTATAAAAAAGTACACACACACACACACACACACACACACACACACATATATATATATATATATATATATATATATATATATAATTAAAATGAAATAATAATAAAAAAAAATAAAAA
>Ga0307517_10004914_pt1 | contig 20365 bp, 23 predicted proteins | sample 23_EM_MG_FD_194515 | JGI IMG/M metagenome (GOLD analysis project Ga0307517, IMG submission 194515) | Populus trichocarpa ectomycorrhiza microbial communities from riparian zone in the Pacific Northwest, United States - 23_EM | ecosystem: Host-associated > Plants > Roots > Unclassified | place...
GAGGAGGCAGATGAGTAGGGGTGCGATCATGGACATTAAAGTCGCTAAAGAAGATGATCCTACCCCCAAGCCAACCTCCACTACCCAAAATCCTCCTTCGTTCTTCCGCACGACCCTTCAAACCCTGCCCACCATCCCCTCCAAACCCCTCTTCGTCTTCACCCTCTTGCTATGCGCACTCTCCGGTCTCATGACCCCCATATTCTCCTTCCTCCTCTCCCGCCTCTTGTTCGAAGTCTCCGAGGGCGGCACCAACACCAAAGTGATCAACAAATTCGGTGGGATCCTATTGATGATCTGTGCATTCGATGGTATCTTCTTGGGGAGCAAATACGCACTCATGGAGATCGTGAGCATGAAGTGGGTCACCAAAGTCAGAGAGAGGGCGTTGGAGAGGGTATTGGCACAGGACCGAACCTGGTTCGACGGATATTCTCCAGACGACAAGCAAACCACACACTCGCATACCACTCAGACCATCATACAGACATTGATCAAAGATGCCGATGATGCCAGGGCGCTCATAAGCGTCGTCTACGGTCAAACCTTTGTCGTCGTCACCATGCTCTCCACAGGACTCATCTGGGCTCTCATCCTAGGCTGGCAACTCACCCTCGCCGGTCTCGCGATCGCACCCGTCTTCGCCATCGTCATGGCTCTCCAATCCCGATTCTCATCCCTCTCCGAAGCACGCAACAAAGCTGCCAAAGAAAGCATCAGCAAAGCCTACTATGACGCGCTCAAACATGTGTATGCCGTGCGTGCTTTGGGCGGATCCGGGTTCCGGGTCACGTACGAGAGGGTGTTCGAGCGTAGCGTGGAGAATGCGATGAAGGCTGGTGTGAAGGGGGCGTTTGTGGAGGGCAGTGGATATGGTGTTGCGAGTGGGATGATTTATTTTGCAGAGGCCATGTTGTTTTACGTTGGTGCGCTTTTGATGAAGAAGGGTGTGTTTGGGTATCTGAGGATGGTGGAAGTGTTGAATTTGGTCGTCTTTTCGGTCAGTATCGGGGCGCAGTTGATGGCTTTCAGTGAGTCCACTCTCCCAAACTTTCTTATTTGCCTGAAACTAATCGGGATTGTAGCTGAGAAAATAGCTAAATCGACACAAGCGACCGCTTCCCTTTTAACTCTTTCCTCACTCTCCGACCAAGATACCTCGGAATCCAAAGGCGACCTCCGCCCAGCACACCTTTCCCTCCCTATCGAATTCTCCAACGTCTCATTCTCCTACCCCTCTCGACCGACCCAGCCCGTCCTCCGCAACTTTAACCTCCGAATCCAACCAGGCGAACTCGTCGCACTCGTCGGTGCCTCTGGATGCGGGAAGAGCACAGTCGTAGGCTTGATGCAAAGACTATACGAGCCAACGGGTGGTAGCGTGTCTATTGGAGAGGAGAGGTTGAGTACGATTGATGTGAACTGGTTGAGGGAACGGTTGGCGGTCGTGAGTCAGGCACCGGTCTTGTTTGATACGAGTGTCGGAGAGAATATTCGGTATGGGTCGAGTGGGATTAGTGATGTGGATATCAGGACGGCTGCCAAGTGGGCGAATGTGCATGAGGTTGTCATGGAGCTTGGGGAAGGGTACGATACCGTGCTTGGAACGAGTGGTGCGGGTGGGTTGAGTGGTGGACAGGCGCAGAGGGTGCAGATTGCCAGGGCGCTTGCGAGGATGGTTCACGAAGGAGGAGGAGCGGATGTGTTGCTGATTGATGAAGGCACGAGCGCGTTGGATGGAGAGAATGAAGGTGTGGTGTTGGACGCCGTCCGAGCGCTCGTTTCGTCTGAGAAGGTTAGGAGCAGGAAGAGGACGGTGATGATGGTGACGCATAAATTGGAGGTGATGAGGCTTTGTGATCGGATTGTGGTCGTTGGGAATGGGAGGGTGGTTGAGGAAGGAAAGTTTGAGGAGTTGATGGAAAGAAAGGGAGAGTTTGCGAGGTTGGCTGGGGGTGGTGTTTGGGAGAGTTGAAAAAAAAAAAATTGGGGACTGGATTCCCTTTTTTTTTTTTTTTTTCTTTTCGTTCCATTTCGTTTTCCTTCGTTTTTTTTTCTTTCTTTCTTTCGCTTTTCGACACACGAGGACACTCACGAACACACATTTTCACTTACCTTACGGGAAACCTCATCATGCTACGCTCAATACGCATACTTACGACTGCACACACACACTTACTTACATTACAATACAATCCAATACTCATAGCATTGTATCTTTAGCGCCATCCCAACTTTTTTTGTTCTCTTCGTTGAATGAAATGAAAACTTTTATCCCATGTTGTTGGCTTTGAAATCTTTATCCCACCGAGTCTACCATTACATAATTTCACAAAGTCCAATTAAAAATGAATTCAGCGTACCGAACTACACTGGATTTGCGCTAGAGAACTTGGTATAGGTGAGGATACATATTTCTGAATCCGGCGTCCAGCAGGGTGAGGACAATGATGAAGGACAGGGAGGTATGCCGTCGGATGAGCCGTAGTAAAATTCAATTCATTGAACCCTCTGTGTCAAGGCAAGATCCATTCAATATATCAGTACATGGACACTTGTGTAAAAACCCAAGCTTCCCCTCTAATCTCCAATAGAAGATCATTCCTAAATGTTTCAAGTTGGGTCAGGGCCACGAAAAATTGGCTGACCCCGATACTGGTTGTACTAAAGTTGTAGACATTATTTATTATAAAAAGGTTGAAACTGCCCTCACGGGTTTTTACACCCGCAGCGGCTCATATCAGTGGAACGAATGATGAAGAAGAGCACGTCACTATTCAGATCCTTGATAAAAACAGACAGCCATTTTATATACCTGTTAATGGCTCAACCCGACGCCTACCAACTTTTCATGGTTGTGACACTGGGCGAAGCGCTCACCCTGGGGTTCCAGAAAAACCCTTACCCTGTACCATTTGCCACAACGTGACGCGTTGGCGATGCAACACCACAAACATCGCCACTGTTTGTGCCACAGGCAGCAGACGATGTCCACGATGATGGCAGTGGAGAGCAAGCAGCAGCGTCAGGTGATGACATGGATGACAGCCCGGCGATGCAACTGGTCAGCTGGCTTAGGAAAACTGCGCAAAAGGTCCAGGGAACCTCAAAAAAAGGAACTGCACAAAATTTTCGTGAGTACACTTTTTTTTTGAGAGAGTCTGGTTTACATTTTTGGTTCATCTTTGAGATTTACGTGACTGTCACGTTTCTCGATGTCCTCTCGCAACTTGAAAGCTTATTACAGTGGATCTCGACGCAAGATCGTGCTTGCTTTCGATGTTGGCACTACGTACAGCGGGATTTCCTATAGGCAAGACTTGCTTTTCATCCATTGGCCTGTTGTTCTGATGAACTTCCAACACAGCATCTTAGATCCTGGACAAAGTCCTGGAATCAACATAGTGACTAGGTATATCTTTCTCTCTAGCATGTTAGTTGAATAGTTCATGACCACAATTGTAAAGATACCCCGCACAAGAGACGATTTCTGGTGCTACGAAAATTCCTACTATCATTTATTATGATTCGCAAGGACGTGTAAGGGCAATCGGAGAAGAAGCCACAAGGAATGGGATATATGAGGCCGCACTCGAGGGTGGTTGGTACAAGGCAGAGTGGTGCGTTCGCTTTCGCCATCATAATTCTTGACCGACACGGACTAATTCTGCTTCAGGTTCAAACTTCACCTAAGATCCAAGTATGGAAATGGGAAAACACTGCATCCCAATGTGCCACCTCTCCCACCCAACAAGACAGTCATCGACATTTTTGCAGACTTCCTCCGCTATCTACTCGGCTGTTCCGCCTCGTATATTCAAGAGGCCAATCCAAATGGACATGATATTTGGACTAGCGCCAAAGATGACATTCATTTCGTGTTGTCCCACCCAAATGGATGGGAAGGGAAGGAACAGAGCCAAATGCGAAAAGCGGCTGTGAAAGCGGGGTTGGTGCCCGATACCCAAGTGGGTAACGCAAGGATATCCTTCGTGACTGAAGGAGAGGCTAGTCTGCACTTTGCGATTGAGAATGGTTTTTTAACGCAGACAATGGAGGTACGGAATATCTATTCACGTTCCAGAGCTTATGAAGTACGCTTCTTGTCACAGGGTCAGGGGGTAGTTATTGTTGACGCAGGCGGAGGGACCATTGATGTCAGCACTTACAAACGTGTTGAAGATGAGAAGAAGAGATCGTTTGCTGAGATTGCTGCCCCTCAGTGTATGTAACTTTGCTCCAGTCCCCTCCAGATACCATTTTTACCGTTGAGTAGGCTATTTTCACGGTTCCGTCTTCGTCACGTCCAATGCAAAGGACCACTTGAAAAGTGCCTTTCACCATTTTTCACTCTTGTGCTCAGTGCTGATTCTTCCAATCCAGAATTTCTCGCAGGCTCTCAATTTGTGGACGATCTCGATCACATTAGCGACTGTTTTGATAGGACTACCAAACCAAGGTTTCGTAATTCTTTAGACCCTCAATATGTCAAGTTCGGATCCGCCAGAGACAATGACCTAGATTATGGTATTCGATTCGGACAACTCAAGCTTACTAGGTACGCTCATGTTTCTGTTACGTTTGCCACTACCCAATCTCAGCTGTTCAACCTACGCAGCACCGACATTGCGGGTTTTTTCCAACCTTCCATTGACTGTGTCGTGCAGGCGGTTGAGGATCAAAGGAATTCTGCGAAAGAAAAGACATCGGTCAGCATTTTTCCCTTTCACTTTTCAAAACGCGGTATTGACCTGCGAGTAGCACGTTGTCCTTGTCGGAGGCTTCGCAGCTAGCGACTGGCTCTTTGAACAAGTGAAGGATCGTCTGTCAATGAAGGGATTTGCTGTGACGAGACCAGAGAACTATGTGCAAGTGGTCGTTAATGCTTACTTGAGCCAGTTCTGACACGTTTACTACAGGAATAAAGCTGTTTCTAATGGAGCCATATCATTCTATCTCGATCATTATGTTCGGACTCGAGTTGCGAAGGTCACTTATGGATCGCCCGTGAATTTCCGTTACGAGAGTTCTGATCCTGAACACATCAAAAGATCTTCTCTGAAGTACTCCCAGGCCGATGGAGATTTTTACTTACCTATTGGATTTCTTACAGTGTTGCCCAAGGTTTGTTCGTCTTGGAAGCTGACTTGAAGAAGCCTAACGGAAAGAAATAGGATACCCAAGTTTCTGAGTCGAAAGAATTTTCCGCCCGTGGGCACGTTGTCTTTACCAATCCGAGGAAATCGAGGATAGAAAGCGACGTGACATGCTATAGAGGCGACCTGAAAGACCCCAAATGGATGGATGTTGAACGCGGTATGTTTATGCTTATTCCCACATCGTTTAATTTTGGCTGAGATAGAGTAGAAAATTTCACCACCCTTTGTAAGCTCGTAGCTAACATCTCTCGAGTTCCTAAAGTGCCCGTGAAGAATGAAGATGGCACCACCTATTATTCCGTAGATTACGATGTCGTTCTGAATTTCGGATTGACGGAACTGCAGGCGCAATTGCGGTGGTGGGAAAATGTGAGTACACCTCCAACCAGTACATGTTACACGCAAGGAAATGACCTGTTATTGCGTTTGCTGCAGGGCGTGGAGCGTCGGTGTGTACTACGTATTTATTTCGCCGTTTGTTTTGAATTTGAGAGAATTTTGCTAATTAGGGGTCCCGCGAAGTTGATTTACGATGAAACCTAATTCAAATTGGGCTGTCTCACACCAAGCTGGCACACGACGTTGGAAGGAGCGCTCCTTGATCTGCAAGTACTGTTGCTCGGAGGTTCAGAGTCTACAGATTGGAGGGCTGTGCAAAAACCCACACGAGCATGGACTACAAGTACATCTTATGTAAGAGGATACACAATACACATTTATCGGGCCAACTTACGTGAAAACATGGCCTTAGTAAAATGCTTAGGGTACGTTTTCTGTGTCGGAAGACGGAGGACATTGGTTGAGGACCAAGAAAACACGCATTTAAGTGGGCCTGGCATAGACCTACGACATGCTCGTTGGTTGATCTCGACAGAAGCAAGCTCATATAGGCTCATATCGGCTTGACTTTTCTTCCACTTATCCGAGCCTGGCACCATACTTGGGCTTACTTAGGTTAACCGTTCACTCTGTACCTGCCTCAGTCTCCCCGCTGCTTAAATAATGATTATCCAAACCGTGTCGATGAAGAGTCCAAGCGGAAAATATCTTTCTTGCTGGCAGAATGGGACCCAGGGGTTCGACGTGATAGATCTCTATCCCTCCTGCTGGAAGGACCTTGAAAGGCCCTAATGGAAAGTTCGTCGACATTCACGGGAACAGGTTCCCATGCGATGGCGGGTTCGAGGACATCGCTGAGATATTTGCCACTGTCGTGTTGGAGAGTTGTTTCGTGAAGATAAAACCCACTCCAGTGCATATGCTTCCCGTTTCATGGGGTGGAGGTAGATTGAACTGCAAAGTGCCCGGCGACTGGGAATGGTCTGAGGACGACGTCGTTTGACTTCAATGCGAACGCGTCGTTGTCCGTCCCAGCCATTACTTACGACGCTTGTCGATCGAGAACCGATATAGACTAGCTTGGTTCTAAAGAATTATAGCGGGACCGTCGACATTATTTTCTTGATTCCTTACTCCGTGGTTTCCTTCCGAAATATTCCAACACTCCTACCAACACATTCGGGACGCAGAACTTGGGCTCTTTGGTACTGGCTTTGTTGCCTGGAGCGAACAAGTTATCCATCAAGTTGTCTCAGGGTTATCCGGGGAACTACTGTACTTTTAGTCACAGCGGATATGTGAAACAAAGCGAATTCCATATGTGCCCTCGGACTCTCTTCTGGTTCATCATATAATGCCGGGACTCTGGACGACGCACTTAGGAAAGGGGACCCTTACCTCTTAGCCTGAGTATGCCATGTTGATATCATCATTCAATTCAAATTTCACGGAAGACAATTGTCTCAAATCCAATCATGCGCTTAATCTGAAGCCCATTCGAATTTAGTACATATCTCGTTTTCAATAATATAGCCTTTTGGACACGATGTCTCCCCCACTGGGTCGTCAACCCCCTCCTCCGACAGTTAACCCAAGCCTTCCCCTACCAACCCGGCATGAACCCCCTCCTTTAGATGATATTCCCATCCCACTTGGCCTCCAACAAATTTCTCTACCTGAATATCCCTTGGCTCAAGTTTGGCACCAAAGTGCCCTTGAACGACATTATATCAACAATTCGTGAGGAGGAATCCAAACTTGTTGTAGATCGCCGCCATACAATATGCAAGCGTGAGTTGTCCACTATCCTCTACTCCTTTCCAGTCTAACTGTCGCTCTTCATCACCCGGCTGATCCACAATTCGTTCCTAAGGCTATTCCCAATCCACCCAGACCCACATTGATCTGGAGAGGCGGCGTCACCTTTGCCGCCTTGCTAAGGAAGCAGCTATCTTCCCAAACGGCGAGATTCCAGATCCCCACACCTAGAGTTACCTTGGCAAAGGTGCAACTCCCAAGGCTCAGGATCTCCCATTCATTCATGTTATTCATCACCATCGCGAACGCTGAAGACCCTGCGGAGTTTGTATAGTATCTGTAGTCCATTTAATTCTTGAACCAAATGAGAACAGAGAAGAGATTCCGGCTCCAATAGATCTGAGAAGAGCCAATTTACACCTGAATTCGGTCGCACAGGGCAGTTTTTCTCGTCGGATATGAATCGCACCTTTTCCCATACCATTGGGTTATATTTGTTCCCAACCGAGCTGACCACATCAATAGCAAGAACGCTGGACCGGGAAAGGTCATTCATGTTGAAGGAGACGTGAGCGTTGGTTTTACATAATTTAAATCTCCTTTTCAAACACAATTGTGATCCTCTGGAAAGTTCGAAGTGGAATTTCTGGCATGCATCGACGATACCTTAGTCGTGAATCCGACAGACTCAACTTTTTACGCCGAAGTAGACCAGGCACCTCCTGGGGACAAGCTAGAGCAAGTTTGCTCTATCTGTCCCGGCACCTCGCAATGTGGCGGTGGGCTCGTTTGGAAATTTAGGACGCGGGTTTCCAAGCAAAATGGGAACACGCGGATGGGTGTTTGCAAAGGTGGTTGGTCCGTTCCAAGACAAACTGGGGGCTGGGAGGGCTGGGAGGTTTGTAGACACAAAGTTGGATGTTGGGTCATCGCTCGATCGCTCGACAACACTGCCGAACTGATAATTAGGGCAACAAGAACCTGAAAAAGATGCCTTAATGAACAATTTTGCAATCATGAGAAAGGTACAAACCTTGTCCAGATGTCTCCATTGACAGTCGTTGACCTAGATGCCCAACTGAGGCCTCTCAGTATGTATAAGATACGAGTGCAACAAAGAAGAGGCCCAAAACTAATTGGCCAGTGAGGGGGTGGACTGTAGCGACTATGCTCATGGTGATTATAGAGATGCAAAATGCACAAGTTCTTCTGGCTGAGGGCGAGATCTACAGCTGGTTCAAGTCTTGAAGGCTAAGAACTTGTGTCCTGGGAAGGAATTTTAATAGAAGAAGTGGCAAGTAGGCAAAGACCCCTCAGGCAATGCCTACAATCGTCAATGAAGCAAGAGCAGACACGGATAATAGGGACCCCTTTTTGTGATAAATCCTTTAGAGAATACACGCAGTGACCAGTGCGATCGTTATATTCCGTCAAAATGGTTTTAGATACTTTGCTCTCCTTTATTCAGTGCGGGCCAGCTGCGGGATGAGAAAGGAGCCCCTAGACCTTCAAATTGCAAGTCCGTGCTACTTATAACTAAAAGGTATGAGGCGTTCAACTTCTCGTTGGTATAGAAATGGGAAAACGTACATAGAATTGTCCATTGACTTCCGACCCAAAACTTCTGAATTGCTAACAACTTAATGTGTCATTTCGTTGACGAATATCCCAGCTGCCCCCATCCCACTTCCAATACACATGCTCGTACAGAGAACACTCTTGTTTCGACGCTTCAACTCTGCCAGACCGGTTACAACTTGGCGGATTCCAGCTAAAAAGGAGTAATGGATAAGCGGGTTCTATGTATCACTAGACAGGTCTTACTCATCCCCAACGGGTGTGAAATTGCAATGGCTCCACCACTGGAATCGTATGTCAACCCATTCCAGTGTGACTCTTGGAATACACTCACTTGGGATTGATCTTCTTGGTCGGAATCTCAAGCTCTTCAATACAATATGCGAACTGTGAAGCAAATGCTTCATTTATCTGGAAAACGATCTGTTAATGTCCGGATGGTGGTGGTGGTAAGTGATTCTAACCTCGAAGACGTCCACGTCTTCCTTGGTCAATCCAAGTTGAAACAGAATTCTTGGAATAGCGTATATCGGTGAAATACCCATATATCGTGGCTCAACCCCTGTCAACGAGACGCCTCAGAATGAGTATGAACAAGAAAAAAATGAGACTCCTTACCGACAACAGTGGAAGCTACGTATTTTCCGACGATTTCCATGCCCTCTTCTTGAGCTTTCGCCCTTGAGGTCAATATACATATTCCTGCGCCATCCCCAAGGCCGCTCGCATTTCCTGCCGTCGTACTGGCGTTACCCCAGTCCGGGAATGCAGGCTTCAGAGCTGCAAGTCCCTCCAACGTAACTCCTGATCGAATAGTGTCATCTACCGAGACTATGGATCCATTTGCTTCAATAGGTAAAATCTCTTCTGTAAATATGCCATTTGCCTGGGCCTGGCAAGAAGTTCCGATTTAGTTCGTGTCCTGACGATTGGAATAGTGAATTCTACCCTTGCAGCCCTGGTGTGCGACATGTATGCGTATTCGTCTTGCTTTTTTCGAGAAACTTGGTAATGTTGTGCAACCATTTCCGAAGTCCAGCCCATTGGCTAATAAGAGGCGGAGTAGGAATCTCGACAATTGAAGTACTTGAGCACTCACTTGCGAACAATCATGGGCATGCTTATTTTTTGCTAATTTGAGGACAATTTCCGGTGTTGGCCTCGGGCTGTACGTTATATGAGTCAAGAGGATCTCCCTCAAAGTGCTATCCAACTCACTTGAGGCTCATACTTTCAACCCCAACGGCCACGCCAAGGGAAGCCTCCCCGACATTAATGGCATGCGCGATGTGGCGAATAGCCATAAGTCCTGAAGAGCAGAGCCTATTGACTACGCTTATAGGGACTTGATATGGTATACCCGCAGCAATAGCGGCTGCCCTTGAGACGTAAAGCGGGGATGGAGGGTGGCAGGTGCCTAACAAACGCAGTACACTGACAGTCTGAAAGTGTGTTATGAGGGGGCAATGTCTATTTACCGACACAGATATCGTCGATTTTCGAAGGATCTAACCTGATTCTTTCAAAAGTGGCCTGTGAAATGAAATATAAAACGGAATTTTAAAATATAGGTGGTTCCATAGGCAAAAAACGAACCTTGAACAGGGCATACATCATCTCACCGACCGAAGTATCCTTCAGCTGTCCTTTCTTTGCTCTGCCAACAGCGGTACGCTTGGCGAATGTTATGACAACATCGTCGGGGTTTTTCTCCAAAATCTGAGCTGGTCCTTTAGGAAGTATCAACGAGCTAGTAGCACGCGATAATGTAGGGTACACGGAGCGACTCAACGGTCGTAACATTCTTCAAGTGGAGACGGCTGAACCCTAAGGAGTGTGTTGGTCCGGTTGAGAAACAAAGACAAATTCGGTCCTCATCCCCCCCATTCGTGATTCGCCCTGTTTGGGAACCCTCTGGGTCGCAAACATTCAATGGTTCTGGACAGAAACCGACATGGATGCATCTGTAGTCATTTCTGGCAACTGTCCGTCACCTTCAGCCGTTTAGGCCCGTGTCCGATTCCTGGGGCATTAAAACCATTTACATCTCGTCGTGCAAATGCCACCTATGGTTCGTCGGTGGCTTGTTTTACACTACTATCTCTGAAGTTTATCATCGCAGGATAAATTCTCCTTGGAGGTGATTGGTTTCTTACTTGTTGACATCACAAGAGGTAGGATATACCTAACAGACGAGCCCCACAAGGAGGGGCTACCCATTCTACGACTTATTACTTTTTGACGAAGGTCACCCCCAAAAGGTCATATCGCAATATAAACTATTCAGGCTGTTACCAGATGGAAACAATGCGATGTGTCGCTGTATCATTGTACGGCTTGGCACTTACTGATTGGTCTTGGCCTCCAAATTATTTCAATTTGACATCTAGGCCCATCCCCTACAGCACATGGTGCATTTTGATAGGTGAATCGAGGTACCCAAAGACCTTTCCTTATCCCCAAAGTGGGAGAGGCTCGTCACATATAACTTAGTGGGCAATATATACTCCAGGAAGCTGTAGCATCCTTCCTCCCGCCTTTCGTTATCACTCAATGGTCGACTATTTCATCGACTTCGGTTTCATTTCTCTTTCTGCCTTAAGGGCCATCTTTGGGATATGGATCAACGTCTGTGTTGCAATCATCGCAATTTGCATCCGTTCCATCTTTCGTCACCAGATCAAGAGAATCCTGCTATCAGGTCGCCACAGAGTCAACCTCTGGCAAGTTTCACCTGCACTGACAACGTCCGAGGTTTTCGAACTTCGACATGTCCTGATCCGAGCTCTCATTAATGGCCATTTTTTCTTCGTTCTCGCATCCATGTCCTGTGTTGTCGTAGCATTGGTGGGGGCAGCGAGCACCGTCATCAGCAACTACTCCGTCGTTACAAACTCCGTCATTCGCGACATCATCGTCCCAGGTTAAAATGTTACGCATTTCTTCAATGCGATGGAAGGTGCAACACTTGAAGTGTCCAACAGAGTCAAGGCTCTGGATCGCGCTAATGCACCGCTGGACGAGCTATTTGACTTCGTTCCAGACGACAATGTTCACTGGATTTATAGAGCGAGCCAATGGAATAACACCTGGAAAGGGACCTGCACATTTACGAAGCACGAGGCAGTCGAGCTTATCTTATATCCCGAATCCACGACCTTCCGAATTTCATTACTCGAATACTATGTTCCTCGTTGGGCCAAAGAAAATACGACGAAGCAAGGCGTGGTCTTCGCCGGATTGTGGGATTGGGAGCATAATGGATCGAAACCCTTGAACGTTCATGGCACCAGATGGTGGACGGTCCTTGTCACCAGCGTCTTTGGTTCATTTCCCGATAATGATGACGCGTATACGTATCTGGAAAAAACCTCCGACATTTCCATTGTGAATTGTTTAGCCCCCAAAATAGAGATCTCGGATACTGGCGCGTTTACAGAAACCAGATTTCGGTCTGACGTGCATGTTGCGGAATGTGGCTTCGTCAATACGCTGGAAAACGGCACAGTATATCAGGCAAATGCAGCTGGAGGGTCATACGTCAACGCGGCTAACTTTATAAACGGGGTGAGTTTCCTAATCACCTTCCGCTTTCTTACCTAAAAACCATCCTTCAGATGTATGATCGCGCATTTGTGATGAACTCGACTGCCAATCGGCCTATCATTCAACCAACCGGAATGCAGATGCTTCGATACTGGCAAGCATACCTGTCTGTGAGAGATTCACAGTTTCCAAATCCTGCCGTCAGAAATCTGGCCGTAGCGCAGGATATGGTGCAGATGCGGCTCTCCTCATTGGTGGCCACCGTAGGGTCATTTCTCCTTGCATTGATAGCGGCTTGTGTTGCGAAATACCGTGGAATTAAATACAAAGCGCACAGGATACAACTCCCCTCATCGCAGCTCGATTGGACAGTGCAAGCTGCGCGCGAGCACGCCAAAACCAACCCCGAGACAGGAAAGGCCCAAATCCAAACTAATTCGACATTGGACGGGTTCGCCATTCGTAACCAAGACAACTTCTTCATTGTCGCTCCCAATTTCGATCCATGTATTGCAATGGGCGTTCTAACGTCGCGAAGCTGAAGCCATGGAAACCTCTGTCTGTTAGAACGAATCATGGTAAGTCTCTCTTTTTAGGTTTTTATGTGTAATTGTTAGCTCACGTTGTTGCAGCTTTTTCTCTCGATACCTAGAGTCTCCAAATTAAAGGACCAATAATCAGCGTCAGTAATCTTGCCAGATACGCAGTCTAACGGGTTATCCACCTCGGAGCAAATCATTTCACCGGGAGGAGGGGGGTTCTCAGATCAGTTAACAAAAATAGAGGCATGTTGAAACACCTCTGGTTTGTAAATCTTGATCAACAATCGTTTTGTTTTCCTACCATTTCTGTGCTACTAGGAACATATAGTACATTTACTAGCACCACGATCGGCTGCTGCCTTGCAGAGCACGAACACTCCAAATTCTATATATGGGAAAGAGACACCTATTCATATGGATTCTAATGCATCTAGTCTTCGGGCACTTCATCAACCGTCGAGCTGTGGTACTCAGCTGCTGGTCGGCGGATAGCCTGACCTTTCCTATCCCGATAGAAAAGAACGGAGCCTGCGCATGGGATATCTGATCAATTGCTGCAGAACCAGGATTACGTTTGTCTCTCACCCTTATTCTCTACAAACTGGCAATTGTTGTAGCTTTCCCAAAGCGCTTGGAACACAGGCTTGTCGGAATAAGCGTAATGCTCTCCGATGAAGGATTTCAGATGAGCCGTAGCCTCGGGCCCATGATCTATTTGCGAGTGGGTAAGACCCGAAGGGGAAATCATAGAATACACGTACAGAAAGGCATTTTCGGGAAGAACTGCGATCTGTCTGTCAATCGGGCTCAATCAACAAAAGTGGCGTACATACGTGATGGATGACGTGATAGTGAGCGACATCGTGTAGAAAGAAACGTCCCTGCCATCCAAGGAAGTCCCTATCGACTGTAGCGGCTGCACCACGTTGAAAGTTCCACTCCTTGCCCCGATAGTGAGGCATTGAAGGGTCAGTATGATGCAAGTAGGTGATCATAATGACTTCGTTCAACATCAAATTAGAATCTGTTGAACACAATCAAGAATTCGAAACTTACACCAATGAGTAACACAGAGCCAGGGAATGCCGTAGTATTTGATAACGCTTGGAACACCGAAGACACGGCAAGCATAGTATACCCCAAATATCATGGAAAGTATGCCGATGTTGGATATTATGACCGCATTTCGCTGCTCCTTAGTAAATAGGATCGAGTTGGCTTTATCGAGACAATTATTAGTCCGCAATTCCAGTAAATCCAAGAGAAGGATACTAACGATTGAAATGGTTTGTTCTCTTGGGGTAGTTCTTCTGACCAGAAACATTAAGAACTACACATTCTATCAATTTGTCTGCCGAGATTTCAATATTCACTTCACTTACGAAGGTATGCAGGAAACGCCAGAACCTGCTGTCGGATCAAGAAAAACAAGGTGTAAATTGGCGTGTCACCAAAAATTTCATCCCATTCGATCTCCTCATTGGACAATTCTGGAATGTGGAGGTCTTCCCGGGTTTTCGGCACGTAGACCTCATCTCTCTCCATCGATGCATGATTGGAGTGGTGGCGATGATGCGAAATTCTCCAAGAGAAGTACGGTGTCCAAAGAAAAGTGTGGGTTATCTAGAATGGTTCCAACCGTCAATTTTGGAGATCTGCAATAAGACTCAGAACGTCCACATACAAAGCCCAAAATATCGTTGACAATCTTGTGGTCTGAGAATGCACTATGACCACACTTAACCGTAAATCTATAATCAGTAAAGAATCAATGTGACCAGGTAAAAACGCACCTCATGGCCAATAACCCAAATGCCCGTGAATATAAGACCCTGGAACCACCAACTTAAATCAAAGTCAACAAATTTTTGAAAAACCAACACAGAATTCTGATCCAACTTACTAGACAGACCAGGTAATCCAGCGGGCAACTTCGACTACAAACGCGGAGCCCATAAGTGCATTACCATTTTTGGTAAATTTCCCATTGAAGGTTGGATCAATCTGTGTTGCAAGACTCCATGCGATGACTGCCAAGAGTACATCGCGACTGAAGTACAACAACCCTCGACGAGTGTCTCGTACAAAAAATTCCGCAGGAATGGCATCGCGAATCTCTTTCAAAGACCTAAAGCATCCGTTTGAGAATAGAGAATTTACAGGGACAGGGCAGAAGGAGTCCTTACCATGGCATAGGGGTATACGCAGGCAGGTCGTTTTCGTTATATTTACCGACTTTTTCAGAATTCATGGTCAGAGGTGCACAAGGGGGCGTTTTCCTATGATATTCACACCTGCTTAAATATTGCTGTCCCATATATTGTACCCATGCGTTAGATTCCAGACCCAGACCGGGGTTTCCTATAGACCAATACTCCGAATGTCCACCAATGTTTTTTTGTCCCATATGCTGTTACAATGAACACCCAGAGTGTCTATACTCCGAGTATTTTGATTTGCCAAAAAAAGAAGAAAAAATCGGAAACGATTCAATGCCAACGGACTCGGGATTCCTGTCTATCAAACTCCAACCACATAATGCACACGCAGATCAATGTCGAATCTTGGTCTTCAAATTTCTTTTGATGCGCGACTGGCGGGATTACATAGCCGAGCCCTGCAAATTGTAAATTCAAGCAGAGGGGATTTGGCACCTTGACTCTCCTTGAGGGAAAGGGCGAAACTTGTAACGAATACCAACTTGCAACGATGATTCAGAAGTTGACTTATATGGTAGATAACATGTTAGTTTATAGTACACGTTGGTAACCTGGGTCCCAATTGGCCAACGTTGCTTAGCTAGGATTCTTTTAGAAAGATTCATATCGACCGATGATGTGATGAAGAAAATCGTGATTGTATTTGTAAACTTTTCTTTAGACTCGGGCCCATCTGCACGAGTTAGCTCTTGCTCGGAGGTTTCCTTTCAAGTAGGCTCAAAGAATTTTCCGTAGGCCATCAGCCAAGGGGTAACGATCTCAGATCATTGGTAAGGTACAGTGGAACACCTCACATTCCATGCCCTTCGGTGGGACGCTGCAGTTATGAGTTATACGATTGGAGAAACTGCGGTGCACGCAAATCTCTCCCGGAAGGAGACAGATCAAGGGACATGGAGATAATCGACTAACTATCGTGTAGATCTTACTCCTGACCTCTAATAATGGGTTGATAGTGGGTTCAATAATTTCGTAAAAAAATAAAATAAAATAGGTGTGCATCCTTCTGCATTGATATAACTTTAAAACCTCTCTTGAAGAGATGGGATGTGGCATTGAGGTCTAGCCCTATGTTGTCGGCATGCCTACCGAATTGGTTTATGTAATATGCAAGTAATAGTACGGCGTATGTACTGAAGTCCGATTGTCTGACTTGGTCCCGACCAGTACGCATCAATAACTCCGTGCACAGGCAGATTCGGCATAGCCATTTCGGTTTGATTTCGGTCGTTGATGGTAAAAATATTATGTGTTATTTACATTTGTTAGCCAAGTTAACATCCACCTTGACAGACAATGGTCAGTAAGCCGCAAAGTCACATCCTAGGTATTTCTTAATTCCTTTGTATTAGGGAGGAGGATCTCGCTACCCGTATCCTAAATACGTTTGGTCACCATCCGGTGAGTTTTATTTGCTTCGTTGGTGAGAGCTGAACAGGACTTGACAATGCTGTTCCCGTGAAGGTGGTTGGTGGACAAGGCCATCGAATTGGGTTGCTAATACTGTGGTGGCGTCAATTGGTGTTGCGGCCGCAACTTATGTGGTGTGGAACTACAGCGCGTCCATCGAGGTGTGTTACCATTTCAGTTCTGGTAGCTACCGCGTAACGCCCTTCCCTCCTTTCAGAAGCGCGTTATTCAACCAGATAGGCCAATACCCTCAATGATGGTTCGTCTCATTCTACTTAATTTGCTCCACTTTCATTGATCTCAGTCATTAGTGGGCGAAAGAGTATAAAGACAAGCAAGACAAGTAGACTAGACCTCATTATCACAAGCCGAACCTGCGGAACACAACCGCATCTTTCCCAGGATGTCTGGTTTAGTAGACCTGTGTCGATGACCATAGCCTCATCCAAGTATCTATATACTTGAAAAAAGACAACTTTTGTCATGCCCCGGTCAAGCCCGGAGATTTGTATGGTTATCACTGGCAACCTTGGGTCACTTTCGAACCCATCGGAGTGGAACATAAAAACGCAAGTTGTAGCACGGGTGGTGTAGTATGCTTGGATCAACTTGTAGAGTCATTTGATAAAACTCCAATCAAACAAATTAAAATCAAAAAGCCTTACAGCAGGGTACTGTCGGACTACCATCTATCTATTTTCAAAATACCCGAATTTTCTTTGCTACTCATGCGTATCGAAAAAAAGGACTTCGCCAGATGCCGCCCAAATTTTCGATCACGATTTTGATTGATCGATCTGTAGTGCACTTTGTCTTCGTGCAAATTCTATGGCTGAGGAACCAGAGAAAGTTCCAATCTATCCTGTCGCCCCTCGTCTGCGGAATGGGCCAAAGAAGCCGCACATAGGACCCAACATCGATGCATACAGAGAAGTTCACAAGGAAAGCTTGGGTACTGAATCCGACAAATGGTGGGAAAAGGTGTGCACAATCTTAATTGTGGTAGAAGAACTTCACCTGAATGGGTTCAGCAAGCTTATGATTTCCTCCACTGGGATCGTCCTTTCAAGACTGTACGAGCTGGTGGGTTCAGCTCGGGCGACATTGTCTGGTTTCCAGAAGGAGGTCTAAACGCAGCTTACAACTGCGTTGACCGTTGGGCATTCAAGCATCCTAACAAGGTACGTCAGTCTTGGCGTTACTGCGAACGAGTCGTTATCTAACGACCTCAGACTGCTATCATCTACGAGGCTGATGAACCAAACGATGGCGGCGAAATCACCTTTGCCGAGCTTCTTCGCGAGGTCTCAAGTATCGCCAATGTCCTCAAGTCGTTTGGTATAAAGAAAGGGGACACCGTTTCCATCTATCTTCCAATGGCCTGGCAGGCAGTCGCGGCCTTGCTTGCTTGCGCACGTATCGGTGCCGTTCACTCTGTCGTGTTCGCTGGGTTCTCAGCTGAATCGCTTCGGGACCGCATCCAGGATTGCAAGAGTCGTGTACTTATTACATCTGATGAAGGAAAGCGTGGTGGCAAAACCATCGCAACAAAAGCTATAGCTGACGCTGCCTTGAAGGAATGCCCGCTCGTTGAGCACGTTTTGGTTTTACGAAGGACCGGAAATCCGGTTCCTTGGACAGCTGCAAGGGACAAGTGGTGGCATGAGGAGATCTTGAAGGTACCAAATTACTGTCCTCCCGAGATCATGTCAGCAGAGGATCCATTGTTCATTCTCTATGTGAGTCCGAGTATTTTCTACCCCACAATCATAGTACTGACGATGTATCGAAGACGTCGGGTTCTACAGGGAAACCAAAGGGTATTGTTCACACTACTGGTGGATATCTTTTGGGTGCGGCGATGACCGTGAAGTTCGTCTTTGATGTTCATCCCGACGACAAGTTCGCTTGCATGGCTGATGTAGGTTGGATCACCGGCCACACGTAAGAACTGTCCTTTTCCTTTGTCGATCATTTTAAAACATATTCATAAAGCTACATCGTCTACGGACCACTGGCCAACGGCGTCACTACGACTGTGTTTGAGTCGACACCAGTTTACCCTACCCCATCCCGCTACTGGCAAACGGTTGAGAAGCACCAGCTAACTCAATTCTATTCTGCTCCTACTGCCATCCGTCTCTTGCGCCGTCTTGGTTCACATCATGTTGGTTCCCATGATCTCAGTAGCTTGCGTGTCCTTGGCAGTGTTGGCGAGCCGATCAACCCAGAAGCATGGAACTGGTACAACGAGCACGTTGGAAAGATGCAGTGTGCCGTAGTTGATACTTTTTGGTCAGTTGGGATCCTGCCTGATGTCAACATTTTCTGATGATATTTTTAGGCAAACGGAAACGGGTTCTATCGTCGTTACTCCATTCCCTGGCGCAATCGAGACGAAGCCGGGTTCGGCGACCGTGCCATTCTTCGGAATTGAGCCCGCAATTCTAGAACCAACCACTGGAAAAGTATGTGCCTCTTTCTATTATCCGAAAGGAAATTACCTTACTGGCACCAAGGAACTGGAAGGCAATAATGTCGAAGGAGTCCTTGTAATTAAGAATCCGTGGCCCTCCATTGCTCGTACCATTTATCAAGATCATAAACGTTATAATGAGACATATATGCAACCCTACCCTGGCTACTTCTACACCGGAGATGGCGCAGCGCGCGACGAGCATGGGTATATCTGGATCAAGGGCCGCGTTGATGGTACGTTTGTTACCTTGGTCAACATCCCGCGCTGATAAATCCTCATTCTCAGATGTTATCAATGTCTCCGGCCATCGTTTATCGACCGCTGAGATCGAGTCTGCTCTTATTCTACACAATGGAGTAGCTGAAACTGCTGTCATTGGAACTGCGGATGAATTAACGGGTCAAGCAATCTCTGCTTTCGTAACTCTCAAACCGTACGTCCCGTTTATTTCTTGATTAAAACATGACTTCACTTAATAAACAGTGAATTCAAGTATGATCCGGCTGACGAGGCTAGCCTCTCAAAAGAGCTTCGTCTTCAAGTTCGTAAAGTGATCGGGCCCTTTGCCGTACCGAAAGAGGTTTTCGTCGTCGACGATCTCCCAAAGACTCGTTCTGGCAAGGTATACTTCTTTGGAATAACGCCTTAATACTCGAATATGTATAACCTGTTCTTTTTTTCAGATCATGCGACGCATTTTGCGGAAAACTGTTGCGGGCGAGGGAGACCGACTTGGGGATTTAAGCACCCTTGCTGAACCTGAAGTCGTCGAAGCCATCAAGGTAAAGGTTGAGAGCCGTTTTTGAAAATTTTATTGTATCTTCAGCCTGAATACACAAAATAAATGTATGTACTATATGAAATTCAATGTTTATGTAAAGAAGACCAGAATACAACACTTCAATGTTTACTGTAGGACATTTTCCAACACCAGTCAAAGTTTGGATCATCGAAACCAGGAAAGACATATATACAAGCTTTCCATCACGCCCGAGGTGTATTCAACAGGTTTCAGAGTGACATAGCTGTGAATTCGAAGACAAAGGGTGGCCCATGGCCCGAACGTCTCCTTTACTTATGTGGATTTTGGCCCAGCACTAAAGATTGATCAGAGAATTCCGAGTCGCGACTCGGAAACATGATCGTTCGTCATCCTTATGGACCCTCATCATGCAGCATTCCTCGTCAGACCTCAGGCCTCAGGCCTGACCACAAGATCTTCACGGAATATTTCAACCGTTGGAGTATTATCAGGACTTTACCTCCTCAGTATAGCGCCGTTCGGGGGGGCCTCTCAGCGGGCTAATACTTTCTGCTCTCGACGCGGAAAGTCGT
>Ga0307517_10004915_pt1 | contig 20364 bp, 8 predicted proteins | sample 23_EM_MG_FD_194515 | JGI IMG/M metagenome (GOLD analysis project Ga0307517, IMG submission 194515) | Populus trichocarpa ectomycorrhiza microbial communities from riparian zone in the Pacific Northwest, United States - 23_EM | ecosystem: Host-associated > Plants > Roots > Unclassified | place...
ATCAAGTTTCGGTATCTTTTTTAGGTTTGTTTTTTTAATTTTTTTCATGTATTCTATATATTATGTAGTACATTTCATTATATTTTTAGATGTTATTATTGAATGTGGTGTTTTTTAATTATTTAATTATGACATGTATGAATTATATTATTTTATTAAAAATATTTTCATTAATATTAAAAAAATGGAATACTAATGGGAATTCAAACACATGATGATTTTGCAACTCCTTTTCCATCAATTTGATTCCAGCAATTGGTCTCCACCTAATCCCTTTGAGAGCAGCTTTCTTCCCAGCGCTCGAGTGAAAGGGTCCCCATCTTTCAACCTTATTTATGTCGTTTTTAAGGTTTATGTTGCTAGGCTCCTGTTGGGTGTGAAATGCAACAAAGGCTAAAAGATTCCAAGTGTTGACCCTTTTCCCCATTACCATGCCTGCTCAAGATATATAGCTCTAATCTTTAACCTAGTTTGATCGAAATTAATTCATGCTCTACAGTTGAAGGGACACAGAACCTTCCTTGAAAGATATTCGAAGCTGATAATTAAACGTCTCTTCTAAATTCAGAAGTTTCTGTTGATTTTATGGTAATAATATCTGACTGTTTGGTGCACACCTAGTCTTCTTCCGAACTTCATGCCATGGCAATAGTTTCCAAACAAAAATATATTGGGGTGCCTTAAACCATGCAAGAACAATCAATCTCTGAAAGTGTTTATCTGGGAAACCGACAAGAAATCGGTCCTTGTCATTGCCGATGCATTAACACCATGTATCGAGGAAATATACCTGAATAGATCAGTTTAGTTTTTTTATTTGGTTTGATTTGGTTTAATTTTAAAAAAAAATAATTTATTTGGTTGAATTTTTATTTTTTTATCAAATTCAAACCGAAGCTCAACTCAGGGTGTGATTTTCAAAGAAAAAAACTTGTTGCCGTTTCACATGGGCTCAATAATCTTCGAAAACTTGCAAATTTAGGTATTAATTTAGCTGTCAAAGAAGTGCCCATGCATTAAACTTAAAGCAATAATTAGTCATAATTAAGTTGATTAATCAAGCACATGATACATGTCTAATATTTGTTTAGCTATGATCAAACCACTTGACGTGGCCCTCGCAGAAGTTAATTGTGATCAAACCATTAATTAATTAATCGTGACAAGGTGCTGATCATGCATGATTAGCCTAAAACTTCAAGCTCTATAAATTTAATTGCCTATGGACGAATATTTACGAATTTTTAAGTTATTGAACGACCCTGTAGCTGTGTGTCAGATGTTTTCTTGACTAGTACACAGTCTGATCTTATGGTAGGTTGAAAAAAAATGGTTGATAATCACACTGTTTAATTAATATAATCACATTATATACGATAATCTGATTATTATGATGTCTCCTATGGACAATTTAGGTTGAATAAATTCCCCAAAAATAATAACGATATTCTTTTTTAGGATAAAAACAATAAATAAATAAAAAATATATATTTATTTAGTTGAAGTGATAAAAATTAAAAATTAAAAAAAATATCTTTTTTTATATTTTTAAAATAAAAAAAATATTGGAATGTGTGCTTCCTCTATTTTTTATTATATTCGTTGACTTTTATGTAGTGAAATAGTAGGTAACCAAATGCTACCCCATTGTTTGGCTATTTATTTATTTTTTTAAAAAAAAAGAAAAACTCGCCTATGATCTTCTTAGTTGGATTATTAAGATTGAAATATCATTATCCAAATCATTTGAGTGAAATTGATTATTATTTTATTAATTGATAAAAGGACAGCAATTCGTGCTCTTATATTGTTTAATCACCGTGAAATGTTGCCGTCAAATTGCCCATTCTGCCGTACCATATCAATGAGCAAGAACTGGGGGAAAGACACCGACAAGTTACTGAAGAATAACTGAAAGTTATTGCAATGTTTTGTGAGAAATTATTGCATGATCAGAGGGTGGCTAAGCACCTTGGTGGCTGTGGAAAATCCCCCTTATCAAATCCCATGTAGAATTCCTTCCGACGTATTTCTCTACCGTCAATTAGAAAGTTTTCCGATCGACTAATTCAATATAATTGAGCTGGAAAACTCTTCAATAATACTTGTATATATTAATAGAAGAACATTTTAATACTTGTTACATTAAGAAAAGTAGAAAAACATCTGTAGTTTAATTTCTTTTTTTCTGCAACCTTTCTATACTAAACTTTATATACACACACAAATACACATTAATTGATTAGATTTTACGGTCCGATATTAAAAAAAAATTAATGTTTAGAGAATGATTAATGATATTCTATTAGTTATTTTCTAGAACAAACACGGAGAAAAAAAAAACTCATAACCTACCAATTATGATAAAAATATCTCAATTTAGAATTTTTTTTTCTAATTATATCTATTTTTTAAAAAATAAATTCAAAAATTAATTAATAAAATATTTTCTAAACACAAATCTTTGTTATTAATCACTTGCAAAGACAAGACTAGTAATATTGAATCTTTTAAAATTTGAAACATTTGCACCCGTAAATGATGACAAATAAACATTAAATTTAAATAACATTATATATTAAATCCGTGTCGCATTCGTGGTAGAGTTGATTCAGTTTAGGATATAAGTTATTGAACGGTAGGATTAATTCACATGTTACTGGATTATCGTAGATTTATTATTTTCATTAAAAAATTATTTTTTTTAAATTCTTAATTTTGATTCGATCTAAATTGTGAGTAAATTTTATCAAATAAATATAAAAAATCATTTAAAATAATACTCAATTTGCATTATATTACTCTTGAAAAGAATAAGTAGAGTTATATGAATAAACTGCAATTGTCTGATTGAAGGATTATATATATTTAAAAATACTTTTTATTTTAAAATAATTTAAAATAATTTATTTTTATTTTAAAATTATTAAAAAAACTAAAAAAATATTAATTTAATATTTTCGAAGACAAAAGTAATTTCAAAAGCGCAATGTAAGCTTAAAACACCTCAAAAAATTCAAAAATATTTTTTTTACTAAAATTTAATATGTTTTGTATGTTTTGGATCAATGTACTGATGTCAAAAATAATTTTTTAAAAATAAAAAAATATCATTGACATGCATTTCAACACAAAAAATTATTTAAAAAATAATTACAATCATATTACTAACGAGTCTATAAATCACCTAATCAGACTTTCGTACGATATTTGCTCGAAGAGACCCATACCGCATGGCATGACAAATCAGGGGGCAATGAGATCGCTTTCCACAGATTCCCACAAGGTTTTGTGGGTTACGCTATGAAGAGTCCTGTCCATACATCTCCTGATCTCCTACGTTAATTTGCAATATGTTCTCTCTCTTTTCCCTTTTATATATATATATATATATATATATATATATATATATATTAGAGTCTATTTTTATCACACGAAGATTAAAGACCAAGATTTTTTCATATTTATTCAAAAGTTAACATAATTTTTTTAATAAAATGATATTATTTTAATAAAAAATCAACATGATTAATTTAAATAGCTTTATCAAAATTCAAAGCAAAATGCTTCTAATTATGCGAATTGCACCATTTAATTTCTGAAAAAAAAATATATGAAACCATTATTAGGGGAAAAGGAGGACTGGTGAAAATAATTTATTTCTATAATGATTAAGAAATCACAGACGTGGTTGGCATCCAGCAGCGCGCAGAAGATGCCGCAGCAGAGCATCGGCCTTGAGCTTGAAGCGGAGGAGCTGGAAGGCAGCATTTCACGTGGTCCCCACAGGGAGTTACCCAATTCCCAAAATGTCCTTGTCTCTGGGTAATCCTCTGATACCGAGCCGTTTTTCACTCGCAGAAAGAAGGCTGCTTTTCTATCCAGAGTGGGCCCCCCAAGAAAAACAGCAGCCAATGAGAATTCGAAACGTCCGTGGGTATCTGGGGCATGTGCCTGTGCCCTGACTCTCTCTCCTACTTCTCCCACAACAGCATGACAATGAAAGAAAAGAAAAGATGTCCTTTTTGGCAATGGGACATTCTGACCCAACCTATTTCAAACCTTTCCTTCTGTACCTTTTTTCTTTTTTCTTTTCTTTTCTTTTCTTTTGTACCCAATTTCCCTTTTCTTTTTTTAACGGCTAGCATATTATTAGACCCGACACGCGTTGAGTTGCTCGACTTGGATAAGTTAAAAAAAAAATAACTTTGAGTTAATTTAACTCTTTGATTTTATCAAAATATTTTAAAAAAAAACTTAGACTAAATTAGGTCTATGACTAAGTAGAGTCAACCTTGCCACTATTTAAAGTCAAATATTTATTTTTAAGAGAAGTTTCTCTCTTTACGTTTCTTTTTAAGAGAGGTTTCTTTCTTTCTTTCTTTTTTAAGAGAAGTTTCTTTCTTTACGTTTCTTCTCTTTTTTAAAATATATATATATATATATTCACTGTATATTAATTTATTAAAAAAATGTATTTTTCTTGGACGATGAATTCTGGAATTGTAGATGAATGTTGTGCTAGCTAGAGAGAAGAAGAGTCTTTTTCCATATAAGTTTATTCTGGAAAGCAAATAACAGTTGTTCTTGGTGACTATTTGATTCTCAAATATGCATGTCCATGATGACTGTTCAAAATATTTTTCTTTTTATGCTCCTAAATATAAAACTTTAGTTTCACATGAAATAAATAAAATAAATAGTGATACTTTATTATTTATTTTATACTATTCATTTGAAAGAAAAATAACAAGGCGATCGGCGTAAAATTATTGCTCTTCATTCGTAGAAACTAATAAGTATGGAGTTCTCAAATCTCCAATTATGTTGCACAAAATAATGCCCTTTGTGCATAGGGTTAAAGGAAGATTAAACTAGTCCTTCATTGCCAAAGAAACTACAAGAAAAACCATATTGAGACATAAAGGTTTAAAACATGATCATGGTCATCATCGATTCAACCCGCGTTCTCAAACGATAATCTTCCAAAATGCTCAAAAATCATATTTGCACCTCCTTTGGCTACCCAATTGTATACAAAATGAGGGCTAGATTGTCTTTTTGGATGTGCAAGTATATCCAATATAACGCTTGTAGATCCCGTTTGTTTTTGTAGTTAGAAAGTGTTTCTGTAAAAATTAATTAATTTTTTTTATTAATATTTTTAGATTATTTTAAAATAATAACATTAAAAATAAAAAATATTTTAAAAAACAATCACCTTCACAAGCCAATAAAGGAATTTTCTTGAGGGAGGCTGTAAAAATATATTTTTCCAATACAGGAAGAGTAGAAAAGGCAGTATCATATTCAGCAATTAAAGGGCAATTATTCACCAGAATCTGTTTGGATTCTCGGTCTTAATTATATCACTAGACTAGGATAACCATACATGTCCCTCTTAATTCTGACATATTCATTACGCACATTAACCTTTCACTTCTTACCAAACATATAATCCATAGTATTTATTATCTCCGACACTATCACTTTCATGACTTTACTAAAACTATATAGAACGATGTCAATGTTTTTTTTTTCTTTCTTTCTTTGTCGACGGCCGTTTGTTTAAGATTTAATTCAAGAATAATCTAATCTTGAAAAAATAATTAATTGAGAGAGAGAGAGAAATTACAAGATGAATCTAGTTCATTATCTAAGATCATAGACCCACAAATAAACTTATTATAAACCAATAAGTTAATTTAGTGTGAATCTTTTCATATTTAACAGTGTAATTATAATTATAAAATTAAATAATTAATAATACACCAATCATAAAAATAACACGGAATAAATTTAATAATGCACGATAATTTTATTGGCTTCGTCCATGATCTTAGGTGGTCAACTAGGTTCACACCATAATTTATTTTTTTAACTTAAAATACCCTAATCTTGAAAAAAAAACTAAATTGTGTGTTTATATTATTTTTTCTAGTGCAAGAGGTAATATTCTCTTGAAATGTTTAGTTCAGGCCTAAAACGATTTATTTGATTAGAGAAATTATTAGGTATATTTAATGGACCGTATTATTATTAAAAGACTAAATCAACAAGCATAAGACACGAATGCCAGGTTAATAATCTCTGTTACCGGGTCGGAGAGTTGAATTTAGATTTTATATTTTTTTTTTTTAGTATAAGATAAATTTAGTTTGGATATGTAAGAACATAAAAGCTCCAATAATTCAAGAGTACTTACCACAATTTACTCTATCACATTAAATTGTTATAATCTATGAGATTTGAGAAAAATGAAAATGAAAATAATACCAACTTTAAAATATGATTATAAAATAAGAAATGGAGAATATTTTTAAAATAATGGAGTTTCGTGTGAAATAATATCCGGTGATTGCAAAACTTAAAACAAGACTGTAATTAGTCATAACCCTACAACTTTTATTACCAAAAGAGTGTAAGAAATAAATCCTTCCAGCGTTTTTGTTTAATTTCTATTTATTTCCCATCGTGCTAGTTTCACTAAATTAAGCATTCAAATTATGAAGTTTTAGGAAGAAAATCTAGTCATTGATTGATTGTCATTAGTGCCCATCAAAACTTAACGAACCTAAAACACCCTTTATCACCGTACGATTTTTAATCACTCCACCATCTTGAATGATAGGAATAATCATTAGTCTATTCATCCTCTACAAAACTTTATAGGACCCCACTTCAATGCCACCAAATTTCCTCCCTTTGATCCTCTAAAGGACCCCACAATCATAGATGGATGGTCTTGATTGATCCATTCTTACATCACATGGAGCAAGAAACAGAGTTCCCATGTGCCAGTTTTTTGCACACACGTCCACTTTATCAAAACCTCAAAAGTCTACACCTTCCATATATGGAGACAAGAGAGAATGAAGCTTACCATAAAAAAAAATCGAAAAAATAGAAAAGCTTCGGAGGTTGAGAGAGAGAGGGAGGGAGGGAGGCTCATATAAAAACAAAACCCCATTATCATATATATTGACAAAATATTAAAGAATGGAAGAAAAAGTAAAAGGCTTATGTGTGTCTGTTCAGAAGTGAAGAAAAAAGCTAAGGACAAATACAGAGTGTCGAGACAGAGAGGGGAGAGAGAGGGAGGTTGTGTGTGCTAAAAGAAAAAAAGGGAAAAACTTGTTATAGATTTCTGTTTTGGTTGGGGTTGAATCACCCATCACTCTCTTTCTTTTGGGCTATCACCATCATTGTCCCATTTGTACAGCTTTTTTGTGTTACTAACTTCCATTCTTTCTCTCTTTCTCTGATTCTTGTTCTGATGCAATCCCATTGAATCTCCCTCTTTCTTTTGTTTTGCCATCTGGGTTGTCTTAAAGGCCTAAAGAACACTTCTTTCAATTCAAGCAGTCATAAAGTTAAGAACTTTATTGTGATCTCTGTATTGGGTACTTTTTGTTTGGTACATAATGACCGTAGAGGACCAAAGGGGTTGTAATTCAGTTAATGAAAAAATGTTTCCTGTTGGTATGCGTGTTCTAGCTGTTGATGATGACCCAATTTGCCTCAAAGTTTTGGAGAATTTGCTTCGTAAATGCCAGTACGAAGGTATGTTCACAACCTTTTTGTTTTTTCTTCTCTTTTGTTCTTCTTTTGTGAATCTTGGAACTTGGTTTTTCAATTTTTTTTGTTGTCTCTTTAGTTTAGTTTTCTTTTCTTTTTTCTAATTCTATATGAATGTGCTTGTCTGAGTGTGGTATTATCTATGAACTATAGTGTTGTATTATTATTTTTGTTTCTCTCTTTTCTTTTTTTGACTGTTGTTGTTCTGTTTTATTTATTTGCTTTGTACTTTGATCGGGTAAAGGGTTTGTATAAATTTGTAGTAACTACTATAGCATTCAAGTTTTGTATTTTGTTATATTCTAAGGGTATGTTTTTGGATTTTAGGGGAATTATGTTTTAATTGTCTTTGTATGCATAGTTTCAATTTGTAATTCAATACTTTTGTCCATTCAAGTTTCAGTTTGTGCCCTTTCGAAAGTTTGTACTATTTCTCATTGCTTGCCCATTTACTCTATTAGAAGTAATATATGTTTTATTTTCTGTTTAATTTTATGGTTATATAGATTTTTAGGGTTGTTGCTGGTAATCTGATTCCCTTACTCAATTCTACTTCTGAATCTTGGGTTGCATGTAATTTGAATATAATTTATAGCATGCTGGGCCTTGAAATTTTACTGCAAACTTCATTCAAATTCAGTTTCTCTTAATACAAGTTATCTATGGTGTTTGCAGTTACAACTACCAATCAAGCAGTCACTGCTCTGGAAATGTTGAGAGAAAACAGAAACAAGTATGACTTGGTTATCAGTGACGTTAACATGCCAGACATGGATGGCTTTAAGCTCCTTGAACTCGTGGGGCTCGAAATGGATCTACCAGTTATCAGTAAGCAAATGCTATTTTTGTAAAGTCGTTAAATCACCTTCAATTTCTTTTTTGTAATTTACTGTGGCATCTTGAACAGCGATAAAACATTTTAACCTAGATAGGGTAAATCTTTGTTGTTTCATTTTCTTATAATGACTATGCTGTTGGTTTTAAGAAAGTTATGTCGTACTTACTGTGTAGTCTTCCCTTAATGAATGAATGAAAAATGGTTTAAATCTGTGGGTAGTTTTGATTTGGATATAATTTTTTCCTACATGAACTTTGTTACAGTGTTATCATCTCATGGTGATAAAGAGTTTGTGTTTAAGGGGATTACACATGGTGCTGTTGACTATTTGCTTAAACCTGTTCGATTGGAGGAGCTCAAAAACATATGGCAACATGTAATCAGGAGAAAAAAATGGTATCCCCAGGACCAGAACGGGTCACCAAATCAAGATACGGGTGGTGATGGAGCTGGGGAGGGGGAACAAGTGACATCAACGGGTAGTGCTGATCAAAATGGAAAAGTAAACAGGAAACGCAAGGACCAAGACGAAGAGGAGGAAGGTGAGGGTGAAGATGGAAATGATAATGAAGAATCTGGGAATCAGAAGAAGCCTCGAGTTGTTTGGTCGGTGGAGCTGCATCAAAAGTTTGTCTCTGCTGTCAATCAACTCGGTCTTGACAGTGAGTTTCCTCAACTTAGAAGCAATATTTTTTGCTTTGTATTACCATAATTACTAATCCCGATGCCATTTCTTTTATCCTTTACTTTTTGTCGCATCATTTGCAGAGGCTGTTCCAAAGAAAATACTTGACCTGATGAATGTTGATGGGCTTACAAGGGAAAATGTGGCAAGCCATTTGCAGGTACCTATGTTTCGTTTTTATCTCTTTACTTTCCATGATAAATGATGCCTAATGATTGTCAGTACTGCACCTGTTCTTGGGCTTGGGGTGACATCATAATGGGACGTGTATCGGGTTAACTGTGTGCTCAACCTTATTGTGAAAAACTTGGCAAATCTTTAACAATAACAAGGCCCATTTTTTTAAATTAGAAATGCCAATTTTACTATTGTTTCACATGATAGCTAATTGTGTGGCGAGATTTTATACACACACACACACACACACAACTAGTAGGTAGATACGTCTAATGTAATTCTGACCTTGTGTTGAAATTTCAAAGAATTTTGTTGCTGTGTTATGTTTCCTTACAGAAATTCAGGCTTTACCTCAAAAGACTAAGTTGTGGAGCAAATCAGCAACCCAACATGGTTGCTGCATTTGGTGCTAAAGATTCATCTTACTTGAGAATGGGTTCGCTGGATGGATTTGGAGATTTTCGCTCTGTGCATGGACCGGGACAGCTTTCAACCACTTCTCTTTCATCATACCCACCCGGGAGTTTGCTTGGTAGATTGAACTCTCCTGGTGGTTTAACCTTGCAGGGAATAGCTTCTCCTGGGCTGCTCCAACCAGGTCATTCCCGATCCTTGAACAATCCTCTCAATACTCTTGGAAAGCTCCAGCCAGGTCTCTTACAAACAAACCGAGGCAGCACAAATTTATTTCAAGGGATTTCATCAGCATTGGATCCCAAGCAATTTCAATTGAAGTCTATGAACCATACTGGAGACTTTAATCACAAAGGTGATGCAACAAGTTTTACACTTGCAGGTTGCTTCCCGGATGTCAAAGTGACTATTGGTAGCTTGGGCAATACCATATCTAGTGCCGCAAACAACCCTCAGATGCTTCATGTGAACCCACAACAAAATCAGACTAGGAGATCGTTGGCAACTCAATCTTCTCTAAGCATGCCTTCATTGAATCAGGAGTCTTTTGATGTTGGTGTCCGTGGCTCTTCAAATTTTCTGGATCATAGTAGATGTGATGATAACTGGCAGGGTGTAGTTCAAATGTCCACATTTCCTTCAAACTCTTTGCCATTGGGTGAGCCTTTCCGACATGATCCATTGCCTACAAGTACCCGGAGAGACAATATATCTTCCACCACCTCTCACACTGTTAATAATCCTCTTGATTTTTCTTCATCGGGTTCTCTCACAGCACCTTTAGAAGATTCCAGATTAGATATGCAAGGACAAGCAGACTTGGTTGGTAATATTTTTCATAATACAAATTACACATCAAAGAACAGATGGGGAGAAAATAGCCAAAACTTTAATCCTTGTCTAAATGGTTCGTTTGGTGCCATGAACTCCCTGGTTTCTGGCAATGGTTCCATGAATCCATTGAGCCAGAGTATGGACCAAAGGAAAAGGTTTGATGCATCTGTGCTTGGTCAATCAAACAGTGGGACTCTATCCATGTTTCAGCATCTTGAAGCTGGGAATTCTGCTTTGGACCCAACGGGTATGAGAATACCAAAAATGAGGTCAAATGAGGATTTTCTCTTGGAGCAAACAAAGTCTCCTAATGGTTTCGTTCAAAATAATTATGATTCTTTGGATGATATAGTGAATGCAATGATCAAACGGGTATGAGAATATTTTTTGCTTTATCCATCTCAGTTACCACACTTCAGATGCGTTCTTTTCAGCTTTTTCACTCATCATTTCATCTTTTCTTGCCCTAAAGAAGCTACAAACAAATTTCAAAGGACTCCTTAGCTTGTTTTGGTATAAACTATAAAAGCTCAAGATGATGACAACATATATAACCTTTACTGTCATGTTTATAGAATGGGAGTTGGTCATGGTTGCACATATCTATTTTCATGATTCAGTCTTTTAGATTCTTTATTTTGATAAACAGATTACATGTTGTTCCTATCAACTTATCACTTCCATATCATGAATAGTACGTATGTGATGGGTTGGTGTTTTTTCATCTACATTTATTCAAAATGTTTTTGTTATGTTACCTTGGAAACATTTGAGTGATTGAATTAATAAGGTGAGTGAATGAGAGGAGAGGATGTAAGTGTGTATAATCGACAATCACTAAATCCGAATCGATAGATAGAATTCAAAGTTAACTGATAGAAGGAACTGTGAATCATGACTGTAGCCAATCTCCCTATTATAATTTGTTTCTGCTACTGTGAAAATTTTGTATTACTAGTTGCTTGTTTCATTTTCTTTGCACTTGTTGTTTGGAAAGATTCCAAACTGTTTTTGAGAGATAAAATTGTTAAGCTACATGCTTTGACCCTTTATAATGTTATTTGAAGCAGGATCAAAATGATGGCGTCTTGATGGATGGAGAATTCGGGTTTGAATCTTACTCACCTGGATCATGCATTTGAGACTCCCTTCCTCCATATTGAAGGAGAAGAAGGGCATCCGAGTTCACTGCTCTCATGGACAAATTTGTATCTTGTAGTTGATCTCTCTTTTCTTCTTCTTTTTTTTTAGTTTATTTTTCCTTCCCCTTTTCCCCAATGTACTTTCATCGGCCCTTTTCCATTCTTATTCCCTGTTATTAGAGTTAATTTACTGGTTAACATTTATAGCAGGATCGTAGTTTTTATCTCTTTCTTTCCTCTTCTCTTGTTGATAAACTAATCGTACATATTAAATTCATCTCTTTCCTTAATTTTTAATATTTGCTGTTTGTAAATTTACTTTTAAAGTTAACGAGACGTTTTCAGATTGCTTTTGACTGCCTTGGAGCTAAAGTCTGGTAACAGAAGCATAAACCTTTCGCTGAAAATGCTTGACCAGGAAAGAAAAGAAATGGTTGCTTTTAACAGCCTCCATTACATATGATTTGTTTTCGCTTGTGTTTATCTTATTCAGACACTGGTTTTGAGATTCATGGTCCTCGGATTTACAAAGAATTATTTGTCCTCATGCATGGACAGACACGGGTACCTTTCACTTTTCTTTTTGTGTGTGAACAGGAAAGCGTTTGCTACTCTGCATGGAACCATTTGTTATGTTTAGGGAAAGAAAACGAGAGAGGTTCATGTGGTCTTTATGTTTCTGCAATATCCTAGAAGTTCTGCGTTAGTCTTTTGCACTTAGAGGAGGTGGGATGAGCATTTTTATACGCCATGTAAGGAATAGCAAGCCAAAGAAGAGCAACAAGCATAGTTATGAGTTCCGATTTGAGATTTGAAAACTGACAAAGAAGTTAGTTCGATGAACCCAAGACTGACAAAGCTTTCTGAAACATCAATGATTTAATTCTTCTGTCTGATATAATCTGGCAATAATTGTTACAGTACAGCATTTAGTTATAATTATTTAGTAAGTTCATCATCTCTTTTTTTTTTAATTAATAATGTTCTATACACGGTTATTATAGTCTTATAGTTAATTGAATTTAACTCGAATTTATATAATTTATTATTATTTTAATGTTTTTTTTTTTAACATCATCTTGAAATTTAAATTATCTAATTATCTTTATACCTGACAAGTTAATCAGATAGCATTAATTCAACCACACATGATTTTATTTTATTTTTTCTACAAGAAAAAACATTAGAAACGCTTAAACAATTTTTTTTTGCGTCTTCCTTTTACAGGAGGAAGCGAGAACGATAAACATGGCGTCTTCCCTTTACAGGAGGAAACGAGAACACTCTAAACTTAGAACAAAGTCTCCTTCATTCGATTTTGCTTTGTCCGGCCAATGAGAACATAGGCAAAGGCAGAGACTGGAGTCATGCAGCATCCTTTTTTAATCCCAATCTGTTAAGCTTGAATATATTCGATGATGTCTCTCAACAATCAAACAAAAACATTAAAAATTCACGGGCTCTTAACATATCAGTAAACCCCAGGTTAAATTAGATTTAAACATCTTTTCAATCTAGCTCAACAAGCTGAGCTCTTCTTTCTGCGGCTTTCTTCCTGACAAATATCCCCCAGCGTAGAGCTGCTTTCAGCTTAAGCCATCCAACGACAGCCTTTGAGCCTTTTCCTCGCTCCTGCGCATATGTTTGATCCATCTGAGGCTCGTATGCTTGAACGCTATAAGAGTAACAAGGCTCATCAGGCTGAACAAAACCAGGTCCCATCCCAACTCCACCCATACCAAGTGTTTTTAGCAGTCTCTGCATGTCATCACTCTCCAACATCTCTGAACTCCTTACCCGTATTTCTTCTGTGAAAAAGTCTTCTAATCCATTCCCAGTCCTTGGCCGAGACCAATCTCCTGGAAAGTATGTATCCCCAGCTGGGGTTCCAACAGACATGTAATCCGTGCCACCAGATAATGCTGCTTGTGGATTATTTAGGGTCATTGCTGCATTCTGATCTGACCTAACAAATGGAAATTTAATCAACTGAGGGACTGATGGGTGGTTAATTATAGCTTGGTATTGTGGACTTGGTTCAGAAGGGATAAACTGTTGCTTGTTTTGATCAGATGTTATATACTGATTTCTCTCATAGCTGTTGTCGACTATGGGTGCAGCGGATGCTCCTTTGCCACCCTTATTGCTAGCTAGGGAGTTCAGAACTTTGCCATCATATTCCACAACATGATGCCAATTCTCATATGCTCGCTTCACCAGGGAATCCACTGAAATCTGTAAGCAAACATTAACATGAATGAGCAAACATCTACTCACAAAGACAAGCAATGCGGATCCTTCAATCCCTAGGGAGGTTTTTGAGCTCATGACTATCAAGATGCTGAACAAAGGATTGGGGCAGCTAAAGTTTCCACAACGTGTCTTAATAAGGTCATTTCTTATGTCTAAATTAGTGAATAACCATCAGTTGTTAATGGTCCTGATGGTCTATCAATCAAACACATCGGCAGGAAAATTCGAATCAACTATCCACCACATACCATGTAACCATCTTGACTGTTATTTAATGTTTAATTTCAAGATTATTTCCACCACATTTTAGTGAACATATTTCTTTACATCATTAAGTACTATGAGCAGATGACCATTCACTACTTTTCCTAAAGCTAACTGCAGTATTTTGTATGGCACTTTGAATGGACAGATCCTGTGCAATATAAGCAGATGAATATCAGGAGCAAAAATAAAGTGTAAAATGATGTGAAAATATTGTAGTCAATTCTGAATGGTAGAGAATATCTAACCTTTTGATTGTGATTAAGTGAATCCAAAGAGAGGAACTGCCCATCAGAAATAAGGCCCCTGGGCTCATAAACGTTATTGAAAACAACACCAGTGCTATGAGTACCAGCAGCATAGTAAACGTAAAGCTTTCCTCCTAAGACACAAGTCTTCGCATGCTCAACTGTATTCTCCCACATCCTATTTGACATTCCACTTCCAAGGATCTACGTGCACATCAAAATGGGGCAGCAGGAAATTGAAGAGCAATTAATATGGAAACAAGGGATATGAACTGAAAGAAATAATTAGTTTCTCAGCACACATGTAGGGAAAAACAAGCAACCAGAGAAAGGGATTCTTACATTTCTTAATTTCTGTGAATCCCTAAAAAGAACACGGAGAAAATCTTCAACTGTTGTAATATCAGCCATCACCAATTTTTTGTGCAGTGCTCCATCCTTTGCTATCCTGTCCAATCTCCAAACCTCATCTTGTAAAGCCGGCGGGTAGTGTTTTTTGTATACTGCAAATTATAAAAACAATCCTGGTTACAACAACTTGATGGCAACAATTCATCTGAAATTTAATAAAATATAAGAGGCGATATTTCAATCAAGTATAGGCTCCCAAACTATAAGATAGCCCCTAAATTGGAGGTTTGTTTCTAAGACGCTGCAGAACTGGCTGTTGCATCCATTTATAGCATTAGTTAAATTCTAAGGCTTTTGCATTGAATGTTTACACCCAAGAAAATAACTGAACAATGAAGTTCCAAGTCAAAAAGTCCTGTACTACTCATATTTACCTTCACCATCCAGACTTGATAGTGAGTTATCTTTCAACCAAGCTAAGAATTACAGCTTGGAAGAATGCAGAAGGAACTACTGTTCTCCTGCTACTCTTACAACCTTTCACCATCCAATATGCACCATGTCATGCAGTGGAAGGCTACTAGCTTTATCAGCAAATGCACTATAATAGAATGATATCATTGTTTCTCAATTAAAGGACAGAGAAACCCAGAAATATGGTATCATTTGAGAGGCTTAGTGGGCAGCCATCTACCTAGCCAAGTAAGAGTATCTAGATTCTAATATTGTTGATCACTAATTTTTCATGTTTATACTCTAGTGTTCTACTCTTCAAGAAGGATGTGTGCTACATGGAGATTAAACTAGCAATCATAAATTATAACCACCGAAAAACTCACATTCTCCTCGGTGATCTTTAACAGCAAATGCCTCTGTCTTAGCCTCACGAACACGAATCCCCTCACAATATCCAGGAGAAACCTTAACACCAAGCCTGAACTTTCTGCTCCTTATCCAGCTAGAATTGTCAGTAAAAGTAAGATCTCCAAGAGTTCCTACCCCTTCCTTGAGACTGACCTGTAGATCCCCAGTCAGTAGTGGCCTTTTACCTTCACGCTCCTTTACTTCATGGCTTTCAAAATGTTCTGCTGTCCAACCTTCATCAGCTTCATCATTGAAGTCACCTTCAAGAACCACAACATTCAGTTTGGCTGCTGATTCTGGTCCAGTTTGCATGACAGTTCCGGTGCTTGCATCTAACAGGACAACATGGATAGTTGCCCCTTGCTCCCCCTCAACTTTCCCTCCTGTGAACAGGTGAGGAGGCATTCTTGTTCTGAAATGAAGTTGTAGATCGTTTCCATTTGGGCCTGGAAGTTTTGGTGGTGACGACCTGACATGTAGAAATGTAAGTCATATATGAATACCTATACATTGCAGTTGTTTCAACACTTCTAAGTTCCCAACTTCCATCAGGAGAGTATGGGTTATAACTGAAATTTATAAGGATTGTTTCTACATTGTTTGTCTGCATCATGAAGATCCAAGGCAGATTGGAAAGGAAACTTTAGTCTATAGGATTAAAAAATATCCAGGAACCTACCCTCCAGCCAATTTAGCAGGGCCTAACCTCGTCAAAGCACGTTCCACTTCTTCACTGACCTGATTATTCATTCAAAAAACCAAAATCAGCAAAAGAAGTTGGAGATAGCTAGAATCAGATAACATGTCATGATTGCGATGCCTTCAATAAATTGAACCAACAGCAGAAGCATTGGAGATAGCGAGACAAGAAATCGCTTGAATGTTGCCAACGACTTTTTTTCAACAAATCGAACTAGGGATTGCTGAGCAGCAGTCTCTGCAACTATTTCAGTATGACTATACGTGAGACCTAATAGGTGACTCCAGTCATGATTCTCATGACATACAATGAACTAGAAATATACAGCAGCAGTGGTGTCATTGTATCTTCTAAAGGCTTAGCATGATATCACTCTTCTTATCTATTAAGCTCATCAGCCATCAATATACCACAACCCAACTAAGATTTTATTATAATAAACGAATTAAAGAAAGACTTTATGACTCACAATTCTGCGAAACAAAGGCTCCAAAGATGAGCAAAGTCTTTGCAAACTATCCACCTTCAAAGCCTCCACAATTACACTGCAGATAATTCAAGTCTTATATCAGTTGGAGTGAACTCAAAAGAAATGCCGCAAACCATTTGTACAAAGAAGATAGTAGACAAACTGACTTAATTATGCATCAAACATTGACTTGAAAATTCAACCAATTCCACAGAAGTTTAGGCTGTTTGAAACTCGAGCCCAAAAGCTTAAGCATGCATTTGATATTTCAATAATGATGATCTTGTTCTTAAACATTGGTCTGATTTAGCAAAAGCAACTCAGTGGAAGCTTTGATACTGAAATCAGCCCCAAAGACTGGTTTCAGTAGCCCTAAATCAACAGAACAATCCCACTCTAACACCGCTCTAGTACACAAGATTCTCTTACAATCACAGGCTCATTCCTTCATGTACCTCCCTTCACTGCCAAACAAGTTGAAGCTCATCTACAAGCAGTTTCAATCATTCCGGAAGTCTATCAAGTCACCAGCCTTGTGATATTGTTAATTAAGATAACATTTCACTGGGCATGAGATCCACCAGTCATTAAGTCACCAAGAGTCATTGTAAAACCAAACCCAACGGATCCAAGAAGATAAATCCAATATCCAAATTCTCCTATAATTAACCCCCCCATTTTGGATCCTAATTAACATAATTCATTCTTTCAATTCTCTTATAGTTGTCCTAATTAATCCTTCAAGCCAAGAAACAAAACCACAACACAAATTGCTTAGACCATGAACTACTTGTAATAAAAATCGTAAACAATAAACCTCGTGAAGTAATGCAAAGACAAACCTTGCTAAAGCGGGCAATTTTGCCTTTTTTGATTCTGGCAGGTTGTCAGCTTCATCATCGACACCCTGCTCATAACCTCTTTTCTCAACTCTCCTGCCCCTCGAACTTTCCATTTATAGAAACTTAACAGAATCCAAAAATATTTCAGTTACCTTTCCAAATTTAGTGGGGTCTCAAGAGTGTTCTAAGGATCCAAGCACAGCCCGAGAGACTCAAAAGAAAAAAAAATGAAAACCCTATATGCACAACATATGAGTACACATCACCATATTCATCTGAAGAGAAAAGACTGAAACTTTCAGACCCCAAAAAAGCAGAAAGAGCTTTCTATGACAGCTTCCAGATCTTGATATTGCAAGGATGATGTGTTTGTTTACTTTTACATAGATCCAAGCTGATTTATTTTCTTTACTTCTGATCTAAGAATAATAATAAATACTTCTTTCTACGTATATAAAAATATAAAAGTAATGCAAGACCAGGCGTGACAGTGAGTGCATGAACGTCTTTGAAACCGCGTTTGAGGGTGTCCATCGGCAAGCATGTGGTATTTGACTGCTTGTGATTTCTTTGGAAGAGGAAAGTCAAACTCGTGGCCCAATAGAACCAAATTGCCTCCCATATATCTATTTTTTTGTTAGGATGTGCACAAGCTGACCACCTCTGTGCTGCTTGGATACAAATAGCTGTTTAGTTTCAATTCCCTTCTTGCTTTTTTGGCTCAGCATCTCTTGTCCCTTGAAATGGATTTATTGTCCTCCATGGATGTTTCAACAATTTCAACTACAGACGCTATAAAAAAGTTTCAATCATTTTGCTATGCTTAAAAATGTTTTTTTTTAAAAGATGAATAACCCTCTAAAACTAGTTTAATATATTTTTTTTATTTGCTTTTAAAAGTTTTTTTAGTCGTTTTATTATGAGAAAAAAAAAGTAAAAGACCAAATTGCCCCTAGTTGACAATTCAAAGTTTTTATAGTGGAAGGGCAAACCTATTATTACATTGTTTCAATAAATACTAATCTATGTTTGCGTGCACACTAACTTTTCTAGGAGATTTAGGTTCCTTTTTAATGAGAAGGTGCATCCCAATTAGATTTAACAGACTAATTAAATTAAAAAATAAATAAATAAAAGGACTCAGATTTTCAATATAGGCTAAGACACATTTCACTTGAACCGGAACATTGAAATGACCATTTTGCAATCCTCAAGAAAAATCAAACGACTTTCTAGTGAGGGCAATATGCTTTTTTCCTTATTGTTCATTGGTATTATCATATTAATCAAGGAAAAACTAGTCTATTTATATTTTTTTAGTATAATAAAATGATTTAATTATTTTTAAAAGTAAATAGTATTAAATTGGCATCTAGAATTTTTTTTTCTGTCCTTTTTACTTATTTATACATAGTAAAACAATTTATTTACCTTTAAAAATTTTTTAAAAAAATTATTATGCTGATATCTAGGGATTTTGTTTTTGTATTTTTCATCTTGGTTTTTTTTTTATTATTATACTTAATTGACTCATGACAAGTTGGTATTTTAATAAATATAAAATATTATTTAAAAACTAAAAGTAATTGCGCGTGTGCAATACAAGCATCAACGAGTGGAAGATGCCCACATTTTTTAGGTAGTGTGTGAAGCATCTACCAATGGCCAAACGTTGTCTTCCGTGATAGCGTTGGAAATGTCTTGATGTCCTCTACCCGATGGTCAGACGTGTGTGCATTGTGACATAGTGGTTGAGTTTCGATAAACTTTTTTTTTTCTCCTCTCTCTTTTCTATGTCCTTGCCTTGAGTTTCATGCATGCCCTTTCATAAATTAAATGTGTGCTACAATTTGTGTTTAAATCAATTGTGATCATTAATTTTTTAATTGTTATTTGGTTTACTTTTATTTTTTTAAAAGTTGGTTTTATTTCTCAATTTTATCCATCAATATTTAATTTCATTTAATTTATGTATCGAATTTGGTCCTTTTTTATTGTTGTTTTTTATCCTTTTTTATTTATTTTATTTTTCAAATTTGTCCCTAATTATTTTATTTAATTTAATTTTTATATCATATATGGTCTTCATTTTTTTAATTGCTATTTATTTTATTTTTTAAATCCCTTTCTTGATTTTTTTTAATTATATCCCTTGATATTTGGATAATTGAGAATTTTGCTTCATGATTTTTTTTATATTTGCCTTCTAAGAGGTAATCATGGTCTTAGGTTTCGAAGATTAGTCGGATTTTACTTTAATATTTTTTTTTCAATTTCATCATTCAACATTATGTTATAAAGCCTTGAGCTTCGTGATTTTTTTTCACTTTTCTTTCTATAAGGTTATCCTGATCTCATATCTCGAGCCGTGAGTTAACCGAGTTAATCCTGATTTAATCGGGTTTTTTGTTTTTTCAATTTTATCTTTCATTATTTAATTTACTTGAGAGTTGACCTCTATTATTTTCTTCAATTTTTTTTGTATGGGTTATCCCGGTCTCACAATTGGACCAGAAATTTAGCATGATTTTCAGATTTTTTATTTTTTATTTTTATAAAATTATCTCATTTTTATTCAAGTTTTATTTTGTCATCAACTAAAATCATTTAATTTTTTTAAAAAATATTTATAATATTAACAACCATCATTGTAGAGTCATGGAACAGCGTTCTTGGAGTATCGTGGCTCCATTCTTGCCAGAAGT
>Ga0307517_10004916_pt1 | contig 20362 bp, 18 predicted proteins | sample 23_EM_MG_FD_194515 | JGI IMG/M metagenome (GOLD analysis project Ga0307517, IMG submission 194515) | Populus trichocarpa ectomycorrhiza microbial communities from riparian zone in the Pacific Northwest, United States - 23_EM | ecosystem: Host-associated > Plants > Roots > Unclassified | place...
GAGCCTGGTGGGACAGAAGGACGAAAGGATTGGTAATGATATTTTTTGAAAAAAGACAGGATTGGGTCATCTTGAGAAGAGGATGATTGTGGTAACCGTCGGAGAATGTTGGCGACGTGTTGTGTGAGTGAAATATTGTTATTGTTGTTATAGTCGTTGGTGCTTGTTTCTTGGTTGGAATTGGACAGGAGGGAAACGAGATGAGAACATATGAGAGCGATAGTGTCGCTTCCATGTGTGGGCTTCAAGCGTCGGACAATGGCGTCTGCGTCATCGTCGCCGTCTTGGGCAAGCTGGACGAGGTATGCAGAAGACGAGCATTCCGCAGAAGGGGGAGGTCTAAGAAAAAGCATGATATGGATCCCCTGTATGTTTTAAGATCAATTATAACAAACCCGCGGTATCACCGCCGACATCTTGCAGCTGAGTTCCAGGCTCTGCTTAGCATACCCATCCGCTAAAGGTTTGTTGTGGGTGAAGTACCAAGTTAGGAGTTGGGGCTCTGGCAGACTCGGACCATCTTTAACCTGTTGAGCTGTTCATCGTGAGTGTCAGCAATTGTGGCCTAAGTTTTTGTCGTTGGGGCACCATCAACTCCACGAGAATTCACAATAGACGGAACCAGTAGAATGGCTGTGCGCAGCAGCTCTAAGCGCAAATGATCTTCCACCAGGGGCCAGAGCCTGAGGAGCAGAGTAGACCTGGAGTTGGTTTTAGAAATTTCGAAGGACGGCGCTCAGCAAAAGGAGTGACTCCTATCCTTCTCGCGAGTGTTACATCATGAACTATCCTCAATGAATTTTGACAATCTTGTCCATTTGGTACTAGAATTGACCCTGGACTTCCCAAAAGCCGGTCCGACTTGGCAATCATTCAAAAGTATGAATTCGATTCTTCTATCCTGAAAGGACTCGATCAAAACCATCGATGGACTTAAATTGGGGAAATTCTTGCCTGTTTAAAACGTAGGTAATCCGAGTCCGAGTCTCGAGCCTCGTATAGATGAAAAGATAGTCCATCAGAGCTGGAAAAAAAAGGAAATGAGCTGGCGCCGATAGTCACGGCGAAACCGTTCTTCCTTCGTTGAATCGTTCTTGCCGGACAAATTCGAACATCGGCGATTCGTGCCCTTCTACTTGTTTCACACACGTTCACAGTCGTGGAGGTCTCTGTGGCCCTGTGGGAGTTGGATAACCCCCACAGTTTCGACGTGTCATCATCTGACTTTTAGTTTCTCACGTTCCTCTGTCCACTACCCTTTTATTGGCGCGGGAATTCTGAACAGCTCGAGCTGCATCTTGAGACTTGCAGCTTTTCGAATTCAACCACTTAATCCCTTTTCGCCAGAGTGTCTCTACAATGTTTTCCCACCTCCATTCTTTTCGTGCACAATCTTTTCTTGTTCTGATCCAGACCTTTACCTCTCCAACCTCTGGCTGTACTTTTACTTTCTCTGGAAAGAATGGACTCACAGGAGCACAGCCGAAATTGGAATCGCGGATTCAGGCGTGACTTCTTGTGACGTGTGAGATTTTATCCCTCTTCTTGTCCGCGCGAGTTCACATCTTCCGACTCTGCCTGCTTAGGTGTGAGGGGTGCTGTTTATTCTGACCATCTTTTCGCGGCCGTAAAACATTGCCAGCATTTGCATTTGGGCCATTCTTTTGTCTTTTCAGACATCCTAGGCCTTGTGGAGCTATTTTCCCCGCGGTGTCAGATATGAGTGGTGGTCCTTCAGAAACTGAAGACATTGGGATTTGAGGTGCTGAATACAAGCTGAATATCACAGAGCCGTGTCGAACAACACAGCGAGCTTGGGCGTACATTTGGCCGTGTTACTTTTGTTCACATCCAGTTACTTTTTCAAACTCAGCTAGGTCCTAAATTGTGTCACACCTATAAGTTAATTGCCTCTGTCAGAGCGGTTTTCCATCATGTCGTCCGATTCTACCATCTCTATTGCAGCAGGTCATGTTGGGTTAGTCCTTCTGGGTGATGGTGATTCTGGATCGTCCTTCTATTTGGAAATACCTGTGGTTGCGATCAACGCGAACAGTTTGGACCCCGCCCGCTATCTTCTCTTCGTTGCCTGGTGTGTCCTTGGCGCCGAAGGTATGCTGTCCCTCGAGCATGGCGGGGAAGCGCTTGGTCCGGAGGTCAATATTCAAGAAGAATGTATCTACTATTATGTCAGAGAGCCTGAGGAAGGTGTGCTGTGTTAACGGCGGTATCTGGCAGTACACTTACCCTGCACTATCTAAGATGAATTGAGAGCTGTAGATCTTGAGGTTATCAAGATGAAGACTACTACGCCTTCGGAGACTCGCGAGGAATTTCGTACCCGACTACTGGAGCGCGATAGTTGCTGTGTGTGGACAGGCATGGGTGCAGAATATGGAAATGGTCTGCACATTATTCCCTTTAAGCGAGGTTCCGAGGTGTGTGTTGTCCGTTTATCTGAGTCTACTCTGGGATAAATTTGATTGGCATCTCATTGGCTATTCCAGTGGCTTCGGCTTATTGTAGAGAATCGTTTACAGTACGACGACGAAGATGTGGACGACCTCGACAACATCAATGACATTCGTAATGGCGTGTTTGCAAATACTGTAATACTTGAGCAAGACCTCACTTTCTTTCAGACCCCGAACGCATACCTTGGGTCAAAGATATTCCCACCACTGTTCGCGATGATCTACCCGATCAAGTTTTATGCCCTCGGAAAGAGCGCTATACCTTGCAGTGGCTAATCCCGGATCAGAGGGTCCAATTGAGAATGCCAAACAACAGCGACGCCGCTTTCAGGAAACATAAAAGGTTCGCGAAGCCATCTAGCCTGTTAGTGCACTATAACTACGGTTGTGCGGCTGTTAAATGGTGGGGACGCAATGTTGAGGTCCTTCAAGCTCGAAAGCTTGCCAAGGCTGAAGCCGCAAGGAGTAAAACAGGCGGAAAAGGCCAAACAACCAGGAGGAGTGGTTCAGTTCGAGCGACGAAAGTGAGGCACGGAGCGGCCCCAGTTGTCCCTGGGGTTTCTCCTGCTGAAGTAAAAGAGGGATTAGGAAAAGAGACGAAGTGGGATGAAGACGATGTGATGTTATACCTTTGGGGGAATTCAAGAGCCGCTAAAGACCTGCATATCAAGAAGACCCAAGAAAACACTGAACGCATGGAGCGGTGGAAGGAGGGCTTTTCTTATGTTTAGTCTGGTGTTATGGTGAATCAGCCAGTATTGGCTGTAGATTCCTTTGTCAGGATACCCCCTCTTCCGCAACTCTCTCATTTTGTGCAACATTCATTAAACAATAACTTATTGTCCTCATGTTTACAGAATTTATTTTTATGTCATTGCTTCGGAAGGTTGTCGATTTAGAAAAAGGAACCATTGAAATCTCAGGCACCTCAACTTGCAACCTCTGACCAAATTAGTCAGAACACTTTTCATCCACTAAGTCTAATGAACTACGCAGGCTGGTTTGCCAGTGTGGGCTGACCCGGCAATACATACAGATAGGGTTTCAAAAATGTGTCCTCCCTGACTATAGCATGGACAGTCTACAGACAGCACCATGATTCGTCGGTGTCATCAGTGGCTTGTCTGCAATTGACGTTGGCCAAACAAAAGCTTCTGCAAGCATAAGCGGTTAGTAAGGTTGTAACTTGAAATTGCAATAGGAAGCCTTTGTATTTTGAACGGAACAGAGAACGTTCGCCGTACGCCGATCCTGGATGTGTCCTGAAGCAGCAATCAAATTTGCATCACTGGGTGTGCAGCTCAGTGATACAAAAGCGTGGCCCATTTATGTATGGAAATATTACGAAGCATGTCCGGGCGAATCTGTTCGGTATAACTTGAAAGTAGTTGCCATCTATCTACTTATTATCTAAAAATAAATGCGCGTCGGATACATCACATGATTTAACTCACATTGACAACTCTTTCATCTCTAAAGTTTCAAATTTTCACCATCCAGCTCGTTTTCCCTCCTTGTATGGTGCACGAACAGCGTTTCATTCTTGCAACCGGTAGCCGAGGCTTGTTACATTCAACCTACCTCTCGTAGCCACCCAATGAGGAGCCTTCAAAGTTCATATCACCGGTCCGACTTGGCAATCTCTGAAAGATGGACATAAATTGGGGAAGCTCAATGTTCTTGCCAGTTTAAAACTTAGGTGATCCGAGTGCGAGCCTCGCCGAGTCTCGTCAAAAGTGTATAGATGATTGAAAATATTGCACCCAAATTGCACACCTCAGGGAGTCCATCAGAACTGAAAAACAGGAAATGAGCTGGCACCGATATCCAAGTTGCGTCACAAAATTATAGGAACCATTCTTCCTTCGTTGAATCGTTCTTACCGGACAAATTTGAAGTTTTGAACACCAGCGATTCTACTTGTTTCACACACGTTTCACAGTCGTGCCAGTCCGTGGAGGTCTCTGTGGGGGTTAGGTACCCCTCGCCTCTGGTAAGAATGGCTACCATCATGACACCCGAGTTGACAGGAATACAAAGCATTAGACCTGGCTTCAAGGAAATCCCCAGTGAGGCAATGCCTTGATTACGTCCAGACTCCACCCACCTCTTTGCAACGACCGACACAAAGTAGGAAACCAACCACCCTTCATGTCTCAAAAATAGGATGGCACGCGGCCGCAGTGGTGGCATTCACTTAACCGTTGACTCAGTGCCAATCTTCTCTATGGGATCATGTTGTTGCAACCTATCCGAAGGGTTCTTGGGAACCCATCACAGGTGATTTCAATGGCATAAGATTTTTTCCCCGAAGGCATATAATTTCACACTGAAGATTGTCAGGTCAGTTCGTGATCATGAATTCAAAACCGGATACTTGGTTAGACCACAGTACAAAACAGATAACACATAAGTAAACTGACACAAAAGATGGACCGCTGATAGCCATTGAAGCTGTGCAGGCTTACGCATATATGACAGTGTAACTTGACATCCTAACATACTTGCTTGTTCGGATAATTGGCAACAGGATTTCACGAAAGGGCGAATGGGGACCTAAACAAAGCTCCGGTATTCGCTTATTCTGTATTATACATAGGGGAATCATCAAGTGTATACGTACAATGCAAAGAGGGAAAATGAGATCCATCTCGAGACAAAGAACGACCCGTCGTTCGAGCATCTTCGAAATTTTTTTTAAATGTGTTATATCCCTTGCTGTAGCCGTCGGCCATAAAATTCTGGTATCAATCGTCTCCCTTCTGGTACTTGTTGCCGAGGCGGTGGCGGCGGCGGCGGCGGTCTTCTTCTGTCCATCATCACCAAATCATCATCCAGGAGAAAGGGACCCTGTCGCGGGAATCGAGCGCGGCCGAAAAAATTGAAAATACCCTGACGCCGCCCAACCCTCTCCATCTCATACTGCGCCAGCGCATTGATCTGTTCTGCAATAAACGCTCCCGGAGGATCAGCGCCAACAACAAGACCTGGCGGAATTTCCTCCCCATGAATTCCACCGTGTGAACTGTTCATATGTGTATATATGCTTCTCCCATTGAAGACGCCCATACATCGCCAACAAATATGAGCGCCACAACTGCATTGCAAGTGATTGCAACCTCCAGACTTTTCAATCCAAGAGTAACAATTTGGGCATTTCTTAAACCCGAGTTGCTCGTTAACCATTTCTTGCATGGCAGGATCGCGCTGGAAGTGACTTTCTTCGCATGTCAGATCCCCGTGGGATTCCTCGCTACAGGCAGGGCAGACGGACAAAAAGCAAGATGGGCATCGCAGTGACGTTGGATGCTGTTGCCGGCGATAGATGTGTTTACAGTCGACTGTCGGGCAAGATCTGTATTCCTGTGGGTGTTGTTCGACATAGCAAGTGAATGCAGCTTCAATCAGGTGTTGGAAGGACTCGCGAGGCAAAAATCGGTGAAGAAATGGAATTGGGAATGCAGATGCACACGTTGCCTCATTCCCTACGCAGACTATGGGAAACTTCTTGGAATCGGCTGCTGATGACAACAAATGTTTGAGACATCCTGCACAGTACGAGTGTCCGCATGCAAGGTATTCGGGGTTCGGCGGGCTTGTGTAACAGACAGGGCAAAGACTTTCTTCATCGATATCCGTCAAACCGACTGAAAGCGACTCGTCGATGAGACGTTGTAGGTGATGTGACGCCTCTTGCCCCCCCTTAACTGTGATTGTGCATGGTCGGCTCGCCAATTGTAGCATAACATTGTCTTCGCCAATGAGTTCTTTCAGCCGCCCCATCCCTTCTTTGATGAAGAATGCCACTGTTCCACGATCGAGAGTTCTGGTCGTCTCGATGTTTCGAAGACGTTGGACCTCTTCTTCAATGATACGGCGTGCCGTCACGCCAGCCTCCCCGTAGACTCTCAAGGAATGTCTCTCGAAGTCTGTTCTGGCGAATACCCCTGTCCTGTTATAGATACGGTGGAAGAGTGGTTCGCTTTCTTGAGGAAAAAGGAAATTCGGATGCCAGCACGCCCCGTTAAGCTCCTCTCCGGCAATTAAGTTTTCCACGCGAACCTTCAGAGCTCCAGTCTCTTTCTGATCGTGACCTAAGACGCTGACGAGTACGATGTCGTCCGTTTCCTCAACGAGAATGCTGGTCCGTCCTTCGTGGGCCCCATCTCTCCCTTCCCTGATAGCATCCCACAACCTCTTCTGTGATAAATATTGGAGCTTGGGAATATTGGTGTAATAATGGAATTCAGAGGAATGCGGAAGCCATGCACGTAACTTCAGACCTTGGTTCCCAAATCCCGGTCGTAAGTTATTGAGATATGTGTACGCATGCCTCGCGCTCCCCCAGCTGTCGAAATTAACTTGAATCCTTGCCTCGCCATTATCCACCGGAAAAACTTCGAGCGTATGCATTAGGACGCCCTTCTGTTGCCGAAGACTGTCACAGACGATTGGTAAAGACTCCAGGTAGTCACAGGACATGCCCTTCGATGGCTGAACCAAAAGTGAGCCAACAAAACAGCAAAAATCAAAGTCCATTTCGGCGTAATCTGGTGGATTTGTGATCTTCACCGAATGGAGGGTCGATGCTGGATGGGATTCGATCACTGAAACCCTGAGTCGATGACCTTTCCACATCGTCCCATTCAGTTCGCCAGCCCGCCTCAGGGCCTCCTCTGGTGAACGATACGTGACGATTAGTGGTTTATTCATAACTTCCCAGCTTACGGATAAAGACGGAGGTTGTCCACCGAAGACCATCGAGTTTGGAGGGTTAAAGTCACTGACATCGAAGGATAGGACCTGTTGACGAAATCCTATCCCTTCAAAAGCAAATACGATCGTGTGCCCGTACTGCCTGGAGATTAATACCACCGCTTCGCACGTGCTCCCGACGTTGTAAACCTGAGCAACAAAAAAATTGCTAGTAGGTATATTTTGCAAGATTACACCGCCAACTTCAGATGCGCTGGTGCCCAGGGGCAAGTTCTTCACCTTGAGGGTACAAAGATTGAACCCAGGTACGATTGTTCGAATGTCAAGACCAGCAGCATAAGTAACGAGATTTGAACCGAAGACGACGTATTGCTCAGAAACAGCTGCTTCCTCCGCCCATCTGGTGGCTCTGGCATCTCGGGTGAGCTGCCGATCCTCCAATCTTAGTGTTGTCGGCCCTTCGGCGTTTGGTCCCCCACCATCCGTATTTCGCCATCCCTCTCGGCTACTCGGCGTTCTTGGAAATAGTATCTCGTCATCTGAGTTACTATCGTCCCTTAAAGGCAGCGTTTCTTCCAGGACTACACTGCCCCCTTCCTCGGTGGGATGGTCCTTCCACGAGTCCCAATTTTCTACGACACTTTGACTCGCCACGCCCGATCCCTCTTGTTGAGATGGCTATTGGGTGGGTTAGAATCTTTCTTTGTAAAGGAAAGATAATAGATACCTCTTGTTGGGCATTCTGAATGTCTTCAGAAGGCAAACTTTGGGAGACCCCTACTCGTTGTTGAGGGTTAGCATGCGGAATTCGTACACAGAAAATAACCGACTGACTCTGAGTCCTTCGTTCGTGATTGACAAAAAACTATCAAAAAAAATGAATTAGAACGGATTATTGGACAAATTGTTGAACAACTCACGTTGTCATAAGGAATATCGTGTCTCCCGGGAGCGTAGGTCCACCTGAGAGGCTGACGTCCGTAGACCTTCGATCCACTCTGAGATGAGGTTGTCGCCAATCGAGATGATAATGATTTAGGGCGCCCATTTCTATTCCTTCTGGCAGCGGACGCTGTCCTCCATAGTATGTTCAGTTCAGGATGTAGACTTTCACTATTGGTCGAATGAGCTGTTGTCTAAATTGGGACTACTCAGATAACATACGTCGACATTTCTCCCACAAAATCCACAATTTCGTCTTCAGTGGTAGAAGGATAAACCGCCTTCGCCTTGCCTTTCTAGAGGCGAGAATTGTGTCAAAGAAGGATAAATCAGTAGTAGAAGTCTCACCAAAGACGCTCCTTCCCCATTCTCATGATCCGAACGACCTGATCTGCAATGGCCTCCACACCAACACATCAACGTCGATCCGCAGAACTCGAGATGCGCAGAACCTTGCTTTGGTTCACCTACAACCGACATTGGTGTCGCCTGAAGTAACCTGTTAGACAGCTCCTGGGGTGGAGCGCTTATCTATGGCCTCGCTTCGGCCACGAGGCACCCCATATTAAACCAGTTGACCAATTGCAAAGGACTCGCTTCGGCGCCTAAACTCAAAAAGGTAACCCATCCCGCAGCAATTGAATTCTGGATTTGAAATCTTGAGCGCACTGTTTTATCTTCCAACAGTCAGGACTAGTCAGGCCTGGCATCCAGTCGTGACAATGAAAAAAAAAGGCAGAATTGTCTGACTTTCAAAAATGTCGGCAACTTCCGAAGCTGAAGAGTTGATTAGATATTCAATATATAATACCAATGAGCAACCAGTCCAATGACAATTTGTTTGACTACCAATAAACCAAGGAAAAATTAAACAAATGACGCCGGAATCCCCCCGAAAAAAGGATCCTCGACTCCACTACTTATTCGGTCTGAGAAGCGGCTGAATTTTAGAGAAAGACGGCAACGAAGGTGGCCAAGGTGGTCATCCACACTCGCACATCGTACACGCCATTGGCTATGGCACCCGACGTGGCCGTGCTGTCCTTAGCTGAGGAAGTTCTTGAAGCAGGGCCGGAAGACGAAAATAAAGATGAAGATGGGGATGGGGTAACCAAGAGCCTGCTGTTGCTAGGCAAGGGCGTCGAGCTTAAGGAGGAAACAGACGAGCTCGCGGAGGGAGATGTCGAGTTAGACCCAGACGGGGGAGGTACTATCGCACCTGCATCGACAAGTTTGCCAATACCCCAGGGAATAGGGTCGCCTGATGATGGCTGGCTGGGGTTGGCGGGAGGGGTGGAGGAGCCATCAGACCCTGCAATGGTGAATCGAGTCGTCCAGGTTTTGGTGGTCGTGTGACTGGAAGTCAACTGATAAAAGTAGATTGCAGAATATGGGGTGACTTCGGGACAGGTGTGTTCAAAACTGCCGTCTTTGGTACCGTCTTGATTGGTCGCGACAGCTGACAAGGGGTATAACGTCAGAAAGGGGTATCACAGCTGGTGAATTCTCACTAGTGACGGGCACCATATTGAGGTTGCTACCCGACATAAGCTCGATAGCCATGTCTTTCCAAGCGGTAGTCGAGTCAGTGTCGCCTTGCCAAGTTACACGACATTTCGACCCAGCCCTGAAAATTGATCCGGGGCCCGGTTCACTAGGATTAACGTCTGCCAGCACCAAAAGAGGCGAAGCCAAGGCAAGAAGACCAGCAAGTGCATGGAAAGCGACCATATTGTGGGTTGCTATGCACCGGTAAGTTGCGCGAGAGTAGACGAAAATTTGTCTCACATACTTTTTCAAAAATAATAAAGGAGAGAGTGTGTGTTCAAATGAACGGAAGGGGGTCCCAAATCTTGAGACCTTTGATTGCTGAGTGTTGGTTGTCCTGGAAAAGCCAGGAAAAGCAGCAGCCTCCTTTGTTGTTTCGTCACGTGCCAAATGTTGATTGATGGATTTACAATGCATAAACTTAAAGGATTATGGTTTTCTTCTTAAATTCTACGCCCAGGTAATATGTGCTTTGATGAACTTGCGCAAGACACTGGTCTTCTTTTTCCCCACAGATCTTACTTGCCGATTTACAAGGACCTGAGTAAAGCCCAAGTTCAAGGACTCGAATCCATCGCAACTCTGTTTAACCACCTATGACCTTTTGCGGCGCCCACAGCTGCCATAGAAATTCGGAGTTACTTGTCTTTAAGCTTAACAAAACCTTTTCTTCGGGTCCTGTCCTTATGAACATTTTTCCAATCGAGGCTGGCAGTATTTTTGTCGAACCTTCACTGTGGCTATTTTGATCAAACCAACAACCGGCAAGGGCTGCGAAGGTGGGTCTAAGATTCAGATATAAATGAAGCAGTCATCTGACTTTGCCAGAGGATGATATAATCGTTGACCGAGGTTGCCATCGCAATCCCCTCCACGAACTCCACTTAACGCAACGCCATGGACAAATTTCAAGAAATTGTAAAGAAATTCCAGTTGGGAGATAGCTTCTTGATCGGCCTAGTCATTTCGTTGTGCTGGCTTGTCATATCTTATTATACCGGCCTCACGCGGAAGGTATGATGCAGTGTTGAATGAAATAGTTGACTGAAACAGGACGCCCACACAGCTCAGAAGTTTTCCAACTGTCGGATCCTCTATGCCCTTCTTGTCTCTGATTGCTACATTCAAATTCATGGAGGATGCGCAGAGCCTTGTAGATGCCGGAATTAACAAGGTAATTCGATTTACTTGAGGTCGAACAGCCGAGGATTGACCATATTGTTTCGGACAGTGGCCTCGTCGTCTCTTCAAGGTTCCTGTTCCAAAAGGATGGCGAGTTGTCTTAACGGAGCCTGAGCTCATAGAGGAGTTGAGCAAAGCTCCGGAAAACATTCTTTCTGGAAGGAAGGCTTCTACAAAGGTGTGCAAATTCAACTCAAATGGTCGACGTTAATGAGCCGAGTTAATACTAGACTTTACTACCACGCTTCACATTAGGTTCCCAGATTCTGGATAATCCCTACCACAGGGGTATCATCAGGGGTCGACTAACGAAAACACTACCAAGATTGTTGCCAGAAATTTATGATGAAATCCTGGACGCATTCGCTCAGTACATTCCGCCTACAGAAGGTACCAGCAGTTTCATTAAATCGAGCACAGTCGCTGATATCCGATATCAGATTGGTACGCTGTTAGGGCTTATGAGATTATGACGAAAGTTGTCGTTCGCGCAAATAACCGAATTTTTGTTGGACTTCCGTTATGTGAGGCTTATATGCCTGGCTGATGTGGGTCTAATGTTTTCTTTCAGGCAGGGATCCAGACTGGATCAAATTGTGCACTGACCTTCCCGAGGAGATCGTAATAAGGGCATTCTTTATTGGATTCATCCCCCCGTTTCTGCGTCCGTGAGTATGTGGCATTTCTCTTTTTTTTCTACTTAACGAACGAGCCCACAGGTTTGTAACAAGTTTGCCTGACTGCCATCGTGAGGGACTAAGACTCCTTGGTCCACTAATCGCCTCTATCCGGGCAGAAAGATCAATGGGCCAAGAAAATCCAGAGAAACCGGTGAGTAGTGCCTACATTCTTGATTCGCTTACTTACAACTTAGAAACAGGAGAAATTGCTAGAATGGCTCATGAACGCAGCAACAGGAGAAGAGAAAGAGGACCCATTCCTCGTAGCTCGCATGTTAACCATGATTTTTGTTTCTGTTCATACTTCGTCAATGGTGAGTCTTCGTATACGTCGTGAACGGGGTTATAAGTTTACATGCATTCAAGGCGATCACCCACGCCTTGTTCGATTTAGCTTCATCTCCCGAATATTTCCGCCCTCTCCGAGAAGAAGCGGAAGAAGTGATAAATCGCGAAGGTTGGACGAAGGCCGCCCTAGACCAAATGCCCAAACTGGACAGTTTTATCAAGGAATCCCAACGACTACACCCGCTTGCGATATGTAAGTCGACCAAAAAAAATGCAACAGCAGCATTCTAATAATATTACTAGTACTGATGGATCGAGAGCCAATCAACGATTACATTTTCGCAGACGGCACAAAGGTGCCAGCAGGTGCCACCCTCAGTGTTGCACTCAGGAATGCAAATCTCAATCCCGACACCTATGACGAGCCTTTAAAATTCGATGGCTTTCGATTCGTCAAGATGAAAGAGCGTGCTACACTTGATGGCCATCCTGAAAAGAATTTTAACATGGTCACTACCAACGCGAGTTCATTGTCCTTCGGTCACGGCAGGCACGTATGTCCTGGTCGGTTCTTCGCCTCCACTGAGATTAAGTTGATGCTCGCCTACATGATTACCACATATGACTTGAAGATGAGGGAAGAGGGTGTTCGTCCAGCTGATGATCTTTTTGTTAATCGAATTTGGCCCAACCGTAGTGCCGACGTCCTCTTTAGGCGTCGTAAATTAGTCGATTAAGTAGAAGTCCTATGTGTTCAGACTTTCTGGTGAAAATATGATTTTTCGAAACTCAAAACCACAGAACCCCCTGTCAAAAGAATACATCTTTACGTCAAGACCGATGTCGGTATACACCCAGTCACCTGGAGCTGAGGCAAACTTTAAGATAATAAGAGGTACCAACTGTCGATCTGTAGCTGTAGGACTTATTAGTATTGGAATGCGACATAATAAGAACGATGTTCCGATTTTCCGTCGAAAGCAACAGGAAAGGCATCTCAATCCCAACGTCGATTCAATTTACCTGGCTCTACTCAGCCACAACTTGAATCGTCTGAAAACCCGATAGAATGGAGGAAATATAGGTGTTTACACTTGTGGTAGGCCAGAATAGTTAAAGGCCTTAGGCATTGAAGTTTGGGGCGTATGATTCTGAGCACTGCTTCCCATGATATTAGACACCACGTTTTGGGAAAACGGTCGATTCGAAATGTTAAGGTTGGCATCAACAATTCGGTCATCAGGGTTCTGAAGAGAGTCAGTTCAACTAAGTGATTGAGCCTACTATCAACTCACATAAACCATGCCAGGAGAGCTAGGTCGTAGGGACATGGAGTGAATGATAGAGGGGTTAAGTTGGATACTCGAGTTGTGCTTTTGAGTCTTCTGCTTTGAGCGAAGCATAAGGAATATGATGAGGGACGCTATAAGACCAATGGCGACAACTCCTCCCACTACCCCCCCAATAATTGCAGGTATGTTATTGGTGGAAGTGCCACTGCTTTGAGCTGGGGCTGTGCTCGAAGGTGAGCGTGTGGATTCGACGCCCCTCACGCTTTGAGCAAGGGTCACATCGAACTTTGAAACCTAATATGAAAAGATTTTAGTGGGGTGTATTATCCTCTATCAAAATGTAAATACCGAAACATCCTGATACGCATAGGCTGGGACCTTGACTCCATCTGGGATTTGTCTGGTGTACCTGGAGCAAAAACGAATTTAGTGCAGAACAGCAAATTGTTTCCCCCTCACACTGCGAGGTGAGGCGTTGTACAGTCGGTGCTATAAGTTGGCCAACTAGGTGAAAGCAGGGGAATTCAGCCAAAAATAAGCGAAACTGGCTGGAATGGAATTCACTCAAGGTAGTTCACTTGGCCTTGACAATACGAACAGGCGCTCAGCAGCGAGTAGTAAACTGAGCTGCACCTGCAATCGTTTTGATCGGCCTTGGTAGGTCCGCCATATCGAAGTCCAGTAATGAGAGGCGGCAAGTTGAATTCTAGATTTTGCTGTCAGTTCGAGCGACATTGAGCACAAATATAACACACGTGCGCCCACGCAGATCGTAACAAGTTCTGCCGCTACATCGCAAGGACTTTGGCCTATCGAGCTGAACGTCTGAAGAAAAACAATGGGTACTGGCGATTGACAATGAAAGGAACGAACCCATTCATATCCAGAAAGACATTTTGCATCCGTCGTGATCAGCCCATTCACCTGTAAGGACAGTAACCAAAGGAAGATGGCCACTGCCGCAGCGCCTCGCATCGTGGTAATGGATGGGGAGTCAAACAATCAGATCTAAAGGCTTGCAGTTAATATAATACAGCAATTTGGCCAGGTGCCTCCGTAAGGCTTCCGATGGAGTTCCGTTCATTGCAATATATTTGACTATTGTGGTCGGGACCGTTTTTAGTTCAAAGCAAGTTCAAAGTCAACTAAGCGTCCGGTCCGGCTCTATTTCTGACCGCAAACCACGATGTGAACGGAATTCGATTTTGTCGATGCTAGGCAGCAAGCGCGATGAACCAAGACACGATAATACTGGTGTGTCCCACTTGACAAGCCTTGTTGTCTCATTTTCTCGCCGCATCTTTCTCACTTACAGTCGATATGATGGTAGAGCACTTGTGCGAGGAATTCAAAAGGAAAAGTTAAATACCAACTCTTTTCTACTTTTCAAGGTAAATTATGTAGACCGGGATCTGATGAACAAAGAATCCACCTCGTCCATCCAATAAAATCAGAGTAGCGAACATTATACAGTGCAGGCAACATTTCGACTCGCTCATCATGCATCCTGCCATACAACTTCTTTCTCATCGTAAGCTTACTTTGAATTTCGACTCATTTCGGCTGAAAAACATACTATCGTGGTGTCAAGAAGATGCGGAAACAACAAAACGATGTGTAAGTCACGTCTGCATTATCTACCAAGTATTTTTACCTCTATCGATGTCTTTTAGGAAGCGGAAGTGGGTGGTGAATGGGGCAATCCATTTCATCGATATTCCCGGGTGCTACTATCTAGATTTTTTGAAGCAAGTCTTAACCCAATATGCTGAGAAGTCTCGATCTGTGCTGCTCTCGGGACCCCGAGCGTCTGGAAAACTAACGCGGCTGAACATCATAGCCCAACTCCTTTAGTTGGGCTATGAAGTTTTTTCGTATGTTGCGACTAAATCCGTTGTCCCTCTACTCATGACACCTTTGATAAGAGTCTTTTCCCAAAGTGTAGATCCACAAGAGACCTTAGAGACCTTCTGGAATAACTTCAGTCGCTATACACCTCGCTTCGCAAGTTTTCAAGTTCTCAGGATTTCCTTCAGTCCCTTTTTGCCGGTCCGGGAGAAGAAGCTGTTCACTATGTTCGACGTATTGTTCGGGATTCCATGCTCAACGTTTTCCGTCAGACCAGAAACTCTGATTGCAAATGTGTAGTTCGGAGTATCATTGCTACTGATGCTCACAGTCTGTCGTATCTCCGGACAAGCAATAACTCGATCTCTTCATTCAACGGTATCCACATTCAAAATTCTAACTTCATTCTTGAGGAAGTCGGTGGCCTTTTCCGTGATTTTGCAAAAGATTATAATGTTCAAATGAATTATAACGTCATTGAGAATGTATTCCAGAAAACGAACGGGTACGTTAGCCAATTCGATTGAGATTGGTATTGGTGCTGAGTTCGGTTGAAGCCACCAGGGACTCGTTTGTCTGTGCCATTGAAGAAAATCTGAAACGATTCGCCGTCAATCAAACTTTGTTGAACGAAGCGGCATACCCAGCTCAGAACCTTTACGAGTGTAAAGCACATTTGGTTCTCATGCTTTATTACACTTCTTCGGACTCATTTCTCGACGACGTTGAACTAAACGATGGCGATAAGGATAGCGGAGACCACTAGACATCGGAAGGGGTCCTGATAAACCCTACTCTGACCGACTGTGGTATCGCATGTCTTCCCCTATCGTAGATGAATTGATCTCCTGCACATTTTATAAGCAGTGCCGCAGCACAGTCTAGATCCGAGCTCATACAAAGTACCCAACGCGAGCTACCCAGAGTCCAACGACATATCTACTTGAAGTTGCCGAGGATACTCAAGTCACCAAAGACAGACCCGGTGACCAGCTTCCAGTCGAAGGTTTATCTGCCCAGTGTTTTCACTTCTCTGGCCAACATTCTTCTATCGGTGTGGTCGGTCGTGTGGATAACTCAGATCGTATTCCTCATACAATATATACAGACACCATAGTCCATGAAATTTCCGTCGAAAGCAACAAAAAAAAGCGTCTGAATCAATCCCAACATCAATTGCATTTCTTGCCGTGGCCGGGTTGGCCCTACTCTGCCCTTGAAGCTTGAATACCCATAAATGGTCTGAAAACTCAGTAGAAAGTGTAGAAATAATGTGTTCACAATTCCGGGATGCCGGTATAGTGAGAGGTCTTAGGAGGCGAAGCATTGCTTTCCGTGGTGTTAGACGCCACATGTGGTCGATTCGGATCGTTTTTGTAGGGATCAACGTTCCCATCGTGATAAGGGTTCTGAAGGAAGTCAGTTTTAGCTGAATATTAATGATTGGCTAGTTTACTATCAACTTACATAAACAATGCCAGGAGAGCTAGGTCGTAAAGACATGGAGTGAATGATAGAAGGGTTAAGTTGGGAACTCGAGTTGTACTTTTGGGTCTTCTGCTTTGAGCGAAGCATAAGGAATATGATGAGGGCCGCTATAAGACCAAGAGCGACAACTCCTCCCACTACCCCCCCAATAATTGCAGGCGTATTGTTGGTGGTGGCAGAACTGCCACTAGTACTGCTTTGAGCGGGGGTCGCGGATGCTGAAAACGGTCCCAAGGTCGACATGGAGATTGTGCTTGAAGAAGAGGAAGGCTGCGGTGGGCGTGTGGATTCGACGCCCCTCATGCTTTGAGCAAGAACCGCGTTGAATCCGTCTAAAACCTATGGAAATATCTTTGTGATAAGATTTACAAACCTCTATCGAAATGCAAATACCGAAACATTCAGATACGCATAGGCTGGAACCTTGACTCCAACTGGGATGTCCTGATTGTAGCTAAAGGAAAATGAATTTTAGTGTGTGTAGAACAACAAATAGTCTCCGTCTCACACCGCAAGTTGAAAAGTTATACAATTGGTTTTATAACTTGACCATTTTCTAGGTGGTACTGAGCCAAAGATAAGAGAAACTGTCTGTAGTGGAATTCACATGATGTGATTTTGACCTTGACAAACTGAACAGGCACTCTGTAACGAGTAAAGAACTGAGCTGCATCTGCAATTGTTTTGGATGGGAGGTCCAACGTACACCTCTGTAGGAAGGAGAGGTTGCAGGTTGTATACTAGATTTTGCTGTCAGTTCGAACGACACTAAACATATATAATGCAACACAAGAAAACGTACTTCCGCCAGAGCAGACTGAACCAAGCTCTGCTGCGATATCGCAAGGACTTTGACCTATCGAACTGAACATCTGAAGAGAAAATTATTTCGCTGTACGATAAGACAACAGGATGTAGAACGAACCCATTCATATCCAGAAGGACATTTTGCGTCCGCCGTAATCAGCCCATTTACCTGTGAGGACAGTAACCAAACTTGAAGGAGGATGGCCAATGCAGCGGCTCGCATAGTTGGCAATGGGGGAGTCAAACGATCGGATCTGAAGGGCTTGCAGTTAATATAATACAGCAATTCGGCCAGGTTCCTCCGTTAGCCTTCCGATGGAGTTCCGTCCATTGCAATAAGTATTGTGGTCGGGACCCGTTTCAGTTCAAAGTCAACTAAGCTTTTTCTTGGAGTTCCGTCCATGCAACAGATTTCCATTTGGTCAATTGTGACCTTTTTGACTCACTTAGCGTCAGACATAAGCGACACAGCCTTGACCATGAAACGTCTTATTTTCACGTTCCCACGACAAACCATTGACTAATCATTGAGTATACGGCGAAAAGTGCGGATATCTAACGAAAATTATCAAACTGAAAGCAGCACAGCGACCAAATAAGACGATGGGACTGGTTATTCAAATCGTGAAATGTATATTGATCTCGGGCCACACACTGGCCTTCCAACGTAGGTAGACATTTTACTTAGTTCTTCCCGCGAAATTGTGCTGTAATGCTGGGGTCAGTTGTCTGAAAACCCAGTAGAAGAATACAAATACCATTATGAAAGGTATTCAGGCTGCCAAGCCAGAGGTCCTACTCGTCATTGCTTGATGCGTATGATTCTGAGCACTGCTTCCCGTGATATCAGACGCTACGTTTTGGGAAAGCGGTCGTTTCGGATCGTTTATGTTGGGATCAAGACTCCGGTCATCATTATAAGGGTTCTGAAGAATGTCAGTTTAGCTATAACTTAAGATTGACCTAATATCAACTTACATAAATCCTACCCGGAGACCCAGGAGGTGGCGACGCAGTGTGAATGATAGAAGGGTTAGTGAGTTGGAAACTCGAGTTGTACTTCTGAGTCTTCTGCCTTGAGCGAAGCATAAGGAATATGATGAGGGCCGCTATAAGACCAATGGCGACAACTCCCCCCACTACCCCCCCAACGATTGCAGGTGTATTGTTGGTGGTGCCAGACTTTCCACTACTGCTCTGAACGGGGCCTGCAGAAAACGGTCCCAAGGTCGGACTTGAGGTTGTGCTTGGAGAGAGCTGCGGTAGGCGTGTGGATTCGATGCCGTCCATGCTTCGAGCAAGGGTCACATTGAATGTGTCTGAAACCTATGAAAACATTTTGCGATAAGATTTACAAACCCCTATCGAAATGCAAATACCGAAACATCCTGATACGCATAGGCTGGAACCTTGACTCCGACTGGGATGTCCTGATTGTAGCTAAAGGAAAATGAATTTTAGCGTGTGTAGAACAACAAATGGTCTCCGCCTCACACTGCAATTGGAGCCGTTGTACAATTGGTTTTATAAATTGACCATCTATTAGGTGGTACTGAGCCAAAGATAAGAGAAACTGTCTGTAGTGGAATTCACAGGATGTAATTTCGGCCTTGACAATGCGAACAGGCACTCTGCAACGAGTAATAAACTGAGCTGCATAGGCAATTGACTCGGATGGCCGGGCCCAGGGGGGCTCCAACATATACTTTTCCAGGAGGGAGAGAAGGTAGGGAGAATTCTGTATTTTACTGTCAGATCGAACGGCACTGAAGAGATAATATGACACACGTGGTATGCAGACTGCAGCAAGCTCTACTGCAACATCGCAAGGACTTTGGCGTATCGAACTGAATGTCTGGAGAAAAATAGTAAGTAGCAGTATAGTCGAAACAAAATAATGAACAAACCCATTCATAACCAGAAAGACATTTCGCTTCCGCCGTAAGCAACGCATTCACCTGTAAGGGCACTAGCCAAAGGAGGATGGCCACTGCAGCACCTAGCATCGTGGGCAATGGACGGGAGTCAAATTCAATCAGATCTGAGGGTCTGCAGTATTATAGCACACCAATTCGGCCAGGCACCTCCGCGTAAGCCTTGTGGTCGGGACCGTTTTAGTTCCAAGTCCACTTGGCGTCTAGCCTCAAGCGGCCTCGAAACAAAAGTAATAGACGTCTTGGATGTCTGAGAAGGGCTGGACCGTGAATTACTGTCAAATTGCTCTAACCGCATGACCAAGTAAAATAACCAAACACGGATTTCAGTTAAGGCACCCGGACCGCTGCCGATGTGACCACTCTGGCCAAAATCTAATTACAAAAATGTAATTAAGTGGAATGAACAATGTTCAGTAAACAGTCTCTAGGTGGTATAGATAATAATTGCAATGACCTGCCCATGAGCCACGGAAAATTCCAACGTGGCAAAAACAAATGATCTCCGAGTCATAGGCACGGCAACCGAATAAGACCAACAATAACTTGAGTGTGTAGAAATATTGTTGTTCGTGGGTCACTGTCTGTTCACACCTCTGGCCTACTTACTAGTGGAGAAGAGCAGGATTTTGTGGCATTATTGTGAGCTTCGTTTATGATAAGCCTATGATCAGGTCATTAACGTTACTAGTACTGTAAAGAACTAGGTCAGTTTATGTGAATGGGTAGCTGACTATCAACTTATGACATAGACCAACACAGAGGAGAGAGTGAAATGGTAAGAGAAGCTGTGGTGTTTAGAGAAAATGTCGTGTTGGGATTCTGTTGTTGGAAGCCTGAGATTTGTTTCCGATTCTATACTTTCTCTAGACCTCCGCTAAAACATGAAATTCCATAAATTGCCTGACAACCCAGTAGAAAGCGTAGAAATATTGGGTTTACAGGTAGTCATAATTCTGGCATGCCAGAATAGTGCGAGGTCTTATGATTCTGACCACTGCTTCCCGTGATATTAGACGCAACATTTTGGGAAAGCGGTCGATTCGGATCGTTTAAGTTGGGATCAAGACCCCGGTCATCATCATAAGGGTTCTGAAGGAAATCAGTTTAGCTATAAGATCGACACAATACCAACTTACATAAGTCCTACCCGGAGAGCCAGG
>Ga0307517_10004917_pt1 | contig 20360 bp, 20 predicted proteins | sample 23_EM_MG_FD_194515 | JGI IMG/M metagenome (GOLD analysis project Ga0307517, IMG submission 194515) | Populus trichocarpa ectomycorrhiza microbial communities from riparian zone in the Pacific Northwest, United States - 23_EM | ecosystem: Host-associated > Plants > Roots > Unclassified | place...
GTTTAAGGTAGGACCGGTCGCTGTAGACGACGGATTCCTCTTCCTCATCTGCCTCCTTTTTTCCTTCGCCATATCCTATTACCACTACCTCGTTCAGGGCCAGGTTCTGCGGTTGCAGCCGGAGGACGGTATCCAGGACCCTGTTCCGGTTGATCGTTACGGCCGAAGACTGGTAGCCGATAAAGCTCAGGTTAAGGTGAACGAGAGAATCCTGGCTGCGAACGGGTATCCGGAAAAAGCCCTTGTCATCCGTCGACACCCCGCGCTTATCTTTTTGTTGGAAGAGACTGACGCCGGAGAGGGGTTTATCTTTTTCGCCGAGCACCTTGCCCGTTATGTATTGTTGTTGTGCGGGTGGCTGGACGGGAACCGTTTGCAGGTAATGATCATAGCGGCCGGGGACACCGGTGGAATCTTTTTTGGTATAGGCGATCCCGGACCGGATGGCGGCGAGGCTATCCTTCCTCTCGCTGATGAAGGTCTTGTCGAATATATCCCGCCGCGTGGACTCGCTGTTCTGGCTGGTGAGACCCGCCGGATCGGTGATGGTAAAGGGCAAAACGGGGTTCTTTTCGGCTTCGGAAGCGTGTGATGATTGCTTGATACGGGATGGCTTCGCAGAGGCGAGGGCCTTCTCCCGGGATTCGACGGGTGCAAGGTCTTTGGCATCGGCTCCCGGAGAGGTAGCTCCCGACGAGACTGCTGGCGGGGACTGTGGGGCTGCCAGGGCGGTGTTGTCGGCAGAGGGACTGCTGCTATCGATCATCCGGCTCGTGTCCAAATGGCGTTGCCGTTGGTCCAATTGCACGTTGTGGGCCAGTTCGGCTTTATCCTGCGACCTGTTAAAGAGGGTATTCAGGGTGATCCAGCCCAGACCGATCAGGAGGATGAGGACGGCCGCGATGCGCCCCACGCGGGGAATGCGCCGCCAGAGGGGTATCGGATTTCTTTTATTTTCTTCGCCGACCCTTTCTTTCAGTCTGCTATTCAGCTGGTCCAGGTCCTGTTGCTGATCCGTGCCGGAGCGAAGAGCGCGATCCGCTTCCATTCCTTCGATGGCGTCGGCCAGGAAGGGGTCTTCCAGGGCAGCCTTTTCCAGTGCATGCATGTCGGCGGCAGACAATTCCCCCCGGAGATATTTTTGAATATCCCCGGCAGAATATGGGCGGTTATTTTGATGGTTGTCGCTCATGTATGAATGGGTAGTGATCCTTCTGTTTTTTCCATGCAGATCTTCAGGTTCCTTCTTCCGTTCTGGATATGGCTCCGCACTTTATTCCATTCCAGGCCGGTGATCGTCTCTATTTCCTTATAGCATTTATCCTGCAAATAGAATAATTCCACCACCGACCGCTGTTCGGGGGAAAGGGTATCCAGGCAGGATGACAGCCTGTTCAGCCAGCCTTCCTTCTCCAGCACACCATTCAGATGCAGGTCTTCAGTCATTTGCACACGCTCCGGATCGAGTGCACGGGTCTTTATATTTTTCGCCGATCGCAACTGCATCAGGCAATGGTTCTTGGCCAGGGTATAGAGCCAGCCTTTGAAATGGTCTACTTCATGCTTTTGCAGCTTCTGTGCCAGCTCCTCAAAAATGGACATCACGGCGTCTTTGGCCAGTTCGGGCTCTTTCAGGTATTTCAGGCAGACGCCGTAGAGCAGCTCCATATAACGCTGGTAAAGAATCCCCAGGACCTGGAGATCATGGGATTGGCGGTAGCGGGCGACCAGTTCCTGGTCGCTTGCCGATGGGTCCGATATGTTCTTTAAAAATGCCAAGCTTATGTTGCTGCCAAAATAGGGAAAAATTGCATAACCCGGAGGAAAGTAGGCATCCGGCCAGCCTTAATTCTTAAATGCGGGGTGGAACCGATGCAGCGTTTCCCGCAAATACTCCCGGTCCAGATGGGTATAGATCTCGGTAGTGGTGATGCTCTCGTGTCCCAGCATTTCCTGGACGGCCCGCAGGTCGGCGCCACCCTCCACCAGGTGGGTGGCGAAACTATGCCGGAAAGTATGAGGGGAGATATTCTTGTTGATGCCTGAGTCCCGCACCAGGTCTTTCAGCATCAGGAAGATCATGACGCGGCTTAGCTTGCTGCCACGGCGGTTGAGGAAGACGATGTCCTCGTTGCCCGGCTGGAGGGGCACGTGCACGCGGATCTCCCGGAGGTAGATCTGGATATATTTAATGGCGGACCTGCCGATGGGTACCAGTCTTTCCTTATCTCCCTTCCCGATGACCCGTATGAAGCCCACATCCGGGTACAGGCAGGAGATACGGAGGTTGACCACCTCGCTGACCCGAAGGCCGCAGCTATACATGGTCTCCAGGATGGCTTTGTTCCTTCCGCCTTCGGGCTTGCTCAGGTCGAGGCGACCGATGATCGATTCGATCTCTTCGAAGGAGAGCACGTCGGGCAAGGCCCTTTTCAACTTGGGCGCTTCCAGCAGGATCGTGGGGTCTTTTTTGGTGATCTGTTCGATGGAGCAATACTTGTAAAAGGAACGTATTCCCGAGATGACCCTGGACTGAGAAGCCGGCAGCAGGCCCAGCTCCGCGATCCATTTAAGGAATTGACGCAGGTCGCTCAATTCGAGGTCGGCGGGCGTTTTGAGGGAATGAGCGGTCTGCAGGAATTGTGTCAGCTTGTCCACATCCCTCAGATAGGCTTCCACGGAATTGTCCGACAAGGATTTTTCCAGCTGCAGCCAGGCCTTATATCCCTTTTTGTAGGGTTCCCACATCCGACAAGTTTAAACCTTAATGCGGAAAACCTGAAAATTTTCTTCCGCCGGGTAAAAAAAAAGGACATTTTCCGATGAAACATTAGGTCTTTGCGGCATATTTGCCCTTTAATTCATCCCATTCATGGTTACCGTCAATTTACGATCCTTCAGGCAGGTGGTCCGTCATAACAAGAAACGTGTGAGAAGCTGGCTGAGCCGCCTGGAAAAGAATCCTCCCCGCGAAATCAATACGCTCGCTCAACTGGCCGACAAGGAAGCCTGGGGCAAGACGGATTGCCTGGATTGCGCCAATTGCTGTAAGACCATGTCGCCGACCTATACCGGGGAAGATATGAAGCGGATCTCCGCCCACCTGGGCATGAGCGTAAAAGCCTTCAAGGAGAAATGGCTGTATAAGGACAAGGTAGGCGATTGGATGAACGTCAAACAACCTTGCCAGTTCCTCGACCTGAAAACCAATATGTGCGATATCTATGCCGTACGTCCCAGGGATTGCGCCGGCTTCCCGCACCATAAAAAGAGCATGGTGGACTATGCGCACATGTACAAACAGAATATCGAGTTCTGCCCCGCTACCTACCGGCTGGTGGAGCATATGCAGGAGACGGCGAGGAAGAAGTGAGTGGTGAGTTGTGAGTGGTGAGTTGTGAGTAATGTTTATAAGTAGACATCCTCGATAAAGAAATATTCCGGATCGGCCGTGTCACGTATGTTAATGGCCAATACATCGTACTGCACTCTTTTCGTCCCCGGCCACTGGTAAAGCCAGGCAGCCGCAGCCCGCATCAGCCGTCTTATCTTTTCTTTGCCAACCCATTCCTCGGGATGTCCACAGGCGTCGCCGGTGGCTGTCTTCACTTCGATAAAATGATAAGCATCGTTCATCCGGGCGATAATATCGATCTCGTAACGGCCGTGCCGCCAGTTGCGATGCAGGATCTCGTATCCTTTTTCGAGGAGCCATCCGGCTGCCAGCTCTTCCCCTTTTTTACCAAAATAATTGTGCTGCGCCATTGCTATTCTTTTTTTTTATACTTTCATTGCCCTGAAAGTTCGCTAAAAAGTATTCGCTAAAAGGCTAAATAAATCATGTATATGGGTCAGGATCGTACGATAGGGGAGCAGAAAGTTTTCAGGTTAAAAGGGAAGGTGCAACATTACGCATGGGGAGGGCATTCCTTTCTGCCGGCCCTGCTGGGGCTGCGTGACCCGGACGGGAAACCATGGGCGGAATATTGGCTGGGAGCCCACGAGAATGCTCCTTCCCTGCTGCTGCCCGATACGGGGTCCGCGGACGATCCTTCACAGGCGATGAGCCTTGACCGGTACATCGGTGAAGATCCGCAGGGACGGCTGGGTGATTACGCCGCCGGACGGTTCGGCAGACTGCCTTATCTGCTGAAGATCCTTGACGTCAGGGACATGTTGTCGATCCAGGTGCATCCTTCGAAACGGGATGCCGAAAAAGAATTCGCGGAAGAAAGCAAAAAGGGAATTCCCCTCAACGCGCCCGACCGCAATTACAAGGACGATAACCATAAGCCGGAACTGATGGTGGCATTGAGCGATTTCTGGCTATTGCATGGGTTCAAGCCGGCAGGGGAGCTCAGGCGGATATTGGAGGATACCCCGGAATTGCGTTTTCTTTCACCCGTCTTCGGGCAGGGTGATTACCAGGGATTGTATAAGAGGGTCATGGAAATGGAGCCTTTAAAAGTGAACGAAGCCCTGCAGCCTTTGCTGGACCGTATTATCCCTGCTTATGAAGCGAACACCTTGTCAAAGGACCAGGAAGATTTCTGGGCGGCCAGGGCGGCGCTGACCTTTAACGAAACGGGCAGGATCGACAGGGGCATCTTTTCCGTTTACCTGTTCAACCTCGTCAACCTGCGGCCCGGCGAAGCCATCTTCCAGGACGCCGGCCTTCCGCATGCCTATCTCGAAGGGCAGAATGTAGAGATCATGGCCAATTCCGACAATGTATTACGGGGAGGCCTTACTCCCAAGCATATCGACGTGCCGGAGTTGCTGAAGCATATCCGGTTCGGGGAAACGAACCCAAGGGTGATCCTGGCAGAAGGCGGGGAGCGGGCCATCTCGGTATTCGCCACGCCTGCGCCTGATTTTGAACTGAGCCGTATCCAACTGTTGAAAGGGGATGGGATCAGGATTGCCGCCCGTTCCACAGAGATCTATATGGTGCTGGAAGGGCAGCTATCGGTGGAAGAGAGCCCTGGAAATCCTTTCGACTGCCATAAGGGAGAAGCCTTTCTCGCTTTTGACAATGCAGGGTTGGGATTGACGGCCAGGGAAGATACGATCGTTTACAGGGCGGCGGTGCCTATGAGAAAATAGGTCGGTGCAGCAGGATGGCCGCCCCTCAGCGCGGGTTCTCTTTTTCGAATACTTCATCCACTTCCAGGTTGCGGCCGTCTGCGGCCGCCGTTGCCAGCTCATCGCAGCGATTGTTATGGGGATTGTCGGCATGGCCTCTTACCCAGACGAACCGGACCTGGTGTTTTTTGGCGAGCTCGCTGTAATGCAGCCAAAGGTCCTTATTTTTTTTACCTCCCTTGAAATTAGTGGCGATCCAGTTCTTCAGCCATCCTTCCTGAACGGCCTTGACCACATACTGGCTGTCGGAATAGACCGTGATCTGCATGCCCTCTTTTTTAAGGGCTTCCAATCCTGCGATGACGGCCATCAGTTCCATCCGGTTGTTCGTGGTGCGGCGGAAACCGCCCGATAGCTCTTTACAGTGGCCTCCCCAGAATAACATCGTTCCATAGCCGCCGGGTCCGGGATTACCCCGGGCGGCGCCATCGGTGTACATGACCAGTTCATTGTTTTGCATAGTCGTTCTTATACCTGTATGACCCCGGTACGGAATTCGGGGATATGAGTGTTGTGATCGGCTGCCTGTAGTCCTTCGGCGATGACCTTCCGGGTGTCTTCCGGGTCGATGATCGCATCGACCCATAGGCGGGCAGCCGCATAATAAGCAGTCGTTTGTTTGTCATACCGTCCTTTGATCTCGTCCAGCAGTCTCTTTTCTTCCGCAGGCTCGATGATCTGCCCTTTGGCCTTCAGGCCGCTGACCTGGATCTGCAACATGGTCTTGGCGGCCTGTTCACCGCCCATAACGGCGATCTTGGCCGTAGGCCAGGCGTAGATGAAGCGGGGATCGTAGGCTTTCCCGCACATCGCGTAGTTGCCGGCGCCATAGGAGTTGCCGATAATAATGGTGATCTTGGGTACGACGGAATTGGCGACGGCATTCACCAGTTTGGCCCCGTCCTTGATGATGCCTGCGTGTTCGCTGCGGGAACCCACCATGAAGCCGGTGACATCCTGGAGGAAGACCAATGGTATTTTTTTCTGGTTGCAGTTCATGATGAAACGGGCTGCCTTATCGGCGCTGTCATTATAGATCACGCCGCCCATTTGCATTTCCCCTTTTTTAGTCTTGATGATCTTGCGCTGGTTGGCGACGATGCCCACGGCCCATCCTTCGATACGGGCATAGCCGCAAAGAATGGTCTTTCCATAATCTTCCTTGAACTGTTCGAAATTCGAATCGTCGACGATCCGGCTAATGATGTCGACCATATCGTAAGGCCTGGTCCCGTCTATGGGCAGGATGCCATGAAGCCCCTTTTCGCTCTTACGGGGAGGCAGGGGCGCTATACGATCGAAGATATTCGATCCCCGTTTGCCGGCGAGGGGTTGTGCCGGTGGAGCATTATGCCCCAGCCTGCTCATGATCTTTTTGACCTGGTCCAGGCATTCCTGTTCCGTTTTGAATTTATAATCTGCAATACCTGATATTTCCGTATGTGTAACGGCCCCGCCTAAGGTCTCCGCATCGACGTTCTCCCCGACGGCCGCTTTTACGAGGTAGGGACCGGCCAGGAAAATAGAGCCGTTGCCCTCCACCATGAGGGTCTCATCGCTCATGATGGGCAGGTAAGCGCCGCCCGCCACGCAGGCGCCCATAACGGCGGCGATCTGGCTAATGCCCATGGCGCTCATCCGTGCATTGTTCCGGAAGATGCGCCCAAAATGCTCCTTATCCGGAAAGATCTCATCCTGCATGGGCAGGAATACGCCGGCGCTGTCCACCAGGTAGATCACGGGCAAATGATTTTCCATGGCGATCTCCTGCATGCGCAGGTTCTTTTTACCGGTGATGGGGAACCAGGCTCCGGCCTTTACGGTCTGATCATTAGCGACGATCACGCATTGCCGCCCGCTGACATAGCCGATACCGGCCACCGTGCCCCCGGCGGGACAGCCTCCCTGCTCTTCATACATCTCATAGCCTGCGAAAGCGCCTATCTCGGTAAAGCGGCTGCCTTCATCCAGGAGGTAATGGATCCGTTCACGGGGTGTCAGCTTATTTTTCAGGTGCTGCTTATCGATCGCGGATTTGCCGCCCCCCAGCGAGATCTTATCCAGCCTGGTCCTTAGCTGGCTGAGGGCCATCTTCATGGCGTCTTCATTCTTATTGAAATCCAGGGTTTCCTGATCCATAATCGGCTATTATAGAACGCAATTTAACATCCCTGCTGTAATATTTGCAGTATTTTTAGCGGTATGTCCGCTAAGCGTAAAATAACCTGGATCGTGCTGGTGATCCTCACCGTGGGTATCAAGCTCTTCTCCTTCTTCCCGGGAGCCGTCGAAAGATATTATTCAATGGGCTTCTATCCTTTCATCGCCCGTATCCAGCGGACCTTGTTCGGTTGGATACCCTTCAGCATCGGGGATCTCTTTTACGCGGCAGCGGCGATCTGGCTGGTGGCAGGCCTCGTCGCGTTTATAACCCGGATCGTCCGAAGACAGGCGGGGCGGGATTACTTTTTAAGGGTGGCCCGCAGGTGCCTTTTCTTTTCCCTGCTCGTCTATGTGCTGTTCTATTTGCTGTGGGGACTGAATTACAGCCGCGAGGGCATCGCAGCTCAATTGCAGTTGCAGGTGCGGCCCTATCCCACTTCCGAACTGAAGGCTCTTTTAGAAGGGATCGTGGATAGGCTGAATGTCCTGGACAGCACGGCAGGAGAGGGGCGCCATGCCCCGGAAAGCAAGCGCGCCTTATTTGCGGGATGCGTCCAATCATATGCCAGGCTGGCCGCGGCAGATCCGCGCTTCGCTTATCCATCCCCTTCGGTGAAGCCCTCCCTGTTCAGCTACCTGGGGAATTATCTTGGCTTTACGGGGTATTACAATCCTTTTTCCGGCGAAGCGCAGGTGAACACTACCGTACCTGTCTATACCCGGCCCTATACGACCTGTCATGAGATCGGTCATCAGCTGGGCTATGCGAAAGAGAACGAAGCGAATTTCGCAGGATATCTCTCCGCACGGTCTTCGACGGACCCGGCCTTCCAGTATTCCGTTTACTTCGACCTCTATCTTTATGCCGCCCGGGAACTCTATATCAGGGATTCCTCCCTGCTGAAGCCTGTCAGGGAGCGGCTACGACCCGCCGTACGCAAGGACTTCCGGGACCTGCAAAAATTCTTCCGGCAATACGAGAACCCTTTCGAACCCATTATCCGCCGCCTGTACGGACGTTACCTGCGGGCGAACGGACAGCCCCAGGGCATTATGACCTATAATGAAGTGATCGCCTGGATACTGGCGTATCATCACAAAAACGGGGACCCATTTTTTTCAGGAGAGGGGCGGGCGGGCGCACCTTAGAATTTATTCTTCCACATCATGCTCTCGACGGGCTTATCGATCTGTCCGCTGTACTTCGCGTCTTTCTTCTGATTGTATTTGACCTCGACAGGGCCTTCCGCCGGGAAATAGATCAGCTGCCCCACGGGCATGTTCTTGTATACTTTCACGGGTTGTTTGACGGAGATCTCCAGGGTCCAGTTGCCGCAGAATCCCACGTCGCCCTTGCCGGCCGTAGCGTGGATATCGATGCCCAGGCGGCCGGTGGAGGATTTGCCTTCCAGGAAGGGCACGTGCGCATGGGTTTCGGTATATTCCTGCGTGACGCCCAGGTAGAAGATATGTGGATAGAGGACGAAGCCATCCTCCGGGATCTCGAAATATTCGATCTCGTTATGCTTCTTCGCATCCAGGATATGTTCGCGATAGGTAGCCAGCCATTTTCCCAGGTGCACGTCATAGGAATTGCTGCCGAGGCAGCTGCGATCGTAAGGCACTATCTTGATCGTTCCCTTTTCTATTTCCTCCAGTATGCGCGTATCGGACAGGATCATGGTAAAATTGGTTAAGTTTGCGAATATGGGCTTATAATTTTAAAGATGGGGCTATTTTATCAACATAATATCAACGGGGATACAAAATTAGGGATTTGGCATATTGAGGAGGACGAGGCTTTTTTTCTGGAGAAAGTACCCTTGAAAAAGGATGTTTCGCATCCTTTTAAACGCCTGCAGCACCTGGCCGGGCGGTATTTACTCCCTGCCCTGTTCGACGATTTCCCGTTGGAGGAGATCCTGATCGCCGATACCCGCAAACCTTTCCTGGAAAGCGAGAAATACCATTTTTCCATTTCCCACTGCGGGCAATACGCCGCCGCCATCGTCAGCAGCACCAACAGGGTGGGAGTGGACATTGAATTGATCCGTCCGCGGATAAGGGCCGTATCCGGGAAGTTCATGAATAATGAGGAGATCCATTTCTTCAATGAGGACTACGGGCACTTCCTGGAACAATGGGGGTTGCGGGAACGGGTTTCGCTGGAACTGCTCACGCTTATCTGGAGCGCCAAAGAATCGATCTTCAAATGGCATGGACTGGGCGAGCTGGATTTCCGCAAGCATATGCAGTTGAAGGGAAATATCAGCATGGAAGGGGACGAGATCAAGCTGCCCTTCCTTTTCGAAAAAGGGCGCAAGAAGAAGTCGCTCACCATCGAGGCCAGGATCTTCGATGACCTCGCGCTGGCCTGGGTCGTTACTTAATCCAGCAGCTCCTGCTCCTCCTCGTCTTCCAGTAAATTAAGTTCGATGGAATCCTTGCCGGCGATGCCTTCTATCGAGCCCCGGACATGGGCGGCATTGAGGAGGACCTTCTCCAATTGTTTTTCCCGGGCCTTCCATAATTTTTCCATGGCATCCCTTTCCCGCTGGATGGATTGTTTCATGGAGAGGAACCCTTCCCGGATAGCCTTCCATTGTTCGCCGAATTCGCCGCTGGTGAGGTAATCGTAAAGAAGGTGCATCTTATCGCCCTTATTCTCCTGGGATCTGGCGGCATTGAAAAGTTTCACGATCCCATCCCTCAATACATAGGACAGCGCTTTCACTTCCGCGAAACTACAGATCCAGACACCGTTCTTTTCCCCGAAGCGATCCATATCCTTCGGCATGGCCTGCGTAACGATCACGGCAACCAGGGCGCCCTGGCTGCGCATATCGGATTTTAGCTTTTCGATCCAGTCCTGGGAGAAGTCCCTTGTCCGTTTGCTCTCATAAATGATCCTGCCGCATTCCTGCCCGACATTGTTCCGCACCGTCTGTATGCAATCCGCGCCGCGTACGCCCTTGCCCACAGGACCGATCTCGTCGAAAGGGAAATGGACGCGCAGTAGTTCCTCCAGGGCCAGTTCCTGCACCTCTCCCTGCAACTGCATGGAGCCCTGTTCTGCCTTGCGCCGCATTTCTTCCGCCAGTTTCTTCTGGTCGTCCAATTGTTTCTCCAGCTCTTTCAGGCGCAGCTGGTAATCCGTCTCCCTGGCGGCGGCTTTCTGCTCTTCCAGCCCCCGGATCTCTTCGGAGAGCTTTCCCCTTTCTTCCTGGAGCATGCGCTGTACGGACAATTCCAGCTCCGCTTCTTTATTTTTGAGGTCCTGCTCTTTGCGAAGGAATTCCAGTTCTTTCTGCCGGGAGGCTTTCAGTTTTTCTTCGTTGTCCTTATTGGCCTCTTCCAGCAGGTGCAATTTGTTCTCGAAATCCGTGCTGATGGATTTGCGGATAGAGGTTTCCATATCCTTTTGCACCCGTTGCCGCTCTTCTTCCAGGCGCCGGGTGAAAGCGGCTTCTTTCTGTTGTGATTGCTGCAGCAATTCCTGCTCGCGGCGGGCGAATAGCTCCTGCTTTTTCTGGAATTCTTTTTCTTTGTCCTTCATGAATTCCGTCATCTTTTCCCGCAGGTCCTTTTTATATTCTTCCGACATGGCTTCTTCCATAGGAAAGACATGGTGACAATTAGGACATTTTATTTCGGTCGCCATTGGCTGTTTTTTTTGCAAAGTAACTAAAAGGAATGGCTTTTACGGATGAAGATGCCTCCTGGCGGGGGAGACGCTTTGCATATCTCAATTGATCCCGTGCTCTTTCAGATAATGCTGCGGGCTCTTGCCGGTGATCATCTTGAAATTCTTGTGGAAGCAGGTGAAGTTATTGAACCCGCTCTCGAAGCAGAGCTGCTTGATGCTGATCCGGTTGTCGATGAGCAGCTTGCAGGCATGTCCGACGCGGATCTCCGTCACGAACTGCGAGAAGGTCTTGCCCGTCCGGGATTTAAAATAGCGGCAGAAGGAATTCGGAACGAGGCCGGCCACGGCGGCTACCTCTTCCAGGTAGATCTTTTTGGAAAAATTGCGGAAGGTATAATCGTAGATGGCGTTGATGCGGTCATTTTCGGATTCGGAGAAATCATGGCGGAAGCCGATGGAAGAGAGCAAATGCTGCTGAGGGGAGCCGGCGAAGGCGGCAAGACATTCTATCAGGGCGATGATACGTCCCACGCCTTCCGATTGACGGATCCTGTCCACGAAGGCGGGCATATTTTCCGATTCTTTTTCCGTCAGGAGGATGCCCCTCCGGGCTTTTTCCAGCAATGCCCGGATCGGTCGCGTTTCGGGAAGGTCCAGAAAGGTCTCGCCCCAGAAGTTCTCGGAGAAATGAATGACGGAGGAATGAACGGAATGGTTGTCGTCCGTAAAATAAACGTCGTCATATCTCCAGTAATGCGGCAGATTGGAGCCTACAAGGATGATATCCCCGGAATGAAAGCGCTTGATATGGTCCCCCACGAACTGCGTGCCGCTGCCTTCATGAAAATGGATCAGCTCTACTTCCGTATGATAATGCCACCGGTTGTTGATGAAGGGATCCCTGTCCTCCCGGACACTGAAAGAGTGGGTGGGTGTTTTGGGAACTTTTAATAATTTAGGCTTCATGCGCGGATGATGACAGGACCGGGTCGGAACTGCTTTCTGCGAATTTACGATTTTTTTGCCTCCCGGAGGGCGCCCTGCCGTGTCTGCCTAGGGCAGATAATCGATTTTCACCAGGTAGGAATCCACGTGCTTACCGAAGAAATAATTGCCGGAAGGATGGCTCACCATGATATTCTTTTTAAACCAGAACACCGTCCGGACGTCTACCGGGTAGGATTTCATGACATTCCCCCATTCCGGGTCTTTCTTTTCGAAAGTTCCTTTCTCCGGGTCGATGATATAATAATGATTGGCGTAGGAAGCGATCCCGGCGAGCTCGTTATCGAAGAGGAAAAGCCTGCCGTCCCGTACACGGGGGGAGAAGCCGCGTCCCAGGTCGATAAAGGTCTCATACTCCTTGTCGATGAAGAGGTGATGTAGCAGGCGCAGCTGCCGGTCATAGATGTAGACGATCGCTCCGGCGCTCTCATAGCGGACAGCGGAGCCCTGCTGCCCTCCTGCCCAGATCGTCTGCTCTTCGTTGCAAACGATCATCTTATCCCCGATGAATTCGATGAAGGCCGGCTTCAGGGTTTCCAGGTCCTTGAAATGTTTGCCGGTGGTCATGGCGGGATCTTTCCGGGTCTCTTTGGAGAAATCCTTATCGAGCGTGATGGTGCCATTGGCCAATGTCTTGCCTGCGGCGAAGTCGAATATGAACAGGGAAATTAAATTGTGTTTGTCCTTATGATCGGGGTTCTTGATGGAGAAGGCCAGCCTTTCGTCATCGGAGGGATCGTACTTACCGGTAAAATGTACCCAGCGGGTGTTGTTATCTTCCGGTAATTCCAGGGGGCTGTCCAGTTTCTTCTGCAATTGCCCGTTCAGCCCGAATTTTTCAGCCACTACTTTTTCGTTGCCGATGGATATGACCGTTATTTCTCCTTTTCTGTTCGTGTAGGTGCCGAGGAAGGAGCCGCCGGTGACGGCGCTGGATAAGGGTTGCAGGGTGGCTTCCATCTTATCGGAGAGGAGCAGGGCCTGCAGGGCCGTCGTAGTGAGCTTCTTCTTCAATTCTTTATCGCTGAGCGATCTTCCCGGGTCGCCGGTAAGGGCCGAGGTCCGGATCAGGAGATAGCGGAACTGGCCTTCCTCATCCTTTCCTACTCTGCATTCGATCTGGGCATCCCCGGGATTTTGCCAGATCACTTTATCGGAGAGGACGGTCTTTGTTTTGGCGTCTGCCAGGAGGGCGTGGATCTCTTTAACCGGCTTGCCATCCCACTCGTTGACATAGAAGACAAGGGCATTCCCTTTCCATTTGGCGATGCCCAGCGTCCTGCCCGGTGTCTCCAGTTCCTTGCTTACCTGCGCGTTATTGTTGACGAAGACGAGGCCTGATTTCTTCGAGGAGAATTCCTGGTTACCTACCCCCGTGGAATCGCTGAGGTAGATCCGTTCGTTCATCATCCAGGGGTATTCCTCCGGTTTCTCTTTTTTCTGAGCCTGGCTCCGGCTGATGAATAGACATAACAGGAGGAGAGGATAAAGGTTTTTCATATTCAGAATTGAATTAATGTTTTGGTCTTAGCTGATAAGCGCAAAACAATAACGAGGTATCTTTGTAAATATTATTAACCTATAATTCGAGAAACACCGTGACCAGATCATTCGCCGCTATCCTGCTGTCGGGCATCGTCATGCCAGGCATGTTTGCCCTTCTTTCCTGTTCGCGTAATCCTATCACAGGAAGGAAACAATTATCCCTGGTATCCGAGAGCCAGGTTCAGTCCATGGCCCTTACCCAGTACAAAGAATTCCTGACGACCAATAAGGTCGTGGCCGTCACCAACAATGACGGGGAGATGGTAAAAAGAGTGGGCGGGCGTATCGCCGCAGCCATCAACCGTTATTACCAGAACCAGGGATTGGGGGATGCGTTGAAGGGCTATAACTGGGAGTTCAACCTGGTGGAAAGCAAGGAGGTCAATGCCTGGTGCATGCCCGGCGGTAAGGTCGTCGTATATACGGGGCTTTTGCCCATCACGCAGAACGAGACGGCGCTGGCCGTCGTACTGGGTCATGAGATCACACATGCGGTCGCCGGACACGGCAGGGAGAGGATGAGCCAGCAGCTCCTGGCGCAGGGCATACAAGTTGCCGGCGACGTGGCCTTAGGCAGCAATCCTGCCACGGTAAATATTTTCAACCAGGTCTATGCCCCTACTTCGCAGGTGGCGGTCCTTCTCCCATATTCCCGTAAGAACGAATACGAGGCCGACCATTACGGGCTTATTTTTGCCGCCATGGCGGGCTATGATCCACGGGAAGCCGTTGCCTTCTGGAAGCGGATGGCGGCCCTCGGCGGTCAAAAGCCTCCCATCCTGCTGAGCGACCACCCCGCCGATGCCGACCGTATCGCGAAACTGGAAGCGTTGATGCCGGAGGCCCTGAAGTATTATCAGCAGGGGAAGTAAGCCGGATAGCCGGATGAAGGACGGGATCTTGCCGGGATTTCTTTAAATTACAAAGATGAAAACAGGGGACAGGCCTTTGGGCAAAAAAACGGCTAAGACACAGGAGACGGCGCCCCTGACCTTGAAAGAACGCCTGGCGGCCCTGCGCAACCTGCCCCGCTTCTTCCGGCTGGTATGGCAGACCAGTCCCCGGATCATGATCGCCAATGCCCTCCTGCGCATCGCCCGCTCGGCCATACCGGTATCGATCCTGTACGTAGGCAAATTGATCATCGACCAGGTCGTGCTCCTCAGCCATCATCCCGCCACCGATGCCGCCTCCCGTCAACTCGCTGCCGAACGCACTCACCATCTATGGGAATGGGTGGCCCTGGAATTTGCACTGGCTATTATATCGGACGGACTAAGTAGAGCTATATCACTGATGGATAATTTATTAGGTGATAAATTCTCTAATTTTACTTCAATACGGATCATGCGTCATGCCGCCGAATTGGACCTGGATCAGTTCGAGGATTCCACCTTCTATGACAAGCTGGAAAGGGCGCGGCAGCAGACCACCGGAAGAACGATCCTGCTCTCACAGGTATTGGGCCAGGTGCAGGACCTGATCACGATGGCTTTCCTGGCGGCCGGGCTGATGACCTTCAACCCCTGGCTGATCCTGTTGCTGCTGATCGCCGTCGTCCCCGCCTTCCTGGGTGAATCCTATTTTAATGACCGGACCTATACGCTCAACCGGGCGCAGACCACCGAGCGTAGGGAAATGGATTATATCCGTTATCTGGGCGCCAGCGATGAGACCGCCAAGGAGGTAAAATTATTCTCGCTTTCGGGCTTTTTGATCGACCGGTTCAAGTTCATTTCCGATAAGTTCTATAAGGACAGCCGGCTCCTGTCCATTCGCCGCTCGGCCTGGGGAACCTTATTCGCGCTGCTGGGCAGCGCCGGGTATTATGGCGCCTACGTGGCGATCATCCTCAAGGCCGTCAATGGCAGCCTGTCCATCGGGGACCTCGCCTTTCTCGCAGGTTCTTTTCGACAGTTACGCAGCCTGCTGGAAGGTATCCTCACCCGTTTCACCAGCGTCTCCCAGGGGGCCATCTACCTGAAGGACCTTTTCGAGTTCTTCGAGATCGAGCCGCGGATCGTCCGCTCGCCGCATCCCAGGCCTTTTCCCCATCCGATCCGGGAAGGTTTCCGCTTCGAGAATGTGGGTTTCCGTTACGGGGATTCGGACCGCTGGGTCAACCGGCATCTGACCTTCACCCTGAAGCCGGGAGAAAAACTGGCCCTGGTGGGAGAGAACGGCGCCGGAAAGACCACCCTCATCAAACTCCTGGCCCGGCTCTATGATCCTACCGAAGGACGCATCCTCCTGGATGGCGCCGACCTGAAGGAATACGATCCCGAAGACCTTCGCTCACAGATCGGCATCATCTTCCAGGATTACCTGCGTTACCAGATGATGACCGTAGCGCAGAATATCGCCGTCGGGAATATCCCGGAAAAAGAAGATCGCCCCCTCATCGTCTCTTCGGCACAGCAGAGCCTGGCCCATCCGCTCATTGAAAGACTTCCGCAGCAATATGACCAGCTGCTGGGTCGCCGCGTACCCCAGGGTGTGGAGCTTTCGGGAGGAGAATGGCAGAAGATCGCGCTGGCCAGGGCCTATATGCGTAACGCGCAGTTGCTGATCCTGGACGAACCCACTTCCGCGCTGGATGCAAGGGCCGAGTACGAAGTATTCCAACGTTTCGCCGACCTGACCAAGGGGAAGACGGCTATCCTGATCTCCCATCGCTTCTCCACGGTGCGCATGGCCGACCGTATCCTCGTGCTCGACAAAGGTGAAATGATCGAGATCGGCAGCCACGAGGAATTATTGGAGAAGGAAGGCCGCTATGCGGAACTGTTCCATTTGCAGGCAAGGGGTTATCGGTGATAGCAGGAAAATTCCCCTAATAGATATAATTGATTTGGCCATGTTGAGTAATCTTCTATATTTGTAGTGTCATATTGTACTATTACACTATTAATATGCTGAAAATTAACAATTTAAGTTTTTCCTATCGACGCAAGCCGTTGCTGCTGGAAGATATCAACCTCGACCTCCGGGAAGGACATATTTACGGATTACTGGGAAAGAACGGCGCCGGGAAATCCACCCTGCTAAAGAATATGGTAGGCCTGGCCTCCCCGGAAAAGGGCAGCTGCCAGTATAACGGTATCAGCGTATCCGGCCGCCCGGTATCCGTACTGGAGGATCTTTTTTTCATTCCGGAAGAATTGTCGGTGCCATCCCTGACACCTGGCCGGTTCCTGAGAAATACGGCAGGCTTTTATCCGAAGTTCAGCGAGCAGGATTTTTACCAATATTTAAAAGTACTCGATGTCTATCGGGATGGGCAAATGGATAAGCAATCCTATGGCCAGCAGAAAAAGGCGATGATCGCCTTCGGTCTTGCCGCCAATACGAACCTGCTGATCATGGATGAGCCGACTAATGGACTGGACATTCCCTCTAAGATACAGTTCCGCAAACTGATCGCATCGGTGCAGACGGATAGCAGGAGCATCGTCATTTCCACGCACCAGGTCAGGGACCTCGACAGTCTGATAGACACTCTGCTGATATTGCATGACCGTAAGATCATTGTGAACAGATCCCTGGACGAGGTAGTGGAGCGTCTTCACTTCGGGATCTATCCGGATACGGAAGGCATTCCGGTATTATATGAAGAAGAAACCATCCGCGGTAAACACGCTATCCTGCGGAATACGACCGGCGCCTTTGGCAAGCCGGATATAGAATTATTGTTTAATGCTATCATCAGCGGCACTCCCGCTCTTTTAGAAATATTAAACTCCCCACTGGCATGAATAAGATTTTCCATGCAAGACGGTTCGGAAGGCTATTCCTCAAACATACTTCCGAACGTTATAAGAGTTACCTGATGTCCCTGGTCGTGCTGATCGGCGTGATGCTGCTGGGTGGCAGCTTCCTGGTCTATATGGCGAGTCTCCCTCTGGATATCAGTGTTCAGACCGGCTTCTTCCTTATCATCCTTTTACTAGCGGGAACCATCTTTACCAGCACCATCTTTGCAGATCTTGGAGATAAGAAAAAAGCGGGCGTCTGGCTCCTGCTGCCTGCTTCGCATTTCGAGAAATTCCTCGTGGCATGGATCTGGTCTTTTGTGATCTTCATCGTCGTTTACACGATAAGTTTCTACGGGGCGACGTTGTTTGCCCTGAACCTAAAACACTTCCAGGGCCACCCCTTGCAGATCCTCAATATTTTTGATGATAATTTAGTCGAGATGTATGTGGTATATGCATTCCTGCACGGGGTCGCCATTTGCGGAGCCGTATATTTCGAAAAGCTGCATTTTATTAAGACCGCTTTTGTATTTTTTATTTCCCTGGGTATCCTGATCATCACTAATAAAGTGCTGATGGGCGCCCTGCTAGGCAGGGAAGTGGAGGCGGCGCCACCTTTCTCTGGCATCCGGTTCGTGGAAGACGGCCATTTTGCCGACGTTATGCTAGCCACCAAGCTACAGGACCATTACCTGGCCATCCTTATTGCCCTGCTGGCCCTTATTTTTTGGATAGCTGCCTATTATCGGGTTAAAGAAAAGCAGGTCTAATTAACAAACTGAAAAATGGAATTCAGAGACAACGAAGCAATATACCTGCAGATTGCCGCCTTTGTGGGCCAGAATATATTATTGGGGAAATGGCCCCCGGAGCAGAAGATACCTTCCGTACGCGACCTGGCCATCGAGCTACAGGTGAACCTGAATACGGTGATGCGCTCTTACGAATTCCTGGAAAGCCTGGGCGTCATCTATAATAAAAGAGGGCTGGGTTCTTTTGTCTCGCCGGATGGCTACGAAAAGATCAGGGCTTATCGCAAGGACCGGTTCATACAGCAGGATCTCCCGGGTCTGTTCACCAATATTTATTTGCTGGATATCGCGCCGGAAGAGGTCCTGGAATGGTACCGGCAGTTCAAATCGGCTAATTACGACTCAAAATCAAATAAAAAAAATGAGAGCAAGTAATAGATTGATACTGGTGGCATTGCTGGTTACCCTGCTGTCCCTGGTGGAGTACGATCTCAGGCTGAAGACAGCCTATGAATCGGGCAATTATAAGATCCCCTTTAGTGACTATATCGCGCTGCCCTGGAAGGATTTCGATATCGTGGACCTGAATGCTTCTACTGCTGCCAATGTAAAATTCGTTCAGGGTCCCTTCAGCGTCCGGATCGATGAGCGCGCCCTGGATTATGTGGTCATTCACCAACAGGCCAACCGTTTGCAGATCGACGCCCGTTTCAAAGGTAGTTACCTGTTCAATCGCAATCCGTATATCCTGATCGTATCCTGTCCCCGGCTTTCGGCACTCTATACCGACGCTACTTATCGTGCCAATGACCACCAGGTGACCGATACGATCGTACGGGAAGACTGGAATATGCGACAGGTGTTGATCGACGGCTTCCGGCAGGATAGCTTAAGCGTCATCCAGGATTACGGCAGCACGGTAGTGCTTTCCAATAACATTATCCGCTCTTTCCATGCGTCTATCGGAGAAAGCAAGGGGGCCGGCCCGAAATTGATGCTGCAAAGCAGCAACCAGTTCCAGGATGCCGACCTTATTATCGGTCAAAAAAGTAAATTTCAGTTAGAGAATGCTCTTATCCCCAACCTTAGCTATCAACTGGCCGACAGTGCGCAGCTGATCCTGAACGGCAATGCACAGGGCCTGTTCTACCATTCAAAAATTCACCAGAAATGAAACTTTCCATCAACTCCCTTTCAAAAACTTATTCGAACGGCGTTCATGCCCTTAAGGAGGTAACGCTGACCCTGAACAATGGCATGTTCGGCCTTTTGGGGCCCAACGGCGCCGGTAAATCCTCGCTCATGCGGACCATCGCTACGCTGCAGGAGGCCGACAGGGGCAGCATTTTTTTAGATGGACTCGATGTATTGAAGAACAAGACTGCTGTCCGGCAATTGCTGGGCTACCTGCCCCAGGAGTTCGGCGTTTATCCAAAAGTATCGGCCGAAAGGATGCTGGATCATATCGCCCGGCTTAAGGGCATCGACCATGCCGGTGAACGTAAGGAGCTGGTCGGCAGCCTGCTGGAAAATGTCAACCTTTCCAAGGACAGGAAAAAGCACCTGGGTACTTATTCAGGAGGAATGAAGCAACGCTTTGGCATTGCCCAGGCATTGATCGGCGCCCCCAAGCTCATCATTGTGGATGAACCGACGGCTGGCCTGGACCCTGCCGAAAGGAACCGCTTCTACAACCTGCTAAGCCAACTGGGAGAGAACACTATCGTGATCCTGTCGACCCATATCGTGGAGGATGTCAGCACCCTTTGTTCCCGCTTTGCCATTATTTGCCAGGGAGAAGTATTGTATGCCGGGGAGCCGGACAATGCCGTCGGTGAAATGGAAGGGAAAATATATTCCAAGGCGATCGATAAGGACAAGCTACCTCAGTACCAGCAAAATTATTCGGTCATATCCACCCAGTTAAAGACCGGCAAGCTGCATATCCGGATCTTACAGGACTTCGATCCGGGGAATGGGTTCCTGCCGGCCGTGCCCAACCTGGAGGATGTTTATTTCAGCAATATTGCCGCACGCATGGACGTAAATACCATTTAAGCCTTTTTAAATCATAATCATATGTTCCGGAAAATAGTTCTGTTCGAGATCCAGAACAGGATCAGGCGTCCCGCCCTGTACCTGTATTTCGCCGTGGCGCTGATCTTCACCGTAGGCACTTTTGCCATGGGGTCCCTGCCGATAGCTGAGAAGGAGCACATCAATTCGCCTTACCTGATCGCCCTGTGGTGCGCAGCTATCACCATGATGATGATGCTGGTCAGTTCCTCTGTCATGGGAGTGGCCCTGTATCGGGATATAGAATACAATACCAAGGATTATTATCTTACC
>Ga0307517_10004918_pt1 | contig 20359 bp, 13 predicted proteins | sample 23_EM_MG_FD_194515 | JGI IMG/M metagenome (GOLD analysis project Ga0307517, IMG submission 194515) | Populus trichocarpa ectomycorrhiza microbial communities from riparian zone in the Pacific Northwest, United States - 23_EM | ecosystem: Host-associated > Plants > Roots > Unclassified | place...
TATAGTATCAGAATATGTAATAAAGGACTTTTTTGGCCAAGATTTGAAACTTAATTCACAGAATTAAGAGTTGTTCTTCCAAATTGATTTTGTGAAGAACCCTACCTGACTTATCACTCTTCAATCACAAAGAGTGTGGCGTCGAAATCCTAGATTGATCTTTGTGGCGTCCAGATCGACTTATCAAAGTATCATTCTAGTCTATCCTCCATCTTATTTACCTTGAAATCACTATAATCCAGCCTAAACACAAGAAAGACAACACAACCAGACCCATCCTTCATCCATTTTCGTCAGATTCATTGTTGCCGATTTTCGAATCATTCACGGCACATCAGGCATTGTATAGACTTGTTCAGAACATATAGGGTAAGATGAACCTAGAGGAGCTTAGGACGCCTAGGGAGCATGAAAGATAGCCTCTAACTCATCTAATCCAGGTCCAAGATGGGACCAATTCATGTGGATCAAGGGGGTGATGTGTCCGACCCCATAACAGCCTTGTTAGGCTTATTTTTCCTAATGTTACAATGATATAAAGTCAACAATTTATTCTCCTAAACAAGCCAGAAAAGTAATTAAATTAGCAACAAGGGGGGAAATTAGCTTTATTATTTGTCCAAGTTATACAAGGAAATCCAAGCTAAACAAGGAACTAAAAGGGCAGCAAATCAGGTTAGAATTTTCCTAGTCTATGAAGGACTTATAATGGCGATAACTACTCATGTGAATGCAAGGAAGGGTTATTCAGCTATAACAACTTATAAACTAAGGAAATTAGATTATTTAACTTTTATTTTCTTTCTTATATGCGGCAGCAATACCAGGCTTTGTGTTATTTTTATTTCTTTATGTTTTGGGTTATATTTGCGTTTGATTGTAAGTGGACCTCATATTAGTCCACATAAGAGGCCCATTAGGGTTTATTTCAGTATAGAGTCAGTAAAAATAAAGCCATAATCAGACATGTAAGGTTACGTAATCTTGAGATTAATAAGACTTCTTTGTCGCACCTTGTTGTATGAGTTGGTGAGATATTCTCCCTTTCTTGGTTCTTTAAAAAATTGAAACAACTTATCAATAAACAACTGACTTCGTGGTGTCATTCTATACTTCTCGTTCGCGAATTGATATTCGTTGGGTGGGGGTTTCCTTTTCCATTAGTGTTGGTACCTAGGTACAAGTTATCTTTATATCACACTCCTATCAAACCTGGTTTACTTGGCTTTTCTGGGAATTAGTGTTTTGTATGTGGGTTGCTTGACCACTGTTCAAGAGGTTCACATTACTTTTTCATCTTTTGATCTTGGTTTTTGTTATTCTCAAGAAAGCTAAAGAAAAAGATGATGGCACATGAATAGCACACGCAGCGAGTGGACGTTGTCCATGCCCTTCAAGCAATAACATGCAAAGATCAAATTCCACCTTCAAAGGTGGTGTTGGAAGTGCGTTGATGTCCTCTACATAGTGGTGTGGTGCGTGTGTAGGGCAAATCTCTGGTTGGGCCCTAGTGGATTTTTTTCTTTTACTCCATCTTTTCTATTTTCTCCTTACCAAAGTACAGGTGTGTCATATCATTTATTTTTTATATCCAATTTAGTCCATATTTTTTTTTTATTATTGTGTGTTTTGTTTTTTCATCTTATTTTGATTGATTTTTTCCTTCAATTTCATTCTTGTCATTTAGTTTAATTTGATTTTTCATGTCAAATTTGGTCCTTATTCTTTTGATATTTTTTTGCCCTTTTACTAATTAAGTTTTGTTTTCAATTTCATCCCTAAGCATTTGATTTTAATTTATTTTTTATCGAATTTAATCCCCATTTTTTAATTGTTTTTTGTCTTGTTTTATTGTATTTTTTTTCAATTTAATCCCATGGCTTTTTTTAGAGAGATTTTCTTCATTGTTTTTTTTTTGCCCTCTTTTATAGGGTTAGTCTTGGCCTCATAAGGTTATGAGTTTCAAAAGTTAACACATGTTAAATTTGGTTTTTTCAGGTCCTTTTATAAAGTTGATTTATTTTCAATTTCGTCCTTTAAAATTTGATTTTTTTTAATTGAACTTTGTTTTTTTTTTTTTCACTTTCTTATATGCGGGGGTTATCTCAATCCCGGGTTAACTCGGATTTTTTTTATTATTTGTTTTAATTTAGTTTCATCGGTAAGCTTTTTTTTATTGAGAATCTTGCTTCTTTGTATTCTGGGTTTGCCTTCTATGCGGTTAATCTCGGTCTTATAATCATGGTTAAGGGTTTCAAAGGTTAGCGCTAGTAGACTTTGGTCTTTTTTTTGTTCTTTTAAAAAAAAGAATTTAATTTCACCCTGCAACATATATTTTATTAGGAATCGATTTTCGTGCTTTTTTTTTTTCACTTTCCTCTATGTAGGTTTGTCCTAATCATGTGCCCATAATAGCGAGGTTAGCGAGTTGACCCATTTGTTTTCATTATTTTTTTTAAAAAAAAAAATTCCAGTTTTGTCATTCAATAGTAGGTTGTTTGATAGTTAAGCTTCATAGTTTTGTTCAATTTGCTTTCGTTGATGACCTTTTTTTTTTCTTTTAATTGGTATGGATAATCATTTAATTGAACAAAAATCTTATCTTGAGAAACGAAGTTACTTGACACAATTAAGTGTGCGGTCCATTTGACAAGAAAAAATATTTTAATCTTAGTTATCTCTTGATCAAATATCAATTTATTTAATTAGATACGTGTATAAGCATTTTGATTTGTGATTAAGAATCTTTTATATTCAAAAACAGTTAAAAAACTTGTATATTTTTTTTTGTTGAAAAATAAATTATCTGACCTGCGGTGAAACATGGGTCACTTAGCTAGTTTGATATTTGTAATGTGTTATTAAAAATATATAACATTTATTAATATTATTTTTTATTCAAATGAATTTAAATAATTATTTTTATTTTTATTACTTTTTTTTATCAATTATATCTAGTTTTAGGTGCCATGTAAAAGATAAAAGAAAGGGAACAGAAGTTAGAGAAATTTATAAATCTTTTAATATTTTTCATTTCTAAAATTGTTTTTAAAAAATATATTATGGAAAAGAGTTACTCAAGGAAATGAACCAGGGCGCCGGGCTCACACATGTAGGCCTTGTACACAGGCCCGTACATGCACGGTGGCACCAAGCTCGGCCACATAAGGAAAAAAAATAAAAAATGAGAAGGGAAGGCTTCGTACGATGCGTCCATTGGTTTCCTCTACTCGTCGGATTCCAGTGAAATACAACCCTGGAAAAAAAAAAAAAAGGATTGCAAGCGTACATAATTTTTAATTTTTGTAGTTTAAAATAATAAAATTATAGTTTTTTAAGTTCTTTTATTTTATTCTAAGGGAGCGTTTATTATGCATATTTTTAGATATTCTCTTGTAAATGTGATATTTGTGTTTAGTGGAAAGTGCAATTTTTTAATAATATATACTTATTATGTTTGGTTCATCATTGAAAATTAATGAGAACTTAAAATATCTAATTTCACAAATATATTATTTACTTAAAACAGATTTTAAGAAATTGGCGTCATGTAGTGTATCCTTAAAATAATTTAAAAATAAGATTTAATATTGGTTGAAACACGAATTGGCTTATGATAGTTTTGACAGTATAATAAAAATTATATATATATATATATATATATATATATATATATATATATATATATATAGTGGGGTCTACTAAACTTAATATAACATTTGAGAGCATTTAAGTTTAAAGAAGAATAGAAAGATATTATGGCATGCCATCTTAAGTTCCTTTTATTTTAGATAAGAATCGGATTCCTAGCCTTGTAATTTTTATTCTAGCCTTGTGAACTATTTAAATTCCCAAAACATGCAAGAATTTCTAGAAATTTGAGATTCCTAGCTTACAAAACGCAAGGATGCTTGCGTAGGTCTTTCAGAAATTATTTTTGTAGTTTCCATATATAGTTTTCTTAATTATTCAATGAAAAAATCTCTATGGAAATTAAGGGAAATACTTAATGAATAAAAATATTATAAAATAAAAACAAGAAAGAACGTTGTTTTGCTAATTTTAAAAATAATAGAAATGGATATAAAGAAATTAAATAATCAAATGATACCTTATTTTTATAATAAAGAAATTTGAAAAACAACATTTTCAATAAAAGTTGTTTTCTTTATTTTTCCTTTTCTTATAAAAATAAAATTAAGAATACAAAGATTTCCCACTAACAAAAGCCACCTTAGCATCAACATTTATTAATATTATTTTTTATTCAAATGAATTTAAATAATTATTTTTATTTTTATTACTTTTTTTATCAATTATATCTAGTTTTAGGTGCCATGTAAAAGATAAAAGAAAGGGAACAGAAGTTAGAGAAATTTATAAATCTTTTAATATTTTTCATTAGTTGTTTTCTTTATTTTTCCTTTTCTTATAAAAATAAAATTAAGAATACAAAGATTTCCCACTAACAAAAGCCACCTTAGCATCTCAAATTCTTTCCTGAGAAAATCTTGAATGTAATTATAGTCATACATAAACCCTCCTTGAAAAACATTTACTCTGTCTCTGAAGCTTTTTGTCTTTAGTGAATGCCCAGAAACACTGAGCAGAAAACCTTCCACAAACATCTATCTCTACCCATAACTTCAGTATACTCATTCTCTAGAAACGAGTTGCGTAAATGAAAGTGTTAACACTTCATTTTTCCATGACATAAAACTAAGTCACATCCATAACTTGACAAACTTGTGACAACAAACATGAATTTGGCTGACTATTTTCATATAGCTATAAGAACAGACATCGTGTGCAATAAAAATTAACAGAAACAAAAATCAAAATCGACTTCCAGGCTCCAGATAATAACGTTCACTACAGCAATAATATTAGCATTCCATCAGTTTAGGATGTGTTTGGCTGGTAGTTCAATCTGCTTTCTATTAAAAAAAATTAATTTTTTTAGATCGTTTTAATATACTAATATAAAACAATAAAAAAAATTTATTTTAATATATTTCTAATCAAAAAATAATTTTAAAAACAATTACTATCAGTCTTTCCAATACTCCTTTAAACTCATGCCCTTGAAAGGAAACAAACACTTTCTTGTACCACCCTTACATAGACGAGTCAAAAAGCAATGAGTCAACATGCTCTCGTAGAAACTTGATTTTGCACACGTCTATGTTACAATGAGTGCATGTCATCTACAAAATTGAATTAAGCTAGTGTGGAATTTAAAACCTATTTTAAATTTTTTGAGGAAATATGGAACACATTCTCTTCAATTATCTTTGGTCAAAAATATTATCTTCAGTAAAAGCAAAACCCCAATTTGTAAGCCAAAACAAATAGATCAAAGTGCTGCAGCCATATGAATTGTGCTATGCATCTATACCTTCAACGGAATTGGAGCTAGACTTGTGTAAGCAGCACCCTTGACTTTCTTACGTGAAGTATCTTTAGATTTGTTTGGTTTCCGTTTCTTTGAGAGAGCCTTCTCTTTCAACATTTCTGAAGTCAACTCTTGCTCTTGATCACCTTTTTCTACTAAAAGCTTATTATCAGCATCATTCATTTCTGTTGCATTAGTATCTGGTTCAATAACTGACATTCCATGTAGGGTGTAGTCGAGCAAAAAGGTGCTTCTCACAAGCCTGTCAATCCTGCTGAAATGCCTCTGGGAATATGGGATAAGACCTTCAAGAAGTTCCCCAATGCCTCTTATCTAAACATTGTAAAAAGATTAAGTGATTTTTTATTGATTTCATTTTTATGCAAAAATAAGGCAAAACAGCAAAATGTCAGACCCCGTGAAGTTTTGAGCAGTAGAATTATCCCTTGCAGCTACAACTTAATTATGTTCCCAAAGCAAATTGTGGCACACCTTATTAGACTTTTCACTAAACCAAAGAAAAAACTAAATGCTTTTAAACAGACTTCAATATTTGGATTGTTCTACTTTCAAAATCTGGTGTATAAGAGTACCTACACAATGGGTGGCCTCATACTTAACTAGTAGTAACTAGAAGCCTATGATGTGAAGCTTGCTGTTAACCATCACTAGTTCAACTGAAATGGTTGAGCCATGAGAGCTTATTACAGAATCCAGTGAATTGCTTGTTATGCATGTGGGTGCATGCTTGCACAAAAAATTGAAATAAGGACAAGTCAGATAATCACCTCAAGAATCTCAGTGGGAGGAAAGATGTTGAAAACTCCAAACAAAACATATTGTGCAACATGACAAAATTTTGGCTTTGTATTCCACTCACGAATATACTCAAAAAGTAGATGAATTTCTTCCTTGCCAAGAGCTCGGAGGGCTGTCTCTATCTGATTGCCGCCATCCTTCCTGCAGGATATTTGAATAAGACAATGAGATAGCATGAAGACAATAAGTACAGGCACATATTTATGTAAAATCATTGCTAACCTGCAGAGTTCAGCAAACAACTCGAAAAGTTTATGAGGCCTGCGAAGTTCAAAAGCTATTTGGATAGCTTTATTGTAGTCAGCATCCAACACAGCATTTTCCAATTCTTGACCTCTTAATACCCCTTCCTCCTGCATAAATATCAAGTTAGATATATCCAACAAGTAGTATTATTAAACTATAAAAAAAAATTCAAGCGATCTGTCTTTTAGCAAACATCCAACACAGTTACTACATTAGGCATTGTATGACCAAGAAAATAAAACTTTACAACTGATAAGGGTCTACAATTCGTTCTAATTTGCCAAGTACAAACAAAAAGTGCACACCAAAACAGTTGGACATGCTTACCTCTTTACGGAAAGCTTCCGCTTTATCTGAAGCAGTTGAATCATACCACAGATTAACAACAGCATCACCACCACCAGTTGCAAACATTTCTGTCTTTCTTCCAATAGCCAAGGCCCAAACCTGCAAATTAAAATCTCATATGAGCAGATGACGAGCACCAGAAAACAGAATCTTTTAAGTATCTAAGCAGAAATGTGAAAGATAAATTTATAAATGAATGTTTTTGGAAAGAGAAGGTTGTAAATCTAGTGCTGTTCCGTCAAAAATCCTATTCCTATACCTTTTCTTTTCTGAGTTCATGGATGTTTATAAATCAATCAATGAAATTCATTTATTATAAACATAACTACGAAGTGGCAATGGTTTAAGCACTCTTGCAAAAGAGATTCATCATGAATTAGCTGAGTTTGCTAACCAACCTTCCTAGCCCATCTAACTTAGATTTTCAAGGACCAGGTACTATTTTAAGATAAAAACTCAAAATCTAAGAAATGGACTTGGTATTTTCCCCATTCACACATCTAACTCAGCCCGTATCAATACACTTTTGTGTTAGTTTCAATTATCTAAAAGGAATATCAAAGCCTAAGGGAATAAATATTTCTTGAATAATCCCCAAGAATTATCAAAGTATAAGATTTAATTTCAGATCCATACCCTTTCCTAAACCAGCCATGCTCCCCTCGAACTCTAACCAGGTCAAGGCACGTTGAGTAAGTTACAAGAGTACCCTTTTCATTCATATCCTCCCATATCTCTACTTTTGAAAGCGCTAAAGGTTTAATGCATCAGTGCAAACCTGACCTTTAATGATTTCTAGTAAAATGGTAAAACCTGACCTCCGATATTGATGATCATTTTGCAGTCCTACTTAGATATACTTCTGCATTCTAAGGAAATACTGTATGAAAACAAATGAAATGAAGGTTAATATGATAACTTTAATCCTCTGTGGCCCAACAAATTGATCATCACCCAAGCAGCACATGCGATAAAGTAAATACTGATGCAGTTTTCCAACTTACTTCCCACTTGCATGCAGATAGCCAACACAAGAATTTTTTTACAGTTGTGCTGTTGTAAAATTCTAGAAAAATCTATGCTATAATATTTCAGTTTCTTTGCACATCAATATCCAGAATCATAAATGTAGCCAAAAAGAACTTCAGTGAGAGACAACTGGTTCAAAAAAATAAAAACTGATCCATTACCTTGTCCTCATGTTGATCATATGTAGCAATGCATTCATTTGTTTTGACTGTCCACAGCTTTACCAAACCATCAGCACCTAATAATATGTATTCAAGCCGATTAAAAATAAGATTAAAAAAAAACCACACCCTAAAGCAGGATAAATCTCATACCACACGAAACAAATTGAGTGCCACGAGTAAGAAATGATGCTCTTAACACACTTGATGTGTGTCCTTCAAATGTTTTCAAGCATGACCCATTAGCTATAGCCCACATCTTTATTGTTTTATCACCAGATGCTGTTATGACACACTGATCAACTGGTGAAAACTCTACTGACCATATTCCTCTTTTATGCCCTTTAAGTACAACTACAGATACCAGATCTGGCAGCCTCCATACACAAGCTGTCCGGTCCTGAAAACAAATCACCACTCATCATTTAACCAGAAATAAGTTATATAATCTGTGTAGAGAAGCAATGGTTTGAAGGTTCCTAACCTGTGAACCGCTACAAACTAAAGTATCATTTGGTGCAATAGCCAGAGAATTTATATCCTTGTCATGGGCTGCCACCACAGCTTTTGCTTTCAAATTTATAGGTTGGTCAGCATCATCTGAGATACCATCTATACTCCACACCTTGATGGTACGATCGCTAACCAAAGGTATAGGGATATTTCATGACATCCAAAATAAGAGATATTATCAGGTCTAGGAAAAAGAGAGATATTATCCAATTATACTAACCAAAAAAATAACAGAAAAGCATATAGAGTTATTGTCACATTCAGTCATTTATGAGTTAACTAAATGTCAGCATGAGTGTTTTAAAAAAGAAAAATCTCAGATTGGTTTAAATCAAACAGTGCCTGTAAAACAATAAGAAGATGGAGAAATTTAGGCAAGGAAGAAAACAAGAAACATGACAAATATGCCAACATTGAGAACCAAACCAAACTCCTATGTGCATCAGTCTAAGGAAAGAAAAAAAGGCCAGTATCCATTTAAGTCCCAATGAAATGGTGATCTGTTGGAGACAGCCCTACCCTTCAGTATTTTTACATGAAATGGCTGTTCCTTGAACTCAAGCCTGACTGTTGTGACATGTGGCTGAGGCTCAAGACCTCTATCATTACACTAGATTGATTTCTCAGACAAAAAGATACATATCAAATAGGGTAACATGATTTCTCAACAATAACAGTTTCTCATTCTCCGATGTGGCCACCACAGAGTGGTTCATTGTGGAACTGGTGCATCATCATGTGAAATCCAAATATTGAATCAATAGAATGGCCTGGGGAAGAGCTAACCTACTACCACTAACAAAGAAATTCTTCCACTTCTTTGAAAAAGCAACAGCTCCAACACCTCCCATGTGTCCCATGCCAACACCAATGCAATTTATGCTCTCTGAATTCCACAATCTTACCTATTTAAAGAACAGAATCAGAGATTTAGCCTAAATTCAAATGAAAATAGAGACTACACCTAATAACTAGCTAGCATGTTGTTAAGATCAACCACCTAAATAGATACCTATCAACTATTTTAATGAATCAAAGCGAAGGGAAAACTACAAACATGTAATCTACAACAACATTTTGTTGAGGGGTAAGAAACTTACACTGTTATCCTTGCTTCCAGTTACAAGAAGTGGCCTTCCTGAGCTTGATACACAGGTGTCGAGGCACAAAACAATTTCAGTATGGCCTGCCAATACATAGGAGCATGACATAGATTCCAAGTCATACACTTGAACCTGCATTGTGCAAATTGAGACACATATTAGGAGCCAACACTTCAAAATAGAATTTCAAATTGACAGCATTATAGACAAACAAGCACTCTAATTTAACCAAGTTCAGTATGCATAGAATATCAAAAACCAGACAGATTCATGGACTTGGGAATGTTAAAGGAAAGGAGAGGGTGGGACGAGAAATATACAAGAGATACTTATAAGATCAATGTATCAAGAAACATCTATTTCTTTCTGGCCAATAACTTATCCAGTGATCATCCTAGGTATTTAGCATCTGCATACAGCAGCTGTTAACTACAAAATGTTATATACAACTCGAACTAACCAAACCATACTCCCAAGTAAACTACATTAATTGCTAGTCTCTGGATATCAGCACATAAAATGATCAGGTAACAGAAATTAACTAGCAACTTACCTGTTCAAGATTTGTAGCAACAGCGAGAAACTTTTCCTCCTCGCCCAGAAACCTCATGTCAAGAATCTCTTCGTTATACCCAACAAGCCTCTTGCTCAGCATTAACTTGAATTTCTCTTCCAGGTGTACAACTAGTGAGTAGAACAGAAACTGATGATCAACAGTCACACAAAGTAACCCTTGATCTAAGGGAAGGATAACAGCAGCAGTGAAGCCTCTCGGTGAATCATCTGTGTCAGAGGAGACAGTAACATCCGAGGACTTTTGCTCATACAAGCAAACTGCACTGTCAAATCAAACAAATAACAAAAATGAATTAAATTCATGCACTTCAATCTCAATAGCAGAATTAAAGAGAATTTATGCAAGGCGCCTAAAGCACCCAGTAGATTGATTTTACATAAATTAACTAAAAAGCATTCCTATATTACCGTTCAGAATCCCACATTCACACAAGTCCACGTTCACCAACTGTGATAAAATAAATTGATGATGATCTGTCTCTCCTCTTCCCACTTTGCAGATTGCATGAACCCAGAAATGAAGCTAACTCGGTCCCAGATTTAACTACACACAAACCTTCCAGCACTTCATAAGTTGGTATTGTCATCTTGAAGACATAGTCATGAAGATGCCACAAGTTTACAACCTAAAGCCACAAAGACATAGGTTTTTGGTTAACAGCTTGCATATGCCAATAATGCCACATGCAAGTAGGGACCTCTACAACATAATAAGCAAACCTAATTCAACATGATGCAAACTAGAGCACATCCAGCACTTAAGAAGTAATTTTACATGTTTCAGATGATGTTATCAAGATTAGTTGAGTTGTACCTTATCTCTTCCAGCAGTAAGCAATGTCCATCCATCTTCAGACACTGCCATAGAGGTCAGGGATGAGAAATGTCTTTCCAATGTTGCGAAACACTTCTTTGCTAAAAGATCCCAAACTCTTACAGTTGCATCAGCACTTCCAGAGAAAAGCTGTAAGAAAACAGCCAAAAAAGAACGGCTAATACAACAGGTAAGAGATAGACTCAATAACTAAGGGCATAGGAGTTGATGAAAATCATGTTTTCTTCATAAAGATTAAATCACTCAGTAATATAAACCATTTCAAGCTCTAACTATATAGACTATTTGATGTTAAAAATATATATATAAGAAAAAGTATAGACTATTTTAGCCAGCAAATTGCTGAGAGGACACATTCATATTGTGGCCATCCAGAATTTGGATTCAAGATCCACTGAAACACATACAGCCCAGCCAATTTAATAAAAAGGCCCAGATAAATCTTATGGAGAATCTGAAAAGAAATTCAATTAAATTAGGGTAGAATATCACATTACTCTACTCAGGAGCCAACTAATTCCGCTTCACACTTGTATATTAATTGGTCAAAAGATGTAGGCATTCGTAAAGATTTCAAGCAAGGAATTGTTACATCCCTATCTTTTCTGTGGTCTTTGCTCTGTTGTTTTTCGTCCATGACAAACATCCCTATAATTAACAGTGGCATGACACAATAACCCAGTTTGCATTGCTTATATAACTTAAACTCTCCAACCTCTTTCATAGGGTTTTGTAGCGAGTTTTTTAATAGCATAGCTGGCTCTTTCAGCAAACCTCCCTGCTTCAAGATAATTTTTGGTAAATCCTCATTCTTTCAGTCCCCTTTCTCTACCAAGTTACTGCACACACAATTATACAGTCTCATATGGCTTCTCTACATTCCCTGAATCTAATTTCCGTGAAAAATCCCTTTGCTTTAAGGTTAGCAATAAAAGAAAAAAAAGTATTGTGCAGTGGTTGAAATCAACTATAAATTCTAGTCTTTAATTACCTCCTATATTCCATCTATATGTTGTCCAATTATTGCAAAATCAACATCAGACTTGGGACAAGTGAAAGATCTTGCAAGAATAAAGCTAAACAAAAACAACCGGGTAAGAAGTGTTGTCATAACTTGCATGGAACTTACCAGAGTTTTATTGGTATCAGGATGGAACATGAGAGTAGTTACGACATCTTTATGCCCTTTAAAGTAATGAGTACAGAAGCCACCATCAACATCCCAAACAAGTACTTTCCTATCAGCTCCTGCAGTTGCAAGCAATCCTCCAGAAGCATGGCAAGCCATGGCCATCACAGGACCATCATGGCCCTGCCAAATTGCAACAAAACATCAAACCAAACAAAACAACCAAAAGAAAGCCACTAATCTCTCATTAATCGAAGAAAACTCAATTTCTAACTTCAGTTAAAATAAAAATGAAGAATTCGAACATGCCTTCCAAGAGCGGACGCATTTGAAAGTGGACAAGTCCCAGACCCTTATAAGCCTGCTATGGCCAGCAGAAAAAAGAAATTTATCATCGGGGCTAAGAGCTAAGGCGGTGACACCCGCATCTGTATCGACCTCTATGCTGGCTTTTATCGATGCGTTTGGTGAATCCACAATCTTGATGGCGTCCCCGTTTGAGCAAGCAATGAAGGAACCGTCAGATGAGACAGCAAAAGGGCCCCCGCTGTAGAACTGCTGCAGCGAAGGGACTCACCTGTAGTTTTTCTTTATCTGTAAGGAGGACATGGGGAGTTGTTAAGTTCAAAGCAAGCAGAATTAGATTGATGGTTTAATGTTAAATAGAAGAAAGAAAGATTGGAAGAGAAATTTTTTGGTGAAGGAGAATGGGAGGGCAGGTTTTGTAATGGTAAAAGCAAAGAGAGGTGATTAGGGTTTAAGGAGCAGCTGCATGTCTTGGTCCCACAAAAACTATTTTCCATTTTCATGAGTTACTTATAACTTAGTTCCTGTAGTTTATCAAAATAAAGTAATTAATCCCTATAATATCAAATATTAATTATATAGGCCCTTGACTAGTGTTCATCATACTCAATTTAATAGTAACGCCCTCAGCTGCCGATAGAATTATTTTTTTAATATAAAAAAATATTTAAGAGTTGTCAATTTATAAACTCAAATGATATATATTAGATGATGTTTTTTCAAAATAATAATAAGGAGATATATTGAATGTTATTTGTTTTTAAATACTAAAACAATAATACATTAGATCGATTTAGGTTAACCTGTTAAATTAGCAATCCAGATCATGAGATCATAATAACTTTATGAAAAGCAAATCAAAATAAATTATAAAGGTAAATTTTTAATTAACTTAATGTTGAAAGATAAAATTAAAAAAATATTAAATCAAATGACAAAAAAAACCTACCCGAGTGACACGATCCATGCAAGCATTGAAAAATCAAGTTCAAATTTTAGTGTAATGTTATCTATTGTCTAGTTTTACACTAACAAACATAACTCTTAATTTGACTATTAAATTGAGCTAAAAAATTTACCAGAAATGTCCATAAGTATTGTTCTATATTGGATTGAAATCTTAAGTCAATCGGAATTCAGAAAAGCATCACAATACAGCTTAGAAGGTGTTGTATGAATTTTTGTTATATGTTGTTATTTTATTTGTGAACTTCTTATTTTGAAAAGATTTTTTTTCTAATGATACATATTCAGCAGCTTAATTTTTTGAAGCTTTCTAGTTCTACAAGTATCTTTGATGGGCAACAATATAATTACTGGGTGTGTTAAGGATTCCTTTAATATTCCTAAATTATTTTTTAAAATGATTCTTTATTTATCCTAGTAGACAATAAAATAAGGGTTAATGGTATTTAATTGTAAAATGTTTTGAGAGCTTGCATCTTCTACAAGGAAACTAACGAGCAGCGGCTATTACAAGGATTTTCATGTTTATTTAGGAGAGTTAAAGTCGGTTTTAGGCTGATTTTTTTTATTGCATAGTTTTACGCTAATAAGTATAATTTTTTATCCAATCATTCGATTGGGCTGAATTTACCGTAAGTTTTTAGAGATCTTGTTTTATATTAAGTAAAACATTTAGATCAATAAGACATGGGAAAGGCCTTGTAATAAGCTCTAGAAGATACGATTTGAAAATTGCATTTTTTTCAATTTAGGATTCTTTTTACTAATTGATTTAAGATTCTTTTTCCTATTTAGCTTAGTACTGTTTTATTATTTTCCATACTTGTTTATGATGTTTATATCTCGTATAAATAGGATTATTTAGCGTGTATTTAGATTTGCCTTTTCCGCCATGGATTAATGAATAAAATTAGTGTTTTTCTTGGAGCAACACGTTTTTTTCTTTATCTAAACAAAGAACAATCGAACTTATCAAAGTATAATTGATTTTCCGGTGTTTTTCTTTATACTTATCATTTGTGATTTGCTAATTATTGGATGGGGGTTCATGTTCCAATAATGTTGGCGCATCAGTCAAAGGTAATTGTTGTGTCACACTCTTTTATTAAAATTGATTTTTAGCTTTCTAGGATTGTGTTAATCCTGCTTGTGAACTTGAGTTAACCTACCAAACTTGCAACCTAGGTCATGAAATCGGGATAACTACATAAAAACCAAATAAAAAAATTCACAAAACCCAATTTTCAATCAACCCTTTAAAGGATGAAAAAAAACAAGTCAACTTGACTAACTTATTAAACTCATGAAAAAACATATTAAAAAATCACGAAGCTCAATTTCCAACAAATCTAGTGTTGAAAGTTAAAATCAAGAAAAATAACTAAATCCATGAGGCCGGAATAACTCTATAGAAAGAAAATTGAAAACAATTATGAAACTTAATTCTCAAACAACCTAATATTGAATGATGAAATTGAAAAAAAAAATATTCAATTAAAAAGGGCCCAAAAAATAAACAAAGTCAACCCAAACCAATGTACTAACCCTGCGTCTAGGTCATAAGATTGGGATAACCTCATAAAAATCAAATAAAAGAATTATGAAATCCAATTAAAAAATATTCAATTAAAAAAAGGTACAAAAATTGAACAAAATAAACTCAGGTCAACCTGCCAAACCCACGACCTGAGTTATGAGATCGGAATAACCTTATAAAAAGCAAATCAGAAAATATGACGAAGCTCAATTTCCAACCAACTCATATTGAATGATGAAATTGAAAAAAAAAATTAGAAAAAGCAACAAAAAAATGACCCAAGTCAATTTGGGTTAGGCTGTTAAACTTATGAGTTGGGTCATGAGACCGATGATTTTATAAAAAGCAAATAAAAAAAATTACAATGCTCCATTTTCAACAAATCCAATATTGAAGATTGAAATTGAAAAGGAAAAAAATTTCCATGAGGCTAGGATAATTCCACAAAAAGCAAATTGAAAAAAATAATGAAGTTCAATTCTTAAACAACCTAATATTGAAAGATAAAATTTTAAAAAAAAACCTTCAAAGAAAAGATTAAGTTGCTGGAGGGTGAAATTATATATATATTCAATTAAAAAAATATCTGAAAAAGAAATCAAGTCAACCCGGACCAACCTACAAAACTTGCGACTTGGATCTTGAAATGGGATAACTCCATAGATACAAATAAAAAAACAATTATGAAGCCCAAAAAATTTTTTTAATTAGAAAGGAATAAAAAATAAACAGAGTAAACACAAGTCAATTCGCCAAACCCATGACCCGGGTCATGAGATTGGGATAAACCTAAAGAAAGAAAATTAAAAAAAATTACAAAGTCTAGTTTCCAATCAACTCATGCTGAATGATGAAATTGAAAAAAAAAATCAATTTGAAAAAATAATTTGAGTCAATTTAGGTTAACCTGTTAAACTCACGAACTGAGTTATGAGACTGAGATAACTTCATCGAAAGCAAATAAAACAATTTACAAAGTTCCATTTCCAACATATCTAGTACCGAAGGTTAAAATTAAAAAGAAAAAAAAATAAACCTATGAGATTAGGATAACTATACAAAAACAACATTGAAGAAAAATCATGAATTTCAATTCTTAAATATCCTAATGTTGAAGGATGAAATTGAAAAAAAAAACTAAAAAAAAATAAGTTGTTGGAGGGTGAAATTGAGGAAAACAATTATTCAATTAAAAAAGAATCCAAAAAAATAAATCAAGTCAACCTGGATCAACATATCAAACTCGAGCCTTGGATCATGAGGTCAATATAATCTCATAGAAAGCAAATAAAAAACAATTATGCAGCACAATTTCCAACCAAATCAATGTTAAATGATGAAATAAAAAAAATCAACTAGAAAAGGTAGTAAAAAAAGACGACTTGAGTAAATCTAGGTTAACTTATTGAACCTGTGATCTGGATAATAAAATCATGACAAATTCATAAAAAACAAATTAAAAAATTATGAAGCTCGTTTCTAACAAATCTAATGTTGTAGGTTAAAATCTAGAAAAAAAAATCCATGAGACTGATATATAATCTAATACAAAGAAAATAAAAAAATATTATGAAGTATAATTCTCAAAACAATATAATATTAAAAAGAATAAAAAAGAAGAAGAAGAATGAGTGTTTGAAGGGTGAAAAAACACTATTCCAAATTAATAGTGTTTTGTGGGTGTGGTTATAGTAATTTAATCATACTCTTTAGTATTTTGCTAATATATATGGCTCCAAAAAATTATATATTTATTTTTAAAAAATAAAAAAAATAAAAATGATGAAATTGATTAAGTTATAAATTTACATGAAAGCATATTTAATTTCTGAGATAATGAGTCATATTTTTTAGTTTTTTGCTAATATATATGGCTCTAAAATATATCTGCTTATTTAAAAAATAAATAAAAAATAAAGAGGATGAAATTAATTAAGTTATAAATTTACAAGAAAGCATATTTAATTTCTAAGATCATGATTACTAATTAATTATTTTTGATAAACTACAATAATGAAGTTATATTTAACTATTTTGTTTAGAAATGGTAAAGAAAGTTACTCACTAGTCCTTGTTAATCCATACGAAGTTTCTTCTATAATTTGGTTATTGATCATGCGAAGTTAATTATAAACAATAGAGATTTTGAAATTTTTTGAGAATCTTCACATTGTTATATTCAATGCCCTCCACGGGTGGAAAAGTTACTTTTGTATGTTTTTGTATTCTTTATGTTATATTTAACACTGTTTTTTTTTATTATTATTTTATAACTTCTTAAGATTACGTGAATCCTTCCTTTCTTTAAACAGAACAAACAAAAATAAAATCAGACTGATTTTCTAAATATTTTCTAGATATTTTTTGATATTTTAAAATGATATAAAGAAGATTAATAATCATATGTTTTTGAAAGAAATCGAATAATTTATTAGAAATTCTACAAGATTCATTCATTCTTTTTTATCTTATAAATGACCAATTATGACAATGTTAGGATCTTCTATAGTCTCTTATAATGCTGACCTATAAATAGATCTTTTTAAATCTCTAAATCTCTAAAATATCTTCTATACTATCCTAGTTAGTTTTGACTTGCTACAATAGCTAAATGATAGTATCTAGATTAGCCATAAACTCCCTGTTCCTGGATCTAATATTCTATGAAATTAAAAATTGACACATGTCATTTACTTACAAAATATTTTTTATAAGTTTTACTTTGATCCTTATGTTTTGTTTTTGTTATAGATAATTCCTAAATTAAAATTTTTGTTGGTCATCACATATTATATTAAATGCAATTTAGTCCCTAGATTGAGGTGTTTTTAAAATAAATTCCCTACATGTTAAATCGTAAAGTTGGTCAACATTAGATGAATAATTTAAATGGGTTGATATGAAAGTTACTAAGAGTTAAGTACGCATGTAAAAAAGTACTATTGTTTTTTTGTAATATCATATATTTATTATTAAATTTTACTTCTTTTGTTTTCTTAATTTATTTTTCTAATTCTTTGAAAAAGAAGTGCGCAGCGCGTTGTTGTTGTTTTTGTTAGGTTATTGAATTGTTTTTATTTTGATTTTGTTTTTATTTACCCATATTATCATAGATATATATATTTCTTCTATAACATCATATATGTATTATGAGAATTTGATTACCGTTCTCTTTTTTTATCTCATTTTTTTAACTAGAAAAATATTTAAAAAAAATAAAAAAATTGACCATAATATATGAACTTCTTTATGTTCACCTTGCTAATACATTATCCTTAGTATATTCCAGATTTTCTAATTAACATTTGCCTTTTTTATTAACTCATTTAAATTATTTAATTAATTTTGATCGAGTTTATGATAAAATTAAATTCATTCAAGTGCAAAATCCTATTTATTGTAAATTATGATGGAAAAAATAACTTTGAATAGGCTTATTTTTAATAAAAATAAAATATAGGGATAAAAATAAATTTTTCAAAAAAATTTAAAGACTAAAATATATATTATTGAAAATTGATGTAGGCATGTGTGTAAAAATATTGAAAATATAATATATAAAGATGATATTAAAACAGAAAAAATAGAAAAGAAAAATCTTTTAAACAGATAGAAAATACAATAGGATGTACAATATAATTAACCCTCTAATATCAATTTTTTTTACTTGGATGGCAACATTTTGCTTTAAATTACGTACCGGACATGTTACAGAGCGTTTATTAACACTGATAATTATGTCGCGTTAAAATATGATACATGGGGTGAAACCTAATAAACCCCCGACTCAAAAAGCCCATGGTGCTTGGTGCTAGTCCAACCACAAACCAACCTAAACCCTCTACTGTTTTCCGATTTAAAACCTAGTTCTTCTAAATCATCCTTGGATGCTACATCATCGTCCCCCACTAATAAGAAGCAGATTGTTGTGATTATTGAGGAAGGAAAGCTTCCCTCTCATGTTCAAGTTAATGCTAACATGGGGTCTCTGAACGACTTAAGTGAAGCATATGATGTCTTCATGAAAATGGGGTTTAATTTATAGAAGGATGATCAAATCCCTTTTGACATTGTTATGTCATCTAAAAAATGCTCGGGTAAATCCTGATAGCAAGATTATTGATGAAAATGGAATTTTTGATGACTTGGAGAGTACTAATATCGATAATATTACCACTGGTAACTAATGTTAAATTAATACGTCCCTAATCCCTTGTTTAGCTCCTTATTTTTAACCCTACAAGATTTCAAAGTTTTACCGACGAAAATATTTCGTAGATCTGTGATTCAGAGTTCGTCGGCAATATTTTTATCGACAACATCACCGACGAAAAACTTCTGTTGGCGTTCCTTTAGTCGGTAATACCTCATTCCGTCGCTAAATTAGTCAGTAAAAAAAAAACATTTGCCGATGGTTTTACAGACGGAAATTACGCGTAAAAAAAAATTCCTGCTTGAAATATACCGTCGGATTTATTCTATCGGTGAGTGTGTGAAATACCGACATATTATTTCTGTCGGTAAGATCGTCGATGATTGTGAAATTTGCACCAAGACACTGTGAAATGCCGACAGATTAACGCTAAAATTGAAATTTCCCCGCTCTCTGTCAAATGCCGACGGATAAATTCTGTCGGTAAAACCCTCAGTGAGTATGTTTAAATATTTTTTAAAAAAGTTATTTAGAATAAATAATATAAAAATTATATAAATTAATAGTAAAAAAAACCAATTATGCAAATAAAATTTTTATTAAACATAAAAAAAAATAAAGTTAAATAATATTCATTACAAACTGAATGTGTTTCAAAAAAATATATTAAATTAAATAATATTCATTAGAAATTAACATAATGGTAGAGCTGGAGGAGGAGGAGGAGGAGGAGGAGGCTGGTTGTTATACGGCCAAAAAAGAGGAGGCGCACATGGATCACCACTCTGTGATGGGTTCATGATTATTTGGAGAAGCTGTTCATGATTTGCTTTGAGTTCTGTATGCTCCGCCGATAGGTGGTTGTATTTTTCGGTGAGCTGAGCCGTGTGTTGCTTCAAGGCCACAAACTCCTTAGATTGGGTGCTCGATACTGATTGGGAGCTCCCAACGGTTGAGACACTACGGGCCGCCTCCAAGTTCTAGGCCGTAGTGTTGGAGAGACCGTAAACCCGATTTTTATCGGGTTCACCGGACGATCCAACCTCCATCCACAAATCCGGATTGAATTCCGGATGGGTCAAAGGATCGTCCCCATATCTCTCCCTCAACCGGCTATTATAGGTCTCCTGAAAATGAAAAAAGTAATCATCATATTCAATTCAATAAAAATAATAACTTACAAAATAAAATGGTTGAACAAACATACCACAAAGTGTTGAGCACGGTTGTCAACGAACTGTTG
>Ga0307517_10004919_pt1 | contig 20359 bp, 33 predicted proteins | sample 23_EM_MG_FD_194515 | JGI IMG/M metagenome (GOLD analysis project Ga0307517, IMG submission 194515) | Populus trichocarpa ectomycorrhiza microbial communities from riparian zone in the Pacific Northwest, United States - 23_EM | ecosystem: Host-associated > Plants > Roots > Unclassified | place...
ATCCAAAGCTACCCAAGGCTACCCAGGCTGGTTTAAGTGTCTTTAGAAAAGTTGTAATTGCCTGGGATGCTCTAGAGCAAAAGGGCTTTTCCTGATGAACCTCCCATTGAGTTGAGAGATATCGCTAAAATTGGCAGTTTGGGGGACCTATAAAACAAAGGAAATTTGAATTAGATTGAAACCGATAGAGCCAAAGGACGTACATGGGTTCCATAGGCTAATTCTTCTTCCCCACCTGCTACATCCTGCTCAACACCAGGTGGGAGCTGTGGAACGTGAGTAGGAGTAAGCAAAGGCTGCAAAGCACAGATAAAAATACGCACTGCCTGCTTGATGCGGAAACCTTCCATCGCATCGATATCAAATTCGACAGAAACCTGAGTCTTGTGTTTATCCCGTTTGAGAAGGGCTTCAATGGTGATCCCAAACTGGATGTCATTTTGGATTGAAGGGGCTCCAGTTTTGCCACCGCTGCATAAAAAATCAGCAAAATAAATAATTCAAATGCAAGAAAGTCGTTACCTCAAACCTGTCCACCAAAATTTAAAATCCGGTCCAGAGTGGACACCAGGGCTATACTTGTCATCAATGTTATGGGTACGGAAAAAGGCCTTGATGAAATCAACGCGTGTGGTTGCCTCAAGGACGATATTGTCCATTTTGGTGATCCGTCCTTTCTTGGGAGCAGCTACTCTGGCGCGAGGCCCTGGAGCAGGCAGTGGCTCAGAATACAGAAGAGTGACGTTGATGAGGTGGCCAGCAAGCGGGGCTAAAATATAAATGATAAACATCAATATAAACAACCTAAGACCACAAAATACCTGCTGCAGCTGTTTCGATAGCATTATTTTGAGGCAAATTGGCGAGATCAAAGGAAAGAGGGGCAGGAGCCGAGGGAACTGGAATAGGACTGATGCGACTCATCTCTGCTGCGCGTTGTTCTGCACGAACACGGGGAGAAATGCCATTGGCGCGAAGGGTGTTGTCAATCTCTTCATGGGTGTAATAGTAACGGGGCGGGTTCACACCACCATCTTGAAGTAAGAAATTGAGTTCGCAACAAAGAAGATTCAAGGACTTGACTTACCAATCCATGCAGGGTTTCTCAGCCATCCCGCAGAAGGTCGTTGAGCATTCTGGGGTAGCCTATAAGTGAGCGACGCATCCTCATCAGCTGACGCATAGCCAGGAGGGGCCTGAGTGAAAGGCGGGTTTTGGGAGTCATTGATAGTGCGAGGTGCCATATATGTGAGCAGTGTTGTGGGATTGAGAAATGTGCGTTGTAGGACAGACCTTTTATTCCTCGAGCCCAATGGCTTCCCTGCACTTTCTGGATGCCTGGATGAAGAAAAAGCGAGCTAGACGTGGTCATGAGCATCTGTGAAAGGCTAGCCAACAGGGAATTGAATTGGAGGCCATACCTTGCCCATCAATGAGAACAGGTCCCCGTCAACGAGGAGGCTCCATCCGAAAGGTTTGAAGCTAGTGGGGACTGGGCCAATTGATTATCCAACATAGAACGAGGGCTGAGCACTGAGCCAGACAACGGATAAGATCCTGAAGGCTTAAATTTGTCGTCAAACGAGGCTACCACCAGGGCAAAGGGGTACAGGGATGCGTGGGATTGTGACTGTCAGTCACATCAAACGCTGCGCTGTGAATTTCGTTGTGCAAAACAATATGCAAGCGACTGTAAGGCTGGGTCATGAACTGAACACTTATTTTGTAACAAGGCCTCAAATTATCAGTTTTGGGTCTAACATAACATTTTTCAAATGAACTATGTGTAAGATGCAACATTCCATGAACCTACAGTAAAAAACATGTATTATTATTGTAATTTCACTCTGTCAATTTCTCTCATAAATCAGGTGCTTAGAAAGGAGCGTGCAAAGCACGCGACTGCACTAGTACTTCTTCAAACGGCCGGATGGTGATTTCAGATCGAGACTACCAAAGAACCAACCTCAACAACATACCCCACAATACGCACAAACAAAGCGGTGCACTCCACATCCTCCCGCTCCCTCACACTCACGAAGCCCACCCCGAGCCCGTGCTCCCTCGCCTGCTTCATATAGTACTCTGCACCAGCCGCATCACATCTAGATTGTAAAGATTGTTCACGCCATCTGCGTCTCCGGAATCTGGTCCCAGTCGACTTGGAGAAGTGCTGCGGGTGGGTGATGATGGTTGCACGCTCGCATCCCAAGTCGACCGTCAAGCAGGCATTGAAACCACCAAAGGCGGCTTGCTCATTTACAGAGCATGGCGTCAGAAGCTTGCGTTTGGGTTCTTGAAGCCGAATATCCTCAGGACGGTTCTCTACAACGAGACCACCTCGTCTGACTAAGTGGCGCGCATGGAGAGAGCAGCGAGGGATACGACGTCGTTCGAGACGGATGTGTGATTGACTGGCCTTCAAGGTATAGCCTTTATTCTATTCTTATCTGTGACGCGACGTGGACCCATACCCTTCATTTCAATGATTTCTAGGTCTAAGATAACATCACCTCCTTTCCCATCAATAAGTCCATCCGAGTGGAGTAGCTGAGCGAGGGCATCACCATATTCTTGCCCTTCGCGTTCGACTCGTTCCACCAACAACGTTGACCCGTTTATACCCTCGTCGTCGGCCTTCTGCGAAATAGCTTGTCCTCATCCTCGGTGCCTCCACGAGGAAATATCGTTAGAAGTTTACGCCACCCTCGAGCCTCGGATGGTCGGAGGAGGCATGTTGATCATCTACGAAGCGGACTAGGCCCGCGCGGAGGGGGGATGTATTGATGAGGGTGCGGAGAAGCACGAGGTTGGGCACGAGGTCAAAGATGAGAGGACGGTGATGAATTCGACAACGAAACTAGCCCCAGACCCCATTTACATATTGGGCATGGATCCAGTGTTGAATTTGTTGGCCGGTAGGCTGTCAGAGCTTGCGGTGCTTTCGTGGAGAATTCGACGGACGAACTTGAAATAGTGATATGCTTTTTGATATCGCATAGATTTGCACGGTATGTGTATATGTACTACCAAATTATGTTTTTTGCGAATTTACCATGATTCCGAAGTTGTGGATTGGTGGAATGTCTGCCAGCTATCTTCAGATCGTCGGAAGGAGGGCGTTATAATTGGAAGATCCACATGACCTAAAGCTCAGTTGATTTGACAATGATTTCAACGCCGAACGCCAACCATCCACGAGTTATTCGAGAAGCCTAAATGGCCGCTTCTACAACCCGGCTTATACCGAAGAACGCACTTTCATACGCCGGATTGGCCATGTTTCGATACGTGATTCTTGACCAAACTCCGTTGTTGACAGGGCATGAGGAATCAGATAGTGTGAAATGAAAGCTGCATGGCTTCCACTCGGAGTGGAATACTCGGAACTACATGAAAACCTGCTTCGTCTTGACGCCCCGAAACTAGCCCTCTATCCTATTGACACGCTTCGATAACAAATGTCAAGTTCACCACCTATGCGCACTTACAAAACCGGATCGGTGAATGTGGATGCGAACGCATTATACGCGGCCCTGTTCAAGAAAAAAACGTTCGGAGATGACGATATCATCATTGCGTACGCCGTTTAAACCTTGACCATGAAATTGTCCTTACAGTGGCTTCCGTAGTTTTATGGGTCAAACGGGAAGTGGGAAAAGTCAAGTACGTTCCTAAACGTTCAATCCTTTGAATGGTTTCCAACTGACTCGGAATATTCATCAACAAGATAATTGACACTCTTACTGGCCAGCCAGGGCAAAGGGCTGGAGACAGCCTTACCTCTGTCACCCAAGATCTCAAAGCTTATCGTATTCTGGACCACGAGCAATACGGATCCCGCATCGTTCTTGTAGACACACCGGGATTCGACGACACGAACAAGACTGACAAGCAAATCCTCGAATTGATTGGCTCATGGCTCAAGAAAACGTACGTCGAGTTAGACCCTCGTAACCCATGATGTCACGTCTTCGCAGATACAAGAAAGGAATACTACTATCGGGGATTGTGTATGTCCACCGAATCACTGATCAGCGCATGTCCGCAACACCCCACCGCAATCTCCTCATGTTCGAAGAACTCACTGGTCCTAGAAGTGCAAAGAACGTCGTCCTCGCCACCACGATGTGGGATAAACTCCACCCCCAGTTTGATGACGGAAATAAACGGGTGAAGGGCTTGGAAGAGAAGTACTGGAATGTTATGATTCACCACGGTGCAACTGTAGAACGCTTCCTCAACACATCGGATTCTGCTTGGAGCATGATCGACAACGTTGTCAAGCGAAACAAACACGAGCAGAAGGCGGTGCTTCTCATCCAGGAGGAAACGGTGGACCGAAAGCAACCTTTACTGGCGACGGCCGCAGGGAAAGCGCTGTTTCTGGATTTTGATCGATTGATTGAAAGACAAAACAAGACAATGCAAGAGTCCACTGTGTGGAGCAGCTCCAGTGGGAGTATGACCCTTGGTACGCAGGGATTCCAGTAAGTGAATTATCTTCAATGCATTGGTACATTATTTCTTCAACGATTTTTCAACGATAATCAGGCCAGGGTCAATCATTAAATCTTCCGAAAGCCTGTAAGTACTATTAGATTGCCGCGAAGAGCACCCATGTTTACCTTTGCCATGATAGGATCGCGGTCCTGGACTCCTCTGCACCCGCTTTCGCCGAGAAAGATGTGTGAGTATACTGCCGTTGCCGGAAACGACCAGTAACAGCATCTGACTCAATGGCTGTTCGCCCAGTTCCCTTGCGGTGAAGGACAGCGCGAAACAGAGGTAAACACGGTAAACTCTAGCGAGACTTGACTGACTCCTATTTTAGGGCTGAAACGCTGTCGGACGAACCCACAAAACAGCCTCTAGACACCAGTAGTACAACAGATGAGTAGGTGAATTTTTTTCATTGCTGAATATTTCTGAAGCAAGCCTCCTGTTAAGGTCGTTGAGTTTGTGTACCAACCGCGTTAGCAAGTCAGCAAAATTCTATAAAGTATGAGAATCTTTAGCAATGACACCGCTGACCACAGGACCGAACACCCTTCCAAATCTTCTACCTCATGCGAGTAGGTGCAGCGCCACTTTTGCTCTAGTTCATGATCACTGAACCAATATTTGCTTCAAGATCCTTGACTTCGATCAATCCCTATCGCCCGAAAATGAATATTCCCCCGAAAGAGTGAGTGCAAAAATCCTCCTGTGGAATTTCCGGTGACCTTGCGCGTTCCACTTCTAGAGTGAACGGACAAGGTCAACGAAAGCAGAGAATCCACCTTGAGGAACCCCCTCTTGAGGTCAAGCACAATAAAACCGAGGAGTTGACAGAGGACGACATCATTATCCTGTAGGTTACTTCTCTTTCTGTTGTATTTGGCAGGGTTTCAAGACTTCGGCTTGACAGCGTCATGGGACCTTCTGGTTCGGGAAAGAGCACCGTGAGTGATTCTAGTTTGCTCGTTATACTAGTGTCTGAGTGACGAGCAGTTTATCAATGTAGCGACCGGGGCTGGTCATGGCATGGAACCGTGCAGAACTGAGATCGACATCATAAAGATTACATTTCACGGTTACAACATCGTTTTCGTGGAAACCCCTGGTTTCGACAACACCAAGAGAACGGATAGCGACATCCTTAAGATGACATCAGCTTGGCTCGAGATAACGTATGCCAAGTTCCCAAATGCACCGAAGATGCAGCTTATCTGTAGAGGTTTCTAGGTATAAGAGGAAGATCCTGCTTAGTGGCCTCCTTTATTTCCATCGGATATCAGATGATCGCATGCAAGGAACCCCTCTCAAGAACCTTCGCATGCTTCAGGCGTTGTGCGGGGGAAATGCGTTCAAGAAAATCATCATTGTCACCACTATGTGGGACGAAGTGGACGAGGAAACTGGAGCCACTCGAGAAGAGGAATTGAAGGGGATCTTCTGGAAATCAATGATTAACCTCCACGCGAGCGTTGGGCGATTTATAGGAACGCGTGATTCTGCCTTTCGTGTGATTGCTCCCCTTCTCGACGAAGAGAATAGCAGAATCGCACTCTCTATCCAGAAGGAGCTTGTGGACCTCGGCTTCAGACTCAGCGATACCGTTGCCGGTCAGGTACTCCGCCTCGAACTCGAACGATTGACGAAGCAACACCTGGGAATGCTATACCAGATACGGGAGGAGCTCAAAGACGCCACATCGTTGCAATCGTTGATGGATGAATATGAAAAGCTCAAAAGGACCTCCGATTCCTTGCTCCAACAGATGGACGATCTTCATGTACCATTGAGTAGAAGGGTCACGAACACTGTTGCCCGAACGCTTGGTATAAAACGTAACCGGTGCGTCCACAAAATTTTAATAATTGGTCCTCATTGGTGACTTTTAGTACTTTCAGTGCGAATGATATCACCCACGCTGATTAGTGCTCTTCATATGGACCACTGCTGGATGGAATTTCAACGACTTTGTTAGTCCGTTTCTTCTGAAATTAGAAAATCTCCGTTCTTGTATTTTCCCATCCGGCTCGAGCGGCAGCCTCTGCCTTTGGTATGCCCTGCTGTCTGCTTAGGCCTAACTTGTTTAAATTTGGACATCAGTAGATTGGTATTAGTCTGTCTACCGTTCGTGAATAGCCAGCTGACAATTTTGAAGCATACCCGTCAGAAGCGGCTTTTAGTACTCGTCTTGGTCAACGAAACTGTATTGCTGGAATACTTTTACAGAATACATTGAGGGGACATTGAAGCCGTGGATTTCAGTACGCAGAATAAATCAAGAGGCACACATCAACTTCAAATTAACCGTCCCATTCTCCTGGTCATCGAGCAATGGTGCCACAAGGTAATCATCGTTGAAGGCAAGAGAACAATAGAGAAGATATAGAGTAGAGTCTACTGGTTGGCGAGCGTCAAGGCGGAAAATGAAGCCTAAATGAAGAGGACGTAGAATACGCATAGTAAGTTCGGCAATGAAATTGGTCGAATATTTGATAGTGAAGTATATTTATCATAGTGCATAAAAATGAAGCGACAACGAAAGCCGCCTTCCAAATGCAAAAAAATACAAGAACACCGACACCGCAAGGCAAACCACGAATCGCATATCGCATACATACATATCGTTGCTTCCGCGTGCCTACTTGACCAACGAAGGCTTGTTCATCTGTATCCACAAATCTAACACCTTCCAGAAATGCGCAACGATTTATCGGCGTGTCGTTCTGAGCGTCGATCTGGACGAGAAAAAAAAATCATAAGAAATTCGAGGGAAAGATTGAAGAGGGATATATGCGCACTTTGAGCTCTGTAGCATTGCAATCTTTAATTTTCATATTGGGAGGATCGTTCGACCACGAAACATAAATTCCCTTCACTACCCATCCACACCACATATCAGCACACTCTTAACACATGCCATAAATTAGAAGCTACATACCGTTATGAAACGACTGCCTCAGCTCATTCCACTTATGCGGCCTAAACTGCCACGCCTGCCCCGTCATCATCACGCATACCACCCTCTCCCACGCGTCCGTGCCAAACTTGGACAGCGCCTCGACAGAGTCCATGACGAAATAGGTGAGCCGCGTGACTGTTTCCTTCCCGCTGCTGTCGATCGCGGTGCTTTGCGTAGATGGCGATGAGGACGTCGGGTTTAAGATTGCCTTCGGCGGTGGCGCGGGGCGGGCTTCATGTGAGGGATCGAAGCTGCATTTTATGTTAGAAAAGAATAGAAGGGTGATGTAAAGAGCGACGTACGCAGAGTCTTCGAGGAAACGTTTGACGTTGTGCATGGTGATGAGGGCGGTGGGTGAGGATGAGATGATGATGGGTTGGTTGTGGCCTGCGAAATGGTGGGTTTGTTCAGATGTGCGAGTGGGATGGGATGGGAGGACTTACGGGCTTTGCGTTTTGAGTCTGTAAATGAATGGTGAGAATGACAAAAGACGATCGGGAAATAAAGGAAATACACTTGTGGCTGGGGTGACGGGTATGGAAGGTGCACCCGACCTGCTGGATTCTTTCAACTTCTTTAGTTTATCGGCGTGCTGTGCGAACAAGTTCTGTCATCAGAGATAACCTTTAGTTATGTATTTTGAGGTAAATCATTGGTTGATTCCTTACATTGGCTTTGGCCCCGTGCGACACAGTATTCCGATCCCTTAGCTCAACCTCATTCTGTTTGATCTTCTTCGCCACCTCCACATCATGCATGTCCGCTGGCACATAGCGGCGCTTCAAAGGCGTCGTCGTCGGTGACTCCACAACCCGTGTCCGGGGTGTGACAGGCTGAGCCACTCGCGGCGGTGTAAGGCGGGGTCGTCGATACCACTGCCCCGTTCAAAAAATCCTCAACAACACGATACCTCGCCACCAAAATGAAAAAAAAAAGAATATACGCACAACTAAGCGGTACAATGCGATCACTGTCCTGCACCTTCCCCTCCAACCAACCCATCAGATGCTTCCGCTCCGTCACACTCACGAATCTCACCGCGAGCCCGTACTCCCTCGCCTGCTTCATATGCTCTTCCTAAGGCTGCGCCCGCCTGGCGGCGGAATCGGGTGCGAGTGCCCTTGGGGAAGGGGAGTGAGTTGATGATGAGGGATGTTGAGGCAAGGAGGTGAGACATACGGAGGGGTTAGTTTAGGTGATTTTGGATTTGGATTTGATGGATTGGCGGAGGGCGAGGAGGGAGTCGTGTTCAGTGCCCATTATTGACAGTGTAGCCAGTCTTGAAGTTGAATCTTCGCGGATTGGGTCTTGGGTCATGGAAAATACAGCAATAAGTTCGTCCTTGTCGATACCGCAGGATTTGACGACGCCAATACAACCAAACAGGAGGTCCTCCAGATGATCAATGAGTGGATGACGAAAACGTTCGTTGGCCTCTCTCGTGGAATAGTGATTACATAAGGCGACATACATGTAACTCTTGCACGTCCGCTCCACATCATGGCCAGCGCATGCTCCCTCGGGCCTCGCCTGCTTTATGTATTCTGCACCAGGCGCATCACGATATACACCGCATTTAGACTAAAAATATCTCTGCGCCTCAACGGAATCTAGTCCTAGTCGACTTTGGGATGTACTGCGAGTGGATGATGAGGGTGGTTGCACGCTCGTATCCCAAGTCGACCGCCACGCAGGCGTCCAAACCATCAAAGCGTCCTCCAACTCCCTACAGCAAGACCCCGTACTCGCTGTATTGCTCCCGTTCACCCCCAAGCTCCTGGGCACGATCAGGGAAGGCATTGTCGTGAAACCTATTGCGGATTTTGAAAGCGCGCTTTTAAGTTTTGGTATATCTACAGAGCATGGCGTTAGAGAACCTTTGGTTTGGATTCTTGAAGCCAAATATCCTCGAGACAGTCCTCTACAATGAGACCACCTCGTCTGACAAAGTGGCGCGCATGGAGAAAACAGCGAGGGATGCGCCGTCGTTTGAGACGGGTGTGCGACTGGCTGGCTTTCCAGCTATAGCCTTTATCCTATTCTTATCTGCGACGAGACGCGAATCCATACCCTTCATTTCAAAGACTCCTAGCTTTACGGGATAACATCACCTCCTTGCCCATCAACAAGTCCATCCGAGTGGACTAGCTGAGCGAGGGCATCACTAAATTCTTGCCCTTCGCGTTCGACTTTTTCCACCAACAACGTTGACCCGTTTATACCCTCGTCGTCGTCGTCGGCCTCCGCGAAACCTCCTTGTCCCCACCCTCCCCGTCTCCGCGAAGAAATATCCTTAGAATTTTATGCCACCCTCGAGCTTCGGATGGTCGGAGGCAGCTTGCTGATCACTTGCGAAGCGGACTAGGCCAGCGAGGAGGAGGGGATGTATCTGGAAGTGGTGAGGGTGCGGAGATGCAGGAGGTTGGGGACGAGGTCAAAGATGAGGACGGTCCCGACAACGAAACCAGCCCCAGACCCCATTTTATTGGGCATGGATCCGGTGTTGAAGTTGTTGGACGGTAAGCTGTCAGAACTTGCGGTGCTTTCGTGGAGAATTCGACAGACGGACATGAAATAGTGACAGGTTTTTTCATCCTCAAACCATCCGCGAGTTATTCGAGAAGCCTAAATGGTGGCTTCTACAACCCGGCTCATACTCGAAAGGAGCACTTTCATACGCCGGTGGCGCCGGATTGGCCATGTTTCGATAAGTGATTCTTGAGCAATTTCCGTTGTTGACAGAACACGAGGAATCAGATAGTGTGAAATGAAAGCTGCATGGCTTCCACTCGGAGCGGAATGCTTGAAACTACATGAAAGGCTACTTCGCCTTGACGCCCCGAAACTACTCTTCTATCCTATTGCCACGCTTCGATAACAAATGTCAAGTTCAATACCTATGCGCACATACAAAACCAGATTGGTGAATGTGGATACGAATGCATTATACGCGGCCCTGTTCAAGAAAAAAACGTTCGGAGACGACGATATCATCATTGCGTACGCCGTTGAAAACTTGACCATGAAATTGACCTTACAGCACGAGCTTCCGCAGTTTTATGGGTCAGACGGGAAGTGGGAAGAGTCAAGTATGTTCCGAAACGTTCAATGGTTTCCAACTGACTCGGAATATTCATCAACAAGATAATTGACACTCTTGCTGGCGAGCAAGGTCAAAGGGCTGGAGAGGGCTTTGAATCTGTGACCCAAGATCTCGAAGCCTGGCGTATTCTGGACCACGAACAATACGGATCCCGCATCGTTCTTGTAGACACACCGGGGTTCGACGACAAGAACAGGACTGACGAGCAAATCCTCGAATTGATTGGCTCATGGCTCAAGAAAACGTACGTCGAGTTAGACCCTCGTAACCCATGATAACCACATCTGCACAGATATAAGAAACGAATACTACTATCGGGGATTGTGTATGTCCACCGAATCATTGATGAGCGGATGTCTGGAGCACCCCACCGCAACCTCCGCATGTTCGAAGAACTCACTGGTCCTAGAAGTGCAAAGAACGTCGTCCTCGCCACCACGATGTGGGATAAACTCCACCCCCAGTTTGATGATGGAAATAAACGAGAGAAGGGCTTGGAAGAGAAGTACTGGAATGTTATGATTCACCACGGTGCAACTGTAGAACGCTTCCTCAACACATCGGATTCTGCTTGGAGCATGATCGACAAAGTTGTTAAGCGAGACGAGCCGAAGGCGGTGCTCCTCATCCAGGAGGAAATGATAGTCCAAAAGACACCTTTGCTCGCGACGAGCGCAGGGAAAGCGCTGTATCGGGACCCCAACCAATTGGCCGCAGAAAAAAATAAAGCGGTGCAAGAGTCCACGGTGTGGAGCAGCTCTAGTGCGAGTGTGACCCTCGGTACGCAAGGATCCCAGTAAGTGAATTGTCTCCAATGCAGTGGTGTATCATTTTTTCAATGATAATCAGGACAGAGTTAACCGTCCCCACGCAATCTTCCGACGGCGTGTAAGTACTATTAGATTGCCGCGAAGAACATTATTTACCCTGTCCATGATAGGATCGCACCCCCTTTCACCGAGAAAGATGAGTGAGTATATTGCCGTTGACGGAAGCGACCAGTAACAACATCTGAGTCAGTGGCTATTCACCCAGTTCCCTTGTGGCTAAGGACAGCGCGAAGCTGGGGTAAACGCGGTAGACTCTAGTGAGACTTACAACTGATTCTCGTGGCTCTCACTTTAGGGCTCTAACGCTGTCGGACGAACGCACGAAACGGCCTCTGGTCACCAGTGGTACGACAAATAAGTAGGTGAATTCCTTTCATCGCTGAATATTTCTGAAGCCAGCCTCCTGTTAAGGTTGTCGAATTTGTCTACCAACCGCGTTAGCGAGTCAGTGAAATTCTTTAAATTATAAGAATCCTCAGGAATGACACTGCTAATTACAGGACCGAACACCCTTCCAAATTTTCTCCCTCACGCAAGTAGGTGCAACGCCACCTTTGCTCTAGTTCATTATCACTGAACCAATATTCACTTCAAGATCCTTGACTTCACAGAACAATGCCGATCGCCTGAAAACGCAGGACCTAACTCCCACCAGTGTTCCCCAGAAAGAGTGAGCAAAAATAAAATCGCTCGTGAAATTTCCAGTGACCTTTGCACATTCCGCTTCTTCTAGGGCGAAAGGACAAGGACAACGAAAGGATCTGAAGCTCCCCTTTAGGCAGCCTGGTGATGGTTCTCAGGAAAAGTGAGTGAGGAAAAATTTGCTTAAATTAAATTTCCACGTTCTATTTCATCTAGCCCGAAGCCGCCGTGAGATTTCTTGTTCTTGCTGCGAGCACCTTGGAGTCACTCACGACATTTTCTGTTTCTTCAGCATTTGGTCTCGGTTTAATCCTTTCGGAAACTTGAACAAGGTATGGTTGTCGAATCGTGGTGGAAATGCTAAAGCTTAAAAAAAAAAAAACTTTCCATTGTAGAACAATAAACTCAAACCCAACGATGAAGGAGAGACGAGGGTCACTTCGAAAATCTTCTCTCATGTGAAAACTGAGGAGCTGGGCGAGGAAGACGTCATTATCGCGTACGTTCCTTTTTTGCTCTCGCGCCGGGCTTGGCTTGACATCGGCTCAACAGCGTCATGGGACCCAGTGGCTCTGGAAAGAGTACTGTGAGTAATTCCAGATGGCTTGGTCGTGCTGTTTCTGAACGGCGAGCAGTTTATCAATGTAGCGACCGGGGTTGATATTGGGATTAGTCATGATCTGGAATCATGCACGAGTGGAATTGGCATCATCAAGATGAGCTACCTCGGTTACAACATCGTTTTCGTGGATACCCCTGGCTTCGACGATACCAAGAGATCAGATAGCGACATCCTTAAGATGATATCAGACTGGCTCGCGACAATGTACGTTGTTCTCGAGCGTACCAAAGATACAGCTGACCGGTAGACCAACGCAGGTATAAGAAAGAGATCTTGCTTAGCGGTCTCCTCTATCTCCATCGGATATCAGACAACCGTATGACTGGGACGCCTCTCAAAAACTTGCGCCTGTTCGAGCAGCTGTGTGGGAAAAATGCGTTCAAGAACGTTATCCTTACCACCACCATGTGGGACGAGGTGGACGAAGAAACCGGGGCCACTCGAGAAGAGGAATTGAAGGGTATCTACTGGAAAGCAATGATTGACCGGCACTCCAGCACTGGGCGGTTCGTCGGAACGCGCGATTCCGCCTTTCGTCTGATCGCTCCCTTCCTGGACGACGCAAATACCCGAAACAAGCTGCTCCTCCAGAAGGAGCTCGTGGATCTCGACTTGAGGCTCAGCGAGACGCACGCTGGTCGGAAACTTCGCTCCGAAATCAAGCAGTTGGCGAAGCAACAACAGGAGCTGCTACACGAGATACGAGAGGAGTTTAAACGTCCCAATAACGCGACATCATTGCAGTCGTTGATGGAAGAATACGAAGAGCTCAAGAAGACCTCTGATTCCTTACTCGCACAGATGGCCGATCTTCAGGTTCCGTTGGGTAGGCAGCTTATGAACACTATTACCATCACGTTTGGCATAAAGCGTGGTGCGTCTACAATATCTTAATATGTGCACCTCTGATTGGAACTTTCAAGTTGGAACTTCCAGGAATAATGATGTCGCTCCCCTGTAGGCGAACCATGTTATGTCACTTGAATGTTCTTCAGAAGGATTGTTGTTACAAGTTTCCACACTACGAGTTTCCATAATTTTGTACTTCCTGTTTCTTCTGCGAATTGATTTCGTACAAGAACTTGAACATTGCCCGAGCGCATTCGCCGAGTCAGCTTTCGATGAGCACATCAGCCTTACACATGCGCTCTGGATTCTGCCCTCACGCGTGCCCTCGAATTTGGGTGTTAGACTCGACGGCAGCGCTTTCAGAAGAATAAAGCAAGAGATCCATCGCATTCAGATCAAGCTGACGCAGCGGAGCTCCCATTCTCTTACTACTAAGTAGAACATGAGAGAATGATATGCAGGGCGATCGATAGGAGGACATAACGACTGTGAATGAAGCCTAAATAGAATGCATAAGTAGCTTGGCAACGAAATCGGCGAAAGTCAAGGTATATCAATCTTATTACATGAAGACGAAGGAGGACGAAGCGACAACGAGAGCCACCCTCCAAGGAAGCAAAATAGCACTGAAAGAGAAAAGAAAAAAAATGAGCATATACATAGTTGCCAGTGCTTCCGCCACCAGCCTATTTGACCAACGAGGGCTTGTTGACCTGTATCCACGAATCCAGCATCTTCCAGAAATGCGCAACGACGGATTTATCAACATGTCGTCTGTTAGGGTCGATCTGGATGAGAAAAAAAAAGTTCATAAGAAATCCGAGGGGATAATTGGAGGGGGATGGATGCGCACTTTGAGTTCTGTAACGTTCCAATCTTTAATTTTCGTGTTCGGGGAATCGTTCGACCATGAAACATAAATTCCCTTCACTATTCATCCACACCGCATATCAGCACGCACTCAACGCCTGCCCCGTCGTCATCACACATACCACCCTCTCCCACGCGTCCGTGCCAAACTTGGACAGCGCCTCGACAGAGTCCACAACGAAATAGGTGAGCCGCGTGACTGTTTCCTTCCCGCTGCTGTCGATGGTGGTGTGTTTGCGGTAGATGGCGATGAGGTCATCGATATCGGGTTTGAGGTTGCCTTCGGCGGTGGCGCAGGCTTCTTGTGAAAATTCGAAGCTGCATTTTTGGATGAGAAAAGTATAGAAGGGGGATGTAAAGAGCGACATACGCAGAGTCTTCGAGGAAACGTTATGTATGGTAATGAGGGCGGTGGGTGAGGATGAGATGATGATGATGCCTCAAAATACATAACTAATGGTTGTCTCTTTGACAACAGAACTTCTCCGCTGTACAAACGACATACGCTGAAAGTTGAAAGAATCCAGCGGGTCGGGTGCACCTTCCATACCCGCCACCCCACTCACAGACCCAAAGCGCAAAGCCCGTAAGCCCTCTCATCTCATCCAACTCAGAGTTTCAAGGATCCTGAACAAATCTAACGTGGGCCATAATCAACCCTCCGGGAAGGAAGGTTCACCTTGCCATCGGGAAGCTATTTGGCAAGAAGGGGAAAGCGGTATAGGTCCTTTAATTTATTCGAATTTTCAACGGATTGTTGCGTCTGTCAGATTCAGCTTCAACCCATTTCGGTACTGCTCCTCGCGTTAGCCACATTGTGGCAAATGGAGAACAAGATTTCCTCCTTCGTTTATTTGATTTACCTCCTCTCTTGTAATCTTAACATGAAAACCCGTGACCATATACTAAGCACCCAGTATTCACTGGTGTATTGTAGACCGTCAGCCGAGTTAGCCTACTAGTTCCATAAACCATGGAAATAAAATACGTAAGTGACATTCATCCGTACGATAGTATTAGGCTTGGTATCCTGTGCTGCTTTGCGTGCGGCGTGCAAGGAATTGGTGGACCAGTCAGTGGAGGTGTATCGGATTTGTTGCGAGTCACCTTTCGCGAAGTAGTCGAGGATGGTCCCCTGTGACGCTATGTCGAGTGTGGCTCGGAACTTTCCGAGGACGGTTGAAGCGGGGAGTGCATTCGGGAGTTGGAATGTCCGGCAAAAATGTCCGGCGAACATGTCCGGTGGCTATTTCCATGTTCGGCGGGATTATCCGTCACCTTTTTTTTCCTCCTTGTCTTCTATGTAATATCCATCCTCGCGCTATACCCCTCTCCGTTATTTTAGTCCCCTTTAATACCCATTTTATGACCTATCGCCCTAATGTTAATGGCCCCTGCCATTGCCCCCAGTGTCTCAACTCTCTCCGAGTGTTAGGGCCAACAATCGGAGGAAGCCATGGTCCTGGGAGATACTACCTGCGTGTATGCGCATACATTCAACTCCTGTCCTCCCTTTAGACTAATCTATGATTACAGTGTCTTGCCTGTCGTTGGTTCTATACCTTTGGAGAGGGTGTTGTCCCTAATACCACCACTCCCAATACCTTACCGCTGCCACCTCCAACTCTACCACCTCTTGCAGCACCATCCTCCCAACCATCAACCACCTCGTCAAGCACAGGGGAACGGCTTTCAAAGCTGTGTGTTCGTGCTCCCAACTGCAAAAGGCTCGCCAATTCTTTCTGTACAAACCGCGCTTGCAAGTCCTGCTGCCTCAAGGTCTATAACGGTTGCAGTGGGGTCAGAGGGCACAGAGCTATTAACCCCCAATCTCAGCGTTCACCTTCCGTTATTCCACCTCCTTCCCAACCAACATCGATCTCCTCATCCCCAACGTTCGCAATTGATCCTGCACTCGCGGTTGACAGTTTCGCCGAGCTCCTACGACAGCATGACCCAGTGCTTCGGCTGCGTGATGAAGGCTTTTCTCAGGCAGCTGCAGAACGACAAGCAAATTCTCGTGAAGCCCAGTTGGAGGCTCAAGAGGACGCGGAATTCCAACAGGCCCTCGCCGAGTCTTTGCGAGGTCTTCCTCCAAGTAGTCCCATCGCATCAACCTCATCTCTTCCCAACCCACAACCGATGCCACCAACAGTTACAGCCTTCACCATGGGAGGACTCCCGGTAACGCGAGTAACCACATCCAACCGCCCTACAATTACTACGCAAATGTCGAAGGACTGGATGCGCCCATACGAGGACAAATCCAAGCAAGCTCAGGAGAGTCCAGGTAAAGGGCAGGTCGACAAGGAGATCATCGAGAAATTTCGCATTGTTTGGTGGGAAAAGGTACGTTGTTTAAATTCGACCCTCGCCTTTTTACTTACACATTAACAGGATGATCATGATCCCGCTGTCTTTACTATTCTCGATTGTCCCTGCTGGCCCAAGTGGAAAGTCACGGACTCTCTGAGCGCACTCGAGCGCTTGGGGACGGACACCCTCCAATTCTACGATCTCGAACATAAGATCTGGGTTGAAGCGCCTGTATCGTACCCTCACACGATGACAACTGATGGTTACCTCCTTCTTCGACGCCCAGGGGTCAGTTGCAAGGACTTCAATGAACGCCTTGTCATTGCTACGCAAACACCGACCACTTCTCGAGTCTACATGACCAAGGTGCGCCAGTCGGTCAAGAGCAAATTAATGAAGAATAAGGGGAAGATGCGGGCCTCTCATCAGTCAGAAGATTCCGAGGGGGAAGTTGAGTTTGTGGAGTTGCAACGTAAGTCGATTCATAATTTGACACTCGTTCCGTTGCTAATCTAGCTTGGCAATAGATTCAGAGAGAAAGATCAAGGAGGAGGCCACCCAAGCGCGTAAACGGCCCCGCCTTTCTCCTCTTGTCATCCCTGGTTCACTCGTCGGGTACCCTTCCAGTAGCCCAATTTCCATTCAAGATTCTCCAAGGCAAACCCCGTCAACCTCTCTTTCGTCAACGTCGGCATCAAGAACCCATTTTTCACCTTCTCCGCTACGCCCTCCCGATCACAAACCCCCCTCACTTCTGCGTCACCTTCTACGCCCTCCCCTATTGCAACCTCATTCGAGTTCGTCTCTCCTTCAGGTGCTGGACCGCCCCCATTGATGCCAGGGAAATCGTGGCCTCATAACATGTATACTCGAGATATGGTCGCCGGCTTTCAAGAAATGAGTCGGCTCAAGAAATCCAAGTTTCCAGGCGGGTTTCAAGGGCGCTTCGAAAGGGTTTTTGGTCAGAAAGCTCCCAATCGGAGTACGTACCATGACCAGCTCAAGAGATGGAATCTCGCTGAGCAATCTGCGCGTGATGCCGCCACTGTCGCTGAGCGAAACAGTGCTGGTCACTGGTCAGCATTTTCGAAGGCAAATCCGTTGAAAATTTAGAAAGCTTGTTTGTTTCCCACCTGTTGTATTCCTCTTCGTATTTCTTCGTTTTTGTTTTGTTCTCCTCCACCTATTGTATTTTGCATTGTATTCTTGTTTGATCTGTATACGCTCTCTTCTCGTCCCCTCATTGTATCGATTTGTATGTAATATCTGTGTTGTACACTATCATGTCTGCGACGAATTCATTTATAAATTACGTGGGTGGCGTCCTTGCCTTTCCAAACGGTCTATAGTTTCAATATTTCGGAGACGAATCATTTCGTCAAGAAAGAAATCAAACTTGGCCGGTAACATCTCTCGACACATAGAATGATACCCCCCAAGCCATGCATTGGTTTGTTCTGCGATTGACGTATTGAAGAACCACTTTCCGAAGGCGTCCATTAACTCGGGGTATTAAGCAGGATTGCAATGCAGCTGACAGTACCGATGGGTGATGGCATGTTTGTTGCGAAAGTGCCAGGCGTCGACACACATCCCAACACCCTTGAACCATGGGTCTTTCTCTGCTTGTTGCCTCGCATCACAGTTGGTGTCGTAGAAGATGTGTTCAGGTTTCTGGGCCCCAGGAACAGAGAAGGCGTTCCTTACCATCACAAGGAAATTGGAAACAGCTTCGGCGCCGAACATGGTTGCACGAGCAAAAATAACCCCACATGGGCGAACAAGGGTCTGTTCGTTGTGAGTCCTTCGACGCCCAAATTGTGCCTTCAATGTTCGATTGCCTACTGCAGATTTTGATGGACAGGGATCTTGTGGTAGAACATCGTCAAGGGTGCCCACTGTGCCTGGGTTCTTCTGTGTGTGAATTGCGACCTTATCCTGATCGTCGATGGCAAAGGTCTCAAAGTCCTCTTGTATATCCTGCTCTGGTACTCGGCGAGCGTCTGAAAATGAATCCACAGGTTGGGAAATTTTGGCGTGTTGTAACCGTTCCTTGTAAAGAAAGGAGCCTGTGCTGCGTTCATGATGTTTTTTCTCCATTTGTTGATGGAGAGGCAGCGAACACGTCTTCTTCTTGGTGATCCTGGGGGTTCCGTCAATGGGATCTACAGTCATGTCCTCGAGAACAGGGTTTTCACAACCAACGACAGCGCAAACGTCATGAGAACCAAAATGAACAGCACAAAATCTGTGCCGGTTGTTCTGCAAGGGCTCCTGGCACTTGAATACACCACAACATGGTCGACCCATGCTCAAACCATCCCCAACAATTGCCTGGCATTTCGCTAGCAATTTAAACTAAGCTGTTGGATTTGGAGGCTGAGAGATGAATTGACACGCACTGAGAGTCCCATCGGGTTGAAGAAACACTCGCATGCAGAGATCACACGCATGTCGTACAGCATCAGGTTGACCATTTAGAACAATCCATCGATTTCGCTCCTCCATTGCAGGCTTGAAGCGGTCAGCCTGATCTCCGGTATGTGGCACTGACAACACTCTTCCTCTTCGTACTCCATCCTCGAGCAAACTTAGGATAACGAATGAATCCCACACGTGGTTTGTGGTGAGGTTGTTGCTCAGGCCCCAATCAGAAGGCTGAGAATAGCGGGCATTTGACAAAGTCGTCTTGTATACGCGACTTGCATTTGACGCAGAAAACCTTGGTAGGTGTTAAGAGCATTCTTTGTGTCATAATTCAATTAAACGTACCATCCAAAAAGCATTTCAGTACGCCACATTTTCACAACGGCAACCTCAACAAATTGGTGTTCTCCGATTTGAATTAGCTCTGGAATTCCAGGAAAATACGTCCGTTGACCGTCGCAAACACTGTAATTCTTGTGATAACTCGTGTGACACTCTGAACATGTGGCCATTAAGCGTGAGCTTGTCCCTAGAGATAAGACCTACTTTGACAGTATAGGGACATATTCCAAGCTGGCTGGACCCCTGCCCCCTGGGTAAACACAACAGCCTTCTTACGATATTCCTTCTTCAGTGGAATCTGGTTATCACAGTATATATTTGAACAACGGTCGCTAATGGGATATATAGACATGGCGGCTACATAGGTAAAATCCATTAGATGCAAGAGAAATATCCATAGGTGCGTTGATTGCTCACTCAAGCCGCATTGCCATCCCCACTGTTTGAACAAATCGTAATCTTCTAGCATCAGCGGCATTGTTGGCATCTCCCATGCATAGCCCCTCAGAATGGTCCAGCAATCATCCATGACCTCGACTGGGATAGAAAGCGCTTTGCCAAGAAATTGAGCGATAGGTTGGGGGAGAATAGTTGGTGCGTCGGTTGGGTTGCTCTCGTTGATTGGCTGTGGTTGAAGGATATCACGCTTGAGGTGTGCAATTAAGCGGACAAAGGTAGTGATGCCATCCAGTGTCAAATAGCAAAGAGCAGGGTGCGCCTGGAGCTGAGCGAGCAACTCAACCATAGGCCTTGCCATTGCGATAATATTGTAGACTATCTTACAGATTATCAGTATGGGCTGACGTGACGACTCTGGCAGTCACGTTATCGCGTTATGGAAATAGCCGACGAACATGTTCGCCGGACATTTTGCCGGACATTCCAAATCCCAAACTTACTGG
>Ga0307517_10004920_pt1 | contig 20358 bp, 16 predicted proteins | sample 23_EM_MG_FD_194515 | JGI IMG/M metagenome (GOLD analysis project Ga0307517, IMG submission 194515) | Populus trichocarpa ectomycorrhiza microbial communities from riparian zone in the Pacific Northwest, United States - 23_EM | ecosystem: Host-associated > Plants > Roots > Unclassified | place...
ATAGTAAAAAATATTCACAAGAATGAAGAAGAGGGGAGTCGCTGGTGTAGATATTTGCAATAAACAAAAATTATATCTAAAAGGCAAAGGAAAAGACCTTTCAAATGCATGGCAAGAAAATAAACAAAATGAACAGAGAAGCTTTTCAGATGCACAGCAGGAGAAGGACAGTGGTTTCTATAAGAATTTGATTTTGACATGCTAACCTGAAACATCATAACAAGAAATATCCACAGACGGTGGAAACTATGGTAAAGATGAAGGAACGTCCGGTGCTCAACAAACGAAGTTTTCCCTCTACGTTGACTTCCAGCAGTTTTAAGCAAATACTGTAAGGACAAAAGACATACTTTATAGTGATTCACAATGTAATACCCACCACAAGCAGTCTACAAACCTAAAGCCTTAATCATACATTGTAGCACAATGTAATACCCACCACAAGCAATCTACAAATGTAAATGAATATAGTTTGGCCATTATAGGAAGGAAAAGCCATACTTTCACAAGCCCTCATCCAACAAAAGTGGATATAAGTAATAAGGATTGAGCAGAGAATTAAGGGTGTAGGATGGAAGCTTGCCATGTTGAGATTATAAAAGTGGATATATATATATGACCTCAACATGACAAGTTTCCCAGAAAACCTTCTCTGCTCTGTTTAAGCCACCTTGTCTCTATATAATCTATGATTTAAGCCAAACAGTCTGGCTTTAATATTTAACTCTATACATGAACAGGATGACATATTTACTTTGTCAAATGACAGCAACTACATTTCAAGAAAACCACAGAGCCAGAATCAATTATGCACAGGATATGCTTCTGCTCCTGGCGTTGCTGTCTTCAGATACTATTAAAAGATCCCAAAAGGAACAGAAAGCATAAAGGCATAAAAAAATGTTACAAACCTTTGTCCTTGGTTTTGGTCTCTGGAAAAAGGATGAACTCGTGCGCCACGGCCAACTGAGTTCAAAGCAATGAAGTGACCTGGAAATGGAAATACATGGATAAGGATGAGGAGAAAAACAATGGCCATCCATCTGACACAAAAATAGTTTTAGGTTCCATTTACTATGACTTTTGCAAATTGGTTTGAGTTGCTTTAATTTTTTACTCAAAGAAAAGTCATAAATAAATTTGGTTAGAAATAACTTTTGACATAAATCAATTTTGTTACAAATTCGAGTTCAAACTGCTTTAATCAAAAGTTAAAATTTAACTTTTTAACTTGTTGATTACATAATTTATCCTCTCCCCTTTCTTCAAAAACAGTTGATTTGAGTAACTTTTTGCTAAATATACTTCTAACCTAACTCATTTTTGTCGTAAGTTGTTTATAGAAAAATAACTTTTGAATTATGACTCAAAATCAAAATTTAATCTTCATAAGTCAGATCAAACTGAATATTACTCTATCTATAACTAACAAAGTCAGAGAATCATTTTCTTACCACAAACAGAATTGAAATGGATTTTACAATTCAATTTAGTTGATTTGAATAATTCAGTATAATTAAATACAATAGAATTCTCTTTAATGTCTATGAAATAGCTGCGAAAGAAATAAAGAGCATGGATACTTCATAAATTTCACAGCTGCACAGTTTAGCTATTCCATTGATGAATAACAAGAAAGACTAAATTGCATGTGTTCATTTACATTAATTCACCAATATTTAAGTTTTAAATGAATAGAAGCTCTTTTTTTTTTTGTTTCCATTGCATGAATTGGGAAAATGAATCTGAATTCTCCATTCCATCCATTCAACATGACTCCAAGTTAAGTGAGAAAAGACTGACAAATCAAAGGAGACTTACCAAAAATACTCATTAAAATCATCGTAATTTCTCCAAGAAGAATGAGGCGCTTGTCCATTAGCATTGTTTCCTGCTTCCTAGGTGTAGTGGCAGGGAAGTCAAATCTTAAGCAAAACCACAATGCATAGGACAGCAGAGAAGAAATTGGCACGGTTTATGACAAGATAACATCCCCGGAAGAGATGCATGTACAGAAATGACTGCAAGTAAAAATAAAACGACCAGCCTAAATCATAATGGCATCACAATAGAACAAGTCAGTCCCAAAGCAACAAACTTAGCACCAATGCATGACATAACATAGATATGATGTTATGTGTGCTCTATTGGTGAAAAATTGCTGCCAAAGTTTTAAGTATTATTCATGCATGACAACAAAACTACTCCAGCACTAGGCTTAGGTGCCAGTTCTCTCTGGAAAGACAAACATAAGCAGTATTATAATTCACAGGACCATTTTCCAAAAATAGTCCTCCACATTGACCTTTTTTCCTTGCCATTCCTTCATCTGTTAACAAAAGAAGAAAAATGTGGCCTCCTAGCTGAGAGAAAGATAACCGATCATTAACATGGCTTAAAAGATGTGATTTAAAAACTTTTCAACATTAGTAGTGCTTGCCACTGTACGAGGGGGGAAAAGAAAAGTTACTATTAGGTGTACTTGGAATTAATATACACAAACAGTTATAAATTGTTATGGAACTGCTGCGAAATTCCTTTCTAGACTTATCAAACCATGCACTCACTAAACTCATTTTATTTTCTTATTTTTCTACGGCAATGCAATCAATTATCAAATCATGAACTCACTTGACTCATTTCTATATTCCTATTTTTCTAATGCAACTATTCATGCCACATTTACCATGTTACATCAACAAACTTTGTTTTGATTTAAAGCACTTAAAAAGAACATAAATATAAAAATAAAACACCACAACAAAGAAGTTAACAGCATGAGCCAAGTGAACGAGAGCAACATCCAGAAAGAAGGATAGTAGCTGGATCGTGATTGTCCCTTATCAATTAAATGTAAAGGAATTAAGGAAAGAAGTGACAAACATGTGCACTCACCGCTGCAATAACCCCATACAAAGGAGTAATAACTTGATCAAGGAATGATACGCCATTCTCAGAATTGGAATCACAGCTTTTTGCTGGCTGAGCAATTTGCTGCCTCAACATCCCATCCATTTCCCTGACCATCTAAATATCAAGTTTATAGTTCATGGAATAAGGTCAGTAGAAAAATTGTTGCAGAAGTTTTTTATTATAGTTTTTCATTTTTATCAGTTACAGCACTTCAAACCAACGATTTGAATCCACTAGCAAAGGTTTTAAGAAGCAGAATAAATGAATAAGATCAAGAATATCAAAAGACATCTCAATTTGAGGTTCAGGCCAAACTTCAACACATGAGAAATTTTTTAAAAAAAAATCCAGTAGGAAAAGAAAACACAAGTGCAAAAATGTACACTTGTTGATGGGTCCAAAATAAGCCATTTACCAATCTTATTAGTAATGTTACTTTTCTGAAAAGGGAAAAGATAAAAACTAATCCATTCATAGCGTATTCCAAGATTCACTTACATGATGAAATATGTAGCACAGGCATTCTGGAAGAAATCTAACATTAGCAGCTTCCCCCCATATTAGAAAGTACAGGGAAACAAAGAGCAACTTCTTTTCCTTGCTTAAATCTTCGAAACTGCACAGAACATTTTATTGGCATAAGTTTCAAACATTATCATTCATGAATTAAAATTCAATAATTAACACAAACGAGAATGAAAGAGGTTAAAATTCCATACTTGCTCCACACTGGTTGAATGCACAGGTAGCTGCACCATTTAATGTAATTATCGAGTGACTTCAAGAATACCTTCTGCACAGCAGCCTCATCCAATTTCTGAACAAACCGAGGGCATATAACAAATAGTGATTTGATGACATCTTATGAAAAAAAGTTTGCATCAAGACAAAATTGTTCAGAGCTTTTTACATAAACTAAATCAAGGCCCAAGATTCACATTAGTATAAATTGTTGGAATCTGGTCATGTTCTGTAGTTACATGGCCTAATAAAATCAGTATCCATATTGAAGAATAGAAAAAATAATATATTCCGCAAGTTAAAGGCCAAACCTAATGAAGCACTCATAAGGTAGTCAAACAATCTTTCTCTTTTTACATATTCTCTTCAATTCATCAATAGATCACAATAAGCAAAATACAAGACACATGGATGGCTTTAAGCATGAATGTTTGTGTAGAAGTGCTTTCTAAAATGGTTTGAACAACAGCTATCAATGGAGCTGTAACATACACTGGCCCAAGTGTATAATTGGATCTTTAAATTGCATGCATTTATGGACTGTTGCTAAGCCACTACTCTTTTGAGAGCCAACAGCCTTTAGCTTAATCATGCAATCACATTCCCGGTCAAATTAAGAATCAACAGTAAAAAAGTGCAAATCTCACAGAATATCCCGTTCAGGTTTACTCTCAATTTATTGAGTTATGGAATGGGAATCCAAATAAATTCAACACAAACCAAAATAATCCACATCCATATAGTTATCAACCTACCATGCACAAAGAGAATAGTTCAGAGTAATCATGATGGGGACATCGACCCGAGACATGGTTCACATGTCCGTATCATTTATGATGACAAAAGATAGTCCAACCCTTACATTATTGGATTTTATTTGGGATTATTTGAGTTTATTTGTTGGGCTTGATTTAGTCGTTAGATATTTTATTTGGTGGGCTATAAACCCAATTATTTGTTCTAGTCAGGGTTTTAGTATTTATATTCTATTTTTCTAAAAGTTAGACAGTTTTAATTAATTGAATAAAGAATTGCAAAGTTGCAAACTTTTTCAACTCTATTCTTCTCTTTTTAGGCTTTTTCTTCTTTTTCTTTGGCTTCTTCTTTTCTTTCTTCTTTAGCTCTAAATCTCTTCTTATGCCACAATAGCTTTGGTATTAGAGCATGATTTTTTACTTGTTCTCACAATTAAACGATCCATACACTTATTAAAATTCTTGACATTCAATCTAGTTCGTAAACTCTAAATTTTATGGGAAGCTTTCATCAAATAACAAAAAATGTAGAAGTACCAAAAACAAAAGTTACTATTCATCTTCTCTACCCAACTTAACCAGCCGCACAGCCACAATCATCACCACAACCTGCCTCATCCACCACACAAGCCCTATTCCACTCTTCTTGCCACTTCAACAAACCCTCCACAAATCCAGCCACTTTAGCAAACAAGACCCAACCAAACATCAACAGGGCCAAGTCCCTACAAATCAAATCAATACAACAACGGAAGCCACCCACACGTTGGATTCAGCACCATCATAGTAGATGAAGACCCACTGTCACAACCATCGTCTCCAGAGTCCCTCTGATTTATAACACCTCAACAACCCAATCACCAAACAACCCATCAAACTAGCATCAAAACCAAAAAGAGCCAGAAACTTTCATGCACGGCAGAACCCATTAGCCAGCAAAGATCAACAGGTTTTCCACCTCAAACCATAGCATGTGTCCAATAGTAAGATCTTAAGATAGACGTGAAGAATAAAGGAATTGTATAGGCGAGTTTCCGCAAATTTTCCATCTCTTGTCTTACTATACTTTTATTTTTATTTTCTTTTATATTGATTTTTAAAAAAAAGTTGAGAAAGTCAAAAAAAAAAGTGAAAAGTTAAAATAACAAAAAAGCAAATTGATAAAAAAAAGTCAAAAATAAGAGTCAGGGTAAAAAAAAAATACTCACGGTAGCAAAAGGAGATCACATCATCCAGTACACCATTGCGTCAATGATACTACATCACCAACAACAACGTGATTCGAAGGTCCATCTACGATCAAATTCAATGATTTCTCCACCTTTTGATTTGTTTAGTTTTACTTTTCTGGTTTTACACGTGTCATTTAAAGTTGTCATTAATATTACTTTTTGTGCCTAAAAAACATATCTCACCTTACATTTATATCTGTTATTTTTTTCTCATTAACCTCTTTCATCATTGATATCTAGCATCTAGTCTTCTTTGATAATTGCGAGTCCTTGCTTGTGACAATGTGTTTGATTAATTATTTACACTTAAAGGTCTATCAATGCAAGCTTAAAATTTTATTGGTGTATTTTGTTCTTGATTACTCTCCACATTAAAAAAAAAATGGAATTACTATTATTTGTTGTATTGTGACTTCACTTGCAGGAATCGTATGTGATGTCAATTCCATTTTTATGTTAGTGTTGCATGCATTTGTAAATACTCGTCTAGTATCCAACTTTAAGTTTACAACTATCATGGATTCGACCTTGAGTGATATCTTTAAAGCCAATCATGAACAAAACATTGTAGAGTTTGAGACAACTAGGTTGGTTGTAGCTAGATATGCCTTAACACAACCCGAGAGCTGAAGATTGAAGAAGAACTACTATCTTTCACACCTATATCAAGTGTGGGGATAAAGGATGTAAGATTATCATTGATAATGGAAGTTGTATCCATGCAGTATCTTCGAATATTGTAGCTCACTTAGGCTTAAAACGTGTTCCCCATCCTAAACCATATAATGTGTCATGGGTTAATAATACCTCTATAGCAATCAAAGAGAGATATTTGTTCCCTATCAAATTCCTAGACTATCATGATGAGATTTGGAGTGATGTCATTTCAAAAGATATAGAACATGTCATTTTAGAGAGGCAATGGATATATGATTTAGACGTCATCATTTCTGGTCGATCAAATTCATGTTTTTTCGCTTTTAAAGGTAGAAAGATCAAACTCATTGGATTACCACCAAGACCAAGCAATAATAACAAAAAAAAAGGATGTGAACAAACAAGAACTTAATACAATGAGCCTAAATGAGTTTGAAAATGAGGTTAAGGAACAACATATTGTGCCTGGTTTAGTTGCAAAAGAAATTTCAAGAAACTCTTTAATGGAACTACCAAAGAAGGTAAATATAGCTAACATAAAATGTCCAAAAGAGTTTGCAAAGGAGGTTCATGAAAAATCAGTTATGCCTCCTTTATTCGTAAAAGTTTATGGAGACTCTCTCATAGAGTTGCCTGAAAAGATAAGTGCAATGTTAGGAGAGTTTCAAGATAGTTATCATTCTAACTTCACTAATTTCTCGACCTTTATGCTTGACACCCAACTTGTCATAGATTTTGAGCAACATTCTGAGCTTCATGATTCTTCACCACTATGCTTGACATCCAACATTTCATAGATTTTGAACAACCTCTTAAAGCTCCCTAATGCTTTGTCCTCGATGCTTGACATCCAGCATGTCATAAGTCTTGAGCAATCTATTGAGATCCTTAAATCCTTACCCTTTATTCATGATAAGAAGAGGATAAGGATGACCCCGATTCACTAGGTTATGTTCAATATATATCCATCCAGGATTCAAAGGTGTGTTTCATTCCACATTCTCATTCGTGTAAGGTTCATGGTCACATACCTAGGATGCCAGTAGATATTCCTCCTTTGTCTCCTCACTCTAAAATGTCTGATTTAGCTGAGTATTTTGCATGTAGAGTTCATAATTTGCATGTAGTTCATAATTTGCATGTAGAGTTCATAAGACATATTCAAGCAAGTAACTAACGATACATATTTCAAGCTGATTTACATAAGTATCATGATGTACTTGGAGATTATTTCATGATACAGATTAAACTTGAATGGTGTCCTTTGAAAACCAGTCATAAATTGCAAGTGAGTAGTGTTAGACCATTCAAAGTTTTGCAAATGATTGCATCAAGTAGTTATATCATTAAATTGTCATTAAACTTTGATATTAGCTCTAATTTTGGCATGAAGAACCTCGTTATATATAAAACACAACCTATCCCTGAAGCTCCATTTGATATTACCACCCCATTATCATTATCATTATCATTGGCATAAAAGGAATATGTTAATACTATATTGAATGCACAAGTTGTTTTTAACAGGGATGGTGAAGTTCAACGAATCTCAATTTATGAGCTTAGGGACCAGATTCAGAATGTATTTGGATTAACAAAGAGACATCATAGCAGCTTAATGCTTATCTTTGGAAGCGTGATCACAGCCACCTTGAACTATACTTGACAGGGTAAAGTTCTTCCAATCCCAGGAGAGTTGATGGAGACATCAGACCTGAGACATTGTTTACATGTCTATATGATCTACGATGATAGAGGATAGTTCAACCTTTGTGTTATTGGATTTTATTTGTTGGGCTTGATTTAGTCATTGTTAGATATTTTATTTAGTGGGCTATAAGCCCAATTGTTCATTCTAGTTAAGGTTTTAGTATTTATATCATATTTTTCTAAATGTTAGACAATTTTGATGAATTAAATAAAAATTTGTAAAGTTGTAAACTTTTCCAACCTCATTCTTCTATTCTTTGGCTTTTTCTTCTCTTTTTGGCTTCTTCTTCTTATTTTCATCCTTTCTTTCTTCTTTAGCATTAAATCTCTTTTTGTCCCACATCAAATCACACCTAAAACTATCAGACTTTGGGGTCAACTCAGCCTAATGCGAACATGTCCATCAAGGGAGGGACAATTATTCACAAGGATCTAAAACCCAATGAGATGATGATGAAAACTAGTAACACCAAGAAATTCCAGTCCTCTACGCTAATTCTAGCTATAACAACATGCAATTAGGTAATTCACATATTTTACTTGGAATATTTATCTATAAAATTCAAATAGCAAATATTTACCTATACCAATTGAAGTATTTCTACGGCCCCTTCTAATCAGATAAATTAGAATAAAACAAAGTAAACAAGTTCCTTTATTTTGTTGAAAGAATTGTTATCGTCTATTATGGTCAAACTATTGGAAAATGGAAAATGAGCATCAGCCACAAAATACTGGAAGATTTATATGATTCATGCTAATAACAGCATGCAAACAAATGTATAATGGCAATCACAACCATTGTTGTCAAAACGTTACTTCACCAAAGCTAGGGCACCCTAGGTGAGGAGAGAGCCACCAAGCAAGGCGATTTAATAGGTGCTCGCCTGGAGAAGAGTTGCTAGGACTTGAGGCGTTGTCTAGGCAATAATTTTTGTCTTTTCTTTTCTCATTTTTGACTATATTAATCTTATTCTTCTATCCACCCACCCATAGTTATTTAGAGGGTATAATTGTGAAACCAAAGGCTCTTGTCTTTTAAAAATTATAAAAAGAAACAAAAGGAAGAGATTCGCCAAGAACTGTCACTGGGATTGACACGTAGCATGTGAGGACCACCTTTTTCCGTTCAACAGCAGAGACATTTAATGGAACCAGCTAACCTCCATGCTTTACTATTATTTTATTCATCTTCTTTTGTTTATTTCTTCTTTTCTTTTATCTATTCTGACTTTCACCACACTTTTCTTCTCTTTATCAGTCTTCATTTATAAATATTTAAGCTATATAATGCTGCCAGATTTTCAATTTGATTTTATTTTTTTAAATTTCTTCTACGGTTATCAATTTATTTCCTTTTAGACTTGTACAACTAGTTAAGCATAGAAGCGTCAATTCTAAAGAAATACATTATGGCTTAATAGATCACAATTCAAATGAAATGGAAATTAAGGACTTTAGTAAAGGAGAGGAAGGCATGGATGATGATGTCTTGGAAGTTGATCAAGGTTGAACAGTTACCCTTAAATAACTCCATCTATCTTTAAGACTTATTTAATCTACTTGCTCATTTAAATTATCTAGTATCCTCTTTTATCTTTCAAAGTTATAGACTTAATTAACAGTTAGTGAGACATTGATATGGCTTTCTATAATATGATATTTTGCTTTTAAATTTGATTATTTTATTTTATTTTAGTATATCACCTCATTTTGTTCGAGTGGGCCTATGACACCTCAGGTGTTTAGCACCATTGGAGCCTTAGGGCACCTTTCACTTTTGACAACACTAAATTCACATTTCAAAATTATACTTTTTTAAATTTCAGCATTTCTTTATCTTCGGTATACTTATTTGACAAATTTTCACCACCACCATGCAAAGGAACCTTTAAATATAGCAACTTCCTATAAGGCAATTGATTGAAGCAAAGTTTTAATCCTTTCCTTGTTGGGCAGTTGTTAAAAAATTAAAAGCAACAAATAACATGTGCTAGGCTGTGTGACTATAGAGCAGGCTAAGAAGATAAAAGCCACTATGAAGGTACTTTCAAAAAAGATGAACAAAGAGTCCAGGATAAATTAAAATAACAAACTGAAAATCAAATCACTCAATGCCAAATGTAAACACTAAAACAGCATTAGTTCCAAACGATCTCATAGAACTTAAAATCTTTGAACTATAAATACTTGCACGTGAAGCAATTTAATTAGCGGAGAGTTAATAAAAAGATCTGATATGGAAAATTCATATTTACCTGGGGATAGCATCCTAAAATTCCAAAACAGAAATTAACCCAAATATGAAACAGAAACATGTGAGACATACCGGTTCGGTTGCATCAGGGATACCAAGTCGAGATTGTTCATTGGCAAGGAGGTGAACTACATGTTCCCGCTGGTTTGAAACATTGTCTTTCTGATAGCCATAAAGTTCACAAATGAGAAGCAAGAAACAAATTATTCCAAATGATTTCTTAGAAAAATTCCATAACACACTAGAAGAAGTGAATGCAAAAGTAGTGTAGAGAAGCGTGATTTTGAATTGAACCCCCCCCCCCCCCAAACTTATATAATTTTCACCTATTCTGAATGGAAGATAAATATAGGAGGCTGGGCAAAGCACAGAATTCTCAGCATCCAAAAAAATATGAATCCAATTTAAAAACCCACAATTGCTTCTTTTAATTTTCCTCTCTAAACAAGTCATATTCCTAGAGCCTATCTCCCCTTATGAATCAATTAACTTGCTCCTTTTTCAGTTAATGAACTTAATGAAGACAATGACATGGTGTTTTGATATCCCTGTTGATAAAGTAGATGGGAGAATGGTTGTTCATATCATTTATAGTGTATTTTGAATCAACTGAAAATTGATTATGGTAGGGGCAAATAAAAGAACAAAGACCCAATTTACTATTTCATGAACGAAATTCAAGTTTTAAAACTCCCTTTGCATTCTAAGTGAACCAATGAGGAGTGAGAATTGCAACCGAACCAGATTATTACCCGATTAAAATGTAGTAGCCAGGTAAGAACCCCAAAAACATCAAAATATAATATGGCTCTGATCACATCCAAATACAACATCAAGAAATAACTAACTACGGATATTGCAAATCCAAAAGACATCCAAATAAAATTTCTGCTTCTAAATAAGCATACAATCTCCAAGCTTGGCACTTCATTGGTGGATTTCTACTTTTAGAAGCATGAATCAAGAGAAAACAAACAAAAACTACGGAAGTGCACAAGTGAAATAGCCTCATACAGCACATAATCACGGAATTACAAACCTGAAACCCAAAAATGTAGTGCAGAAAATCAAGCATATCAAGACTTCTTGTAGCAGGAATAGGAAAACCATCTGGTAATTGCGGCAGGCCCTGGAAATACTTCAAAGCTGTTGCTGCTGCTCGTACCTGCACTTGAATGATGTTGAGTGAAAAATTATGCAATTAACAAATTATGAACATAGGATAATAATAAAACTAGTTGACCTCAGGGAAAGTAACAATAGCATTTGTCATAGTTTGACCATCCAGTGGAATGATGTTATAAGCAATAAGGTCCTCAGTCATGGTGGCATCGGATTCGATCATTCGCTTAAGCTGCACAAAATACAACATGCATATTAATTGACAGTAGACACAAATAAGTATTACCAACGACCTTTACAAATGCATATATTAATGATAGCATTCATTGGTATCCATAAAAAGGGGAGGGGTGGAGAGTTGGTTGCATTAAGAATATCTTTTCACGAATAAGTAAAAGAGCAAAAATGAAAAGCAAAATTATATTCTCATGCTGCAGTGTCCTCCCATGTCTTCAATTAGTGCAACCATGGATACAACTTCACAAAAGCAGAGCATGTCACAGAAAATACCACAATGGATGAATTATCTGGATTTCTGAGATGGCTTAGAAGCACCAAGCTCTACCAAAAACATAGCATAGGGACTGTGGTAGGCAGGAGAGTAGAGAAGTAGATCGAAGCACATATTGCATAACATGTTGAAATGGCGCAGGAAATAAATAAAATCAACCTGGAAGAAGAGAGTAAAGAAGTTGCATATGCATGCAATTTGAACTTTTCAAAGAGAAAGAATGAAGAAAAAAAAATTGTGGCTTGAAAGAAACATAGAAGTTCAAATTCTCAAAATAATCCTGATATAGTCCACAAGATAAGTGACTGCAAAATTAATGTATGAGCAGCCATGAAGAGAATTATGTTTGAAAAGACTGTAGATCGAACCTCTTCGGGAAGTTCATCTGTTAGTTGCCCAAGTACAGATCCTAAAACTTTCAGAGTTGCAAAAACTCTTTTTCTCTTCACTGTCTTCCGCTCCAACCTGGATTGACAAATCAAAACCAAGCATGCCATGGTGAAACAAGAGAAATCATAAATAGTTCCAAACTAGGCAACAAAGTGCACATGCATGTAGCAAAAACTAAATTTATGGGACTGCCAGAAACCTTAGAAACACAAGAAAATGGAGCTAATGAATTAATTAAGCCAGCAAATTAATTAGCAGAGCTACAGTTACCACCTGAGGTAATTTCAGCGACAGGGCTTATTTATGGTGGCAGCCATTTTGATGGGGCACTTTTTTTTGTTTCTTGGAGAGGAGGGAGGGATCAGAGTTTGTCCAAACTCAAAGGCGAGCATTCTGAGATACAGCATATGAAGTGGATACCTCCAGAATTGAGTGGAGAATATAACTAAAAATGCATTCCTACCTCATTCAGCAATTCTAATGAATACCAAGCATGAACGACAAAGCCTCAATTCCAAACTAATAGGGGTCAGCTGTATCAAGCATCACTAGTTAAATTCTTCATATAAGCTCCCAAGTACAAGGGCTTACTATTACATATTGGAGAACTATAAAAATCTGCCCCTTCTCATCTAGGTTTATATTCACAGAAACTAAAACTATATCATGAATGCTGATTAAACCTAAAGAAATGACAAAAAAAAAAACATTTATGAATCAGAAGCAGTGTTTAAATACAAACCATGTCTATGGTACCTATTCCATGAAATTAATGATGTTAAAAATTGGCAAAGAAGCAGAGAAAATAAACAGAGGGAGAGAGGTGGAGACAAAGAGAAGAAAAGAAAAATAAAAGGAAAGCCAAACTATTGTGGATGACATTAAAGGCATTCTGCTGTTTAAAGGCAAAGTTCGACTCAATTTTTTAATGAATTCTTTCTTATTTTAGGAACATACTCGCCAAGGATTCCAGTAAAAGCACCAGATTCCCTCAACTGCATTTCTTCTTCTCGTAGCTTGTCTACATTGTTGTTCTCTCTGTAGGATTTGTAAAACTCTTGCAGCTGAGCAATATCCTGGCTTCTATCTATGGTTCCACCCTCCCTTTTTGCCAGCTTTTGCTGAAATTTTCTCAAAAGGACAAAGAAGGCACATGATATTAGCAGACATATATATATAAAAACACATCACATCTATAATAACTATTGAATAGCTATTGAATAGCATCTAACATAATATAATTGTTAAGGTATCTAAAGAATAACATAACTATAACATTATAAACTACCAATCAAAATAATACCTGAATGTACAATTATCATTATTATAGATAATGAAAAGAGAAGACAAATTTAAAAACTTCTCAGCACGTCTACAAAATAGCTTTCATCATTTATCTGGAAATCTATCTTCTGGTAATACTGTATTTTCCTGAATTTTTTTTCTACAAAACTGAAAGATCTTCTACATGTAAACATGACCAAAAGTCTTCATATACAAGAGCTATACCTTGATAACAGACATCAAACCAGTCTTGAATTGTAGAACACCTCTTCCTTCACTATTAGGATCCAGATTTTGTGCAAGTGAATAAGCATGTTCACATACTGCAGGTAAAATAATAATTAAAAAAAATACAGTAGCTTCAAGAGCGCAAAGCTTCTGCTGATTATATGGGGCATATCATTAATAGAAAACAGAATCAACAGCAGAATACAAGTCATTCAAGCAAAACATAGAAACTCCTATTTGTCATGTTTATAAGGGTTTGATATTTGCTTGACGACTTACCTCATAGCTTATTATTTTAATTACTTGTGGTTTGCTAAGTTGCCTAGATTATTATGTCTTGAATAGGAAATGCAAAATATTCCATATGCATGGGACATTGATAATTAATTGATTTGAAGTATCAGCTTATTAGTTTATGAACTTTGTAATTTTTTTCTTAAACTTAAAGTTCAGATTTTACATCATGATAGACTAGATTGTTCATGTTCAAAAGTTTCTTCATCCAAAATCTTTTCTCTCTCTTTTTTTTTTCTTTTTTTTTTTTTTGCATTGAGTGGTGCTAGAATGTAAGCAAGTCTGATCAACTTAAGCTAAAATGATTAACACTCTCACTAAGAGATTTGCATAAATACCCTAGGTTAGATGGTGTAAACATGCAAAATAAGAGTGACATAACCAAAAGAAAATAAAATACATACAAATTCTAGACACAGCTGGATTTCCATCTTGAATTTCATCTGCTGCTCTCAAAATTTCATCTATATCCCTATTATTAGTAAGCGAAGACGGAACATATCCAGCAATACCACCAACAGGCCGACCAAGTGCATCAGTCCCAGTTCTTTCCCTCCTTAACACAGCCCTTACTAACCTCTCCCATAAGTCCTCTGCTCGAGACATTTTCTGCAGAGCACAAATCATCAGTGCACTCTATCCAAACAGTTGAAAAAATGAAAAACAAAAAACAAGAACCTTGTACTTTGGAATTTTAAATAACAAGTACATATAGATTCATTGATTGATACAATGGATGATGTCATGGAAATGCATCAGATACAAATAAAAATATAAATAATACTTGCAGTTAAAATTGTCTGTCCTTTACAACCAATAGAGCATTACTGGAGTATAGCAGCCTAGCTGGCAATCAACAGTCTAGGACCGAAGAAGTGCAGCTCACAGCTGAAGTAAAAGCCGACAAATGATTAAAACCAAAACGCAAACTAATTATTCAAGGGACGATCCTAATAATAATTACTAACAGGTATCCAATCCGAAGACCAACAAGGCTACTGCAAGCAATCACCAATCAGATTAAATTTATCCAACAACCAATTGCACACAAAATTTGTGCACGCCTCAAGATACTACAACAAAAGGCTTTATGCAAATTTATACTGCCTTGACCTAGTCCTTTTCATAGAGCCTCAGATTTTCACTAAACAAGAGACTAAGCCCTTAATTTTGACGAACACTTGAGAGCAACATAAACCCTAAAACGAACATTTATCAGAAAAATTAACTTAAAAAGTGAGCAATACAATTAAATAGCATGATAACACCAAACAGAAACAATTAAGGTAGCCAAACACCCAACAGAAACAATTAAGGTAGCCAAATCATACTTTCTAAATAAGAAATTAAGTGACAATTAGCTAAAATTACAAGAAAAAATACTCAAAAGTTAGTTAAATTTGTGTGTATTTATATACTAATATGTAAAAGAATAGACACAAATGGCTAAATAGAAGTTGCAGATCAAAGAAAGAGATAAAGGTTTCCAAAAATAAACAAATCAAAAAAATTGTGGTTGGGGAATTCAAAACAGAAAAAATTACAAAACTTTTTCGAATTATTTTTCTGTGGTCAACAACAACAAAAACAAAAACCTAATAGATCTCAAATTATAGTCACTAATTTTCTCGGTAACGAAACAGGAGAAAAATTCAAAAACAAAATAAAAACCAAAAACCAAAAGCCGTTACCTGAATCGCTACACGAAAATGGTAGAGAGAAGGAGAGAGACCGAGTTGACAAGGCGAGTTGAATCGATCTGTTCTTCTTTTTCTTCGTCTCGAAGCAAAAGATTTCAAATGAAAAAACAAAAAGACGGGGGTTTTTAAAAGGAAGGGTGTTTTTGCTTTGCTGCCATTTAAAAAGAGAGCTGGGAGATCGTTTCCGAGGAGAGAGAAAAGAAATGAGGGGAGTGATAGGGAATCTATAAAGGGGTAGTTATGTAATTATACGAATTTGATAATTTATATAGGAGGGAATTATAAATTAGCCCCTCTAGTTTAGAAATGTAATAGATTTGTCCATGTAGTTTTAAATATACTTATGATTTATTTTTATTTTTATTTTTTCTATTTAAATTTATTTTGTTTTTTCCAAGGGGTGTAGTGAAATTCATGAAATTCTTTGATTGTGTTTTCTCATAAAAATATTTTTTTGTTTGACAAATGAGAACAATAAATAATTAGTTATAACAAATTAATATAACTATAAAACATAAAAATATAATAAATACTAAAATAAAATACTAACAAATTAAAAAAATTTCATGAATCGCCTTATCTCGAAGCAAAAGATTTCAAATGAAAAAATAAAAAGATAGGGATTTTTAAAAAAAAGTGTTTTTGCTTTACTGCTCTCTTTTAAAAAAAAAGCTGAGAAATTGTTTATGATGAGAGACAAAAGAAATAATGGGAGCAATAAAAAATCTATAGAGGGGTTATATATATACGATGATAATTATTGCTCATAACCGGTTGAATGCGGATTTGATAATTTATAAAGGAGGGGATTATAAATTAACCCCTCTAGTTTATAAATGTAATTGATTTGTCCATGTATTTTTAAATATACTTGTGATTTGTTATTTTTTTCCATTTAAATTTATTTTGTTTTTTTAAGGGGTGCAACGAAATTCATGAAATTTTTTGACTGTATCTTCCCATAAAAATATTTTTTTTGTTTGAGAGATGAGAGCAATAAATAATTAGTTATAACAAATTAATATAGCTCTAAAACATAAAAATATAATAAATACTAAAAGAAAACACTAAATAAAAAAAATACTTATATCTCATTTAAATATTTTACACTAAATACCTTGTGATCTCCAACCAATTAAATAGTTTTTGAAACTAGAAAAATTATTTAATTCTTTTTTAAAAACAGAGGGACTAATTTATAATTTACTTTTTTATTAACATGGGATGAGAAGAAGACATTTACCGGTTATAGGGCGTGACACGGGGTTCGATGCCTTTGAACAATTAACGCGGAAAAGAAAAGTAGTGTAAAAAGGCCTATGGGGCCTTGAGCACGTGGAGTGGAACCTGGTCACATGATCAGTTGATCCTTTTTTTGTATTATAAAAAGACCTTTAGTTAATAAATTGATAATAAAACTAAGGAAATTGATTGATGAATGATCAAAAAGAAATTAATTAATTGAAATAAGGAGATCAAACAATGGGAAATGGCCTGTGGAGGTACCATTTGGGTAATTTGGAGCATAGCTGTAAACTATGCACCGGTTTAGCAAGTATGCCTGAGATTTGATTGATTTAAAATTTAGATGGGATGAATTGAAGAGAAAAAAATTGGCTAAGGCGATTAAAAATATAGGGCAATTCATTAGCTTAGTCAATCTTGCTTAACCATCAATTCATTAATTTTTTTAATTTTTTTTTATTAAAATGATATTCTTTTAATTCTTAAATAAAATTGAAGGTAAATCTAGATTGACGATTTCAACCTGTAATCCAAACCTTATCCTGATCCTGAGTGGATCTTTGTTTCATGTTTTAGAAATATGATTTGAATGAAAAATTATCTTTTCAAGTATTGCTGTAATTTTTTTTATATATAATTTTTTTTTGTCAGATTCCACATTTCAATACCATGAAAATGTTTTCCTACATTTCCATGGCTAATAGTTAGCCCCATCTATAAAATCAACAACAGTGTTCAAGTAATTTTAAAAGGTGTAGTTTAACTAGTCAGATCTTGGGTTTGTTCCTCAAATATCAACAATTCGAGTCTTACAAACCCCAGGGCTACTGGAGGCTTACATGGTTGTTAACTTCAAGATATCGGGGGAATAATCGAGATGCGCGTAAACTAGCCCGAACAAAAAAAAACTTGAAATTAACTTTAAAAACTTGAAATTCAGATTTGAGTTGAATTTTGAGTTAAATTTGATTCAAACAGGTTTTAGTGACCAATTAAGCTGATTTGATGTAATCCAACTGAATTAATACAAAAAAATAATAATAAATAATATTGATTGTTGTATTTCAGGAGCACGCTTACTTGGTATGGCTCATTATCTTTTCAGCCAAGGGCCTGCAACTTCACCAGTTGGAAGCCAGGAAACTAGGAGCGTTTGTGACTCAATTTGGATAGCAACGAGACAATGCCTCCCTTCGGCCCTTCAGCTCCTACTTCATTTGATGCTAGCAACTTCAAAAGTGGTGAACCATTTCGCTAGCAACCAGTCTCAGTTCTTCACAATGCTACTGGAAAAGATGATGGGATTAGGAACGATTGCAGGAGGGTTGATTATCAAGTTTATGATTTGTAATCATGTTTAGGTACTTGAATTAAGTCATGTGCAGTAATAAATGTGACAATCAATATCTTAGTATTATTTCTAATATAACTGTGAACCTTGAAACCTTTTAAAATTAAATTGTGTAGAATCCGAGCTAATTTAATATAAATAGGGATCTTGAACATAATTACAAATATAACATTTTAAAATATTTTATTATTATTTTGATGTATATGTGACAAGTGAGGCTTTGGACAATATTCATTTGGAGGTAATCTTTATTTCATAAAACATAATTAATAAATATATATTATTTATTATACGGGTTTTTTTTTGTCAAGTGGGGGCTTGGACTATTGCTTAAGTGGCCATTAACTTAAGCCAATTTTGTGTGGAAGTTGCCTTGATCTAGTCAACTTAACTGGTTTAAGAACAACTCAATTAACTAATAAAATAATTTGAAGATGAAATTAAAAAAAATAATGAAATTGATAAAAAAAACCCTATAAACCCAACTAATTATTTAAAATATATTTAAAATTAAATCATGTGAGAGTTGTTTTGATATTATCCAATTGACTTGGCCATTCAAAAAATAATCTAAATGATTAGTAAAAAATTTCAGAATTAAATTAAAAAAATAGTTGATTTGAAAAAAGTCAAAAACAAAGTTTTACTATTTATATTAAATTTTCTTTAATAATAATTTTTTTTTTTCGAATGTACATCATTTATTATATTATTTAATATTGATTGAAAAAATATTGAAATAACCTATCATTACAAATTATTTTTTACACGTTTATTAAACATATCCAACGTTTTATTTTTCACCTGTTTTTTACCTTCTTAACACTTAGATCATGTTTGGTTGGAGAGCAAACGAGGTAACTTTTTGCCCATTTTACTTATTTTTTAGATGATTTTCGAGTTAGGAGAAAATTCAAAGGAGGTTAATTATCAATAACTCCAAGCTTTCCTCACATATTTTTTTTTTTTGGCTTTTGTTCCTTTTTTTTTTACATGTTTTTTTTCAAAATTGACTTCTTGTTCTTCTTCTTCTTTTGTTTTTTTAATTTTTTTTGTTTTTGTTTTTATTTTCAAAATTATCTTTACCAATTTTTTTAAATATTAAACTGGTTAAGAATTTAGTTATGTAGTTTTTTTCTTTAAAACAATGTGGATTACTACAATATTTCCCTACATGGTTTTTTTTCTTTCTTTTTATGATTTTTTTTTCAAACTGGTCTTTGTCGATTTTTTTTTTATATTGAGTTAGTTGAGAATTTAGCTTCGTAGTTTTTTCAAAAATAACACTGTGGATTGTTACAATGTTTCCCCACATGGTTTTTGTTTTGCTGCAGTGTTTCCCCACATGTTTTTTTTTAAATTATCTTTGTCGAATTTATTTTTTTAATATTTAGCTGGTTGAGAATTGAGTTTTAGCTTTCCCCATATTTTTTTTTCCATTTATTTTGTTTTTTTCCAAAATTGTCTTATTCTTTTTTCTTTTTTTTTTCAGAATTGTTTTTGTCGATTTTATTTTTTTTACTATTGAACTGGTTGAGAATTTAGTTTTTTAGTTTTTTTCTTTGAAACATTATGGGTTGCTACAGTGTTTCCCACATGATTTTTTTGTTTTTTTTTTAAATTATCTTTGTCGATTTTTTTTTTCATATTGAGCTGATTGAGATTTTAACTTCGTAGTTCTTTAAAACACTGTGAATTGCTACAATGTTTTCCACATGATTTTTCGTGCGATGCCGCGGGCTTGTGGCATGTTTGTGCGTTGTCGTGGATTTATGAAAAAAATAAAATAAAATTATATGGAGAAAAACTGTTGCAATCCACAATGTTTTCAAGGAAAAAACTACAAAACTAAATTCTTAACCAGATTAATATTTAAAAAATAAAATGAACAAAGAAAATTTTGGAAAAAATCATAATAAAAAAACGAAAGGAAAAAAAAAACCATGCAGGAAAACACTGTAGCAATCT
>Ga0307517_10004921_pt1 | contig 20357 bp, 27 predicted proteins | sample 23_EM_MG_FD_194515 | JGI IMG/M metagenome (GOLD analysis project Ga0307517, IMG submission 194515) | Populus trichocarpa ectomycorrhiza microbial communities from riparian zone in the Pacific Northwest, United States - 23_EM | ecosystem: Host-associated > Plants > Roots > Unclassified | place...
CGCAAATTACGTGTGGGCTCAACATCAAATAAACGTGACCAGGGACGCGATCGCCCTTTCACCGCGACCGTGACTCCGTGTCGCGTCCAGTTCGCCGTCCGCGCATCGTAGACATCCTCGGCCCCGACGAACAGACACAACCATGTCTTCATCGAAGCTCAAACCGTCGCAGTCAAAGGAGAATCTCAAGCAGAAGAGTCTCATGTCCTTCTTCTCCAAAGGCCCACAAACGCAGACACCCGCGACCCCAGCGGTGAAGCGGCGTCTTCAGGACACATCCTCTGACGCTCCGCCGTCTTCCTCGCCGTTAAAGCAGACCCCAAAACTTCGCAAGGCCAGCTCTTCCTCCGTCATGAGCGCGACGTTCACTCGGTCCTCCGACGGAAGCAGTCACCGCACTGGAAGCCCCCCTCCCAGCAGCGATGCCATTGACATCGATATGCTCACTGACGAGGAGGAACAACCTAAAAAAGTATGTTCATGCTATTCTTATCCGTCCAGATCGCATACGATTGGGTTTTGTGTTGCAGCGGATCAAACGTAAGATCCCCGTGCAAGACTCCGACGAGAGTGATTCAGCTCTCGCGAAGGCGCCTGGTAGAACGAAGAAACGCCGTCTTTCGAGACCTCCGTCGGAGGAACCCGAGGAGAATGAAGACGTTGCTATCGGGAAAAAGGCGTTCACGGAGAAGCTTCAGAAGTTTAAGAAGCCTCCGCAGAAGAAGGTTCCATGTATGCGCCTTCTTACACTCCAATTTTTATGTTGGTCGCTAATAGTCTACACAGACAAGAAACGCAAGGCAATGGATGATGATGATGACTTTATTGTCCCCGACAATGCAAGCGATTCAGATGTTGCCTCCATCCCTTCCGAGGATGATCGGCGTTCAGCGTCTCGATCGTCCGCGCGTTCCGCATCCGGTTTTGATTCAGATGATGATGAGGACGGTGTGCCTAAGCCAAAAAAGGCGGCCTCAAAGCCCTCTGGGAAGTCCCAGGCTTCGAATGTTGCTGCCCCGTCCTCCTCGCCGTTCCTGACCGCTGCAGAGAGGGCCATGCAGGACAAAAAGTTAGAGAAGAAGAATGTTGAAAAACCCTTTAGTTTCCTTCGGGATGCCAAAGACAAGGACGGGGTTCGGCCTGGTGAGCCGGGATATGACCCAAGGACCATCTACATACCGAAATCATCCTGGGCGGAGTTCACTCCTTTCGAGAAACAGGTAGGGCGATGCCTATCCGACTACTGGATAATCCACTTACCAGCGCTTCATAGTTCTGGGAGATCAAGCAAAATCACTATGACACGGTGAGTGTCCCCTGATATCTTTATCTTTCCCTGCTCATTTCCGTGTTTGAAAAGATTCTGTTCTTCCAGAAGGGGTGCGTAGCTTTGTTACCATAATATGGTCCATTTGATTCCAGCATCCCCCAACCTCCCTAGAAAATTCTTGGAGGTAAGCATAGCGCGCGTCCCCGACATCACTTATTGACACCATTTTTCCAGCTATACGAAGAAGATGCGATCGTTGGCCACCGCGAGTTTGACCTCAAGCTCACACAACGGGTCAAAATGTCCATGGTCGGAGTTCCTGAAATGTCGTTCAACTTCTGGGCTGCGTACGTTCTGCTCCGATTTGTTTGTTTCTCCATGGCTGACGTTAAGCGTAGGAAATTCTTGGGCAAAGGTCGGGGTTGAAGCGAATTTATACGTCGCCAGTGCTGACCAAAACTGATAGGATACAAGGTGGGGCGTGTCGACCAGGCTGAGACGGCGCTTGGTGCAGAGATGCGTCTCGCCGCAGATAAGGGTAAGGGCAAAAGGGCTTCAGGAAAGGATGGAGGGGATAAGATCGTGAAGCGGTTTGTCGTTCCCAATTACTTCCGTTCAAAGTCGCTGACAAGCGGCTTAGGGAGTTGCACAAGGTATACACAAATGGGACCCTCGTCGACGAAGAGCTCCTTACGGATGACCAAGCTGGTCACTGCATTTCGATCCGTGAAGGTAACGGGAAAGACGAAGAGGATGCGTTCGGGATTTGCGTGTTGGACAGTTCCACATCGGAATTCAACCTCAGCGCGTTCACGGATGACGTTTGCCGTACCAAGCTGGAGACCATGATGAGGCAATTGCGACCCAAGGAGATACTATTCACTAAGGTTGATTGATTCCTTCAGCCGATTCCTTCGACTGACTGGCCCACGACGACAGGGAGCGTTGTCTGTTTCGACCACAAGACTCCTCAAGATGATCTTGCCATCTGGATGTCTGTGGACAACCCTGCGAGATGTTGAAGGCTTTGACTACAGGACCACCCTGGAGGAATTGAAGAAGATGTACCCTCCTGGCGAAGATGACGATATGACCGATGACGTCCTTCCGTCCAGTGTTCCTGAAGCCATTCGCAATATGCTCGGCATGAAGGCTCCCATAGAGGCTTTGGGAGCGATGGTTTGGTACCTCCGTCAACTCAATATCGACAAGGATATCATGAGCATGCGAAACTTCAACGTGTATGACCCCATGAAGAGGGGCCAAGGTTTGGTCCTTGACGGACAGACCCTTGCTCATGTCGAGGTGAGCAAGACAATGTACGCGCCCCCTTGCATCTCTCACCCTCGATACAGGTCCTGGTCAACAGCGATGGTACTGAGGATGGGACACTTTTGAAGTTGTTGGGAAGGTGTGTAACACCATCAGGTTCGTGAATTTGCTGAACCTGGATGGATTGTTCTCATGATTGTGCAATAGGGAAGCGCTTATTCCGAATATGGCTTTGCATGCCCCTTCGCGAAACAGGAGATATCAATGCGAGGTACGATTCTCTCGCTCGACTACCTCGAACACCGTGAGACATTTGCCACAGGTTGGACGCCGTGGAGGATTTGATAAACAACCCTGCATTCGAGGAAGAGTTCACGGCGCTCGTCAAAGGTCTCCCCGATCTCGAGCGAATTGTCTCTCGCATTCACGCCAAGAATTGCAAGATCAAGGATTTCTTGCATGCACTAGGCGTAAGTTCTGAATGTATCTGATGGGCTGTGTAGCTGACAAATTCTGTCGCCCAGTCTTTCAAGAAATTGAGCAAAGGCCTGAAGGCGCTCGAGAAATCAGCTGAGGGCTTCAAATCGAAGAACATCCCTGGGTTATTGAGGTCAGCTCCAGATCTGATGCCGAACATCCAACACGTCCAAGAGATGTTTGTGCGAGCGGAGAAGGAGAAAGGATCGGGTATTATGTTCCTGCATCCACCTCCCAGTGATGATAATGATGCCAAATCTCGCAGGCCCGGATCAGCTCCTCCCAGTTGCTGGGAAGGACAAAGTGTATGACGAAGTACAAGAGGAGATCGCAACGTGGGAGCGGAGTTTGGAGGAAGAGCTGGAGAAGCTGGAAAAACAAGTGGGGTTAGTGGGTCTGATGTTCCGGCCACTTCTTTACCTCACGTTCTCCCTAGATTCAGCCTCACCTACTGGCACAGTCATATCGGGAATAAGGTACCGGTTTGCGGCTCGGAAGTGTCTAGGTGATGATGTTAACCGGCCTTGTGCAGGATATCTACCTGGTCCAGACAAAGGCCGATCAGAAGAAGGTACCGGGGGGCTGGATCAAGAGCGGGGGTACCAAGGTGGGATTCCGTTGTATCGACGACCCCAATCTACACGGACTGACCGCGTGGACAGGCTACCTCGAGATGGAAGGTTAACTCCCTCATGCCGATGATTCGAAGTCTGAAAGAAGCGACCGAAAGCCGAAACCAAGCCATCAAAACGTTCAAAAACCGGTTGTACGCTGAATTCGACGCGGATCGCGGCGTCTGGCTGCGTGCGGTCCGCGTGTTATCTGAACTTGACTGTCTGATCTCGTTGGCCAAGTCTTCCGTGGCGCTTGGGGAACCAAGATGTCGGCCAGAGATCGTGGAAGGGGAGAATGCGCTTGTGGACTTTAAGGAGTTGAGGCACCCCGCTTTGTGCGCGAGCGAGAGGTTGAAGGGTGATTTTATTCCGAACGATGTTCAACTCGGTGGGGACAAAGGGAAGATCGCGCTGTTGACAGGTTCGTCCGTTTGATCCTTGGTGGTTGAGGGGGCTGAACGCCAAAAATACTGCAGGACCCAACATGGGGTAAGGCTGCGTCGACCGCGTGTTCCTTCGGCTTTTCGGTATTCTGACTGCCTTTTTGTTTCCGGTGAACAGGGGAAAATCTACGGTGAGCACGCTCTAATCACCGGCGGGATCGTGATCGCTTATAGCTCACCGCAGGTTATGAGAATGGCCGCTGCCGGAGTGGTTGGTTTTTCCCCCCCGGGCCGCTGGTTATCTTTCCCTCCCAGCTGACGACTTCATTTAGGTCATGGCTCAACTCGGAATGCTCGTTCCTGCCTCTAGCGCCCGGTTGGTTTTTATTTTCTATTGTTCCAGCCTATACAGTCGTGCTTACGCTGATCCGTTCCTGTTGCTGTACTAGGATCTGTCCCGTGGACACAATCCTTACACGTATGGGCGCATATGACAATATGTTCTCGAACGCCAGTACCTTCAAGGTCGAACTTGATGAATGGTGGGCATCGCTTGGCGCGGATTCTCGGGGTCCCTGCATAGACGCTCATTGATCTTGTGTGGACAGCTGCAAGATCCTGCGCGACGCGACTCCCAAATCATTAGTTATTTTGGACGGTGAGCGGACGCCACGGGGGGGTTGATTCACGTTTGGGAGATGGAACCTTACGGAACGTGTGTTTTTGCAGAACTCGGAAGGGGGACTTCGACGTACGACGGGATGGCGATTGCTGGGGTACGTCACTTGTTCGGCCACCGGTTGATAATTGGGGTTTCGGAAACTGACGAGGTGCAATTTTGCTCAGGCGGTGTTGCACCAACTTGCGACGCACACGCTGTCCTTATCTTTCTTCGCAACCCATTACGGTTCATTGACGGACGATTTCGCGTACCACCCCAATATCCGCAACATGCACATGAAGACGATGGTGGATGACGAGAAACAAGAGGTCAGGCGATCTTCCATTACACAATGCGTCGAAAGCGCGAAGGAGAGTTGTTCATTTCGGTTACTAAACCCTTGACCTTTGTTCAGCTCGTTTTTCTATACAAGCTCGTTTCTGGGATCGCGTCTTCCTCGTTTGGCACGCACGTTGCTTCTCTCGCTGGGGTGCCTACCACGGTAGTAGACCGTGCCGATGCGGTTTCGAAAGACTTTGCGAAGCAGTTCAAGGAGAAGATCGAGGGGAAGAGGAAGCAGGCGCAGTTGCCGTTGGTTCTTGAAGCGGACTTTGCGTATCTGATGGGATTGGCGAACGGGAAGGAGAAGTTGCCGGAGGATAAGGGAAAAGCGCGGGAGGTACTGAAAGGGTTGAAGGAGGCCGTGAGGATGGGACTGGTCCACGCTGCTCGACCTCCTGCCACTGCCACGGCAGGAGCGTAGATCCTGATTGACACCCCTCCCCCACCTGCTTGTCGTTTGTTGCTCTGATGTTGCTGTTTTATAGTTATCGGATCTTGGTCGGTGTTCGCTGGCATTAATAAATATTGAATGAAGTAAGGTGCGACGAGAGGTGGATTAGGAAAGATATATTACAACTAGATGGAGTATAGACAGACATTGGGAGGTGTGATGGGGGTGGTGCGTAATGGACCAAGCTATTAGTAATGGTGGTGGAAGAGATCAAGCAGATGAGTAAAGGTCAAACTCCCAGGGAACCCGCTGATCCAAAGGCCAGGTCTCGGAGAGCCAGATCCTGCGTAGCCTGCAAGTAGCGTAAACTTTGATGTAGGAAATGTGTGAAAACGTGCCACTGGGCACGGGAAGCATCGGTGCCGAAGGGCATTCGCGATCGGGAGTGGCCAGAAGGCTGGAGGCTGAAAAGGATGGAAGGTAGGTTGCGACATTCAGGTCTACGCTACACCAGGAAGTGAGGGGGAGTGATGATGTGGGTGGAAACATGAGGGGGAGATGGAGAAGCGGTGGGGCATCTGGGGATAGTTTCAACGATGGTTGTTTCTGGAGGAGCCGAGATGAGTAATGGAGCAAGAAAGGGAAATAAATATGCCGTTACCTTGAATGTGGAACATCTAATGACGCCCTCTCGACCGGCGTGGTCGACTATGCCGACCTCGAAGGACCACTCGCGGCCTAGCCGTTTTACCTGGATGTGGAGCCACGGATGCTTGAGATGGAGATCCGAACCAACAGAGGGACATCGAATGAATGTGGTAGGGAGGGTAGGTGATTGCAAGTGAAGGACAGTCTGGTCGAGTCTGGTCATCTGCCTTGAGGTGTTGGCGTCATCGTCCGATACAATGTTCTGGTCTCTCGGGGGTGCAGGGAGGGAAGTTTCGTCATGAAGCAAGTGAATGAAGGAATCTTCGGGAAGAGCGTCGTCTTTCTCGACTGACCAGAGGCCGGCGAATGGATCTGATCCGGTGGAAGAAAAGAGGGAAAGGATGCTTGGTTGGAAAGACCTTGAGAACATGGTCGACTGGGTTCAAAAAGCATGGGCGCTTTCGATCATTGGGATAGGTGTGACGTCACGCGGCAGTGGAGTTGAGTGAGACGCCGCGCAGCGACAAGTTGTGCGCTGTCAGCCTTGGACACACTAATGACGACGACGACGACGACGACGACGACGACGACGTGGCTCTGGACGCAATATCGGAGGAAACTGGTCCCCGACGCGTGGCGCAGGGCTCAGCGCCGGAGCTTGACGAGTCTGCCGCCGGACGAGCGGTTCGATATTCTGTTTCTGGGGAGAGACGAGTTCTCCTGCCTGGTGCTGAAGCAATTACACGCTGCGAAAGGTGCGACGCGTGTTCATGTCGAAACGGGGGGTGTATATGCGTTGAAAAGACGTGTGGCAGAGCATCACACTCGTGACGCATCCTGATCATCGCACTGGCCGACGCGGGAGCCAATTGTCTATATGTGAGTTTTGGGACTAGTCGACGATTGGTTGTATTCTGACCAGACGCGGACCAGCACCCTTGAAACTGTTGGGGCACGAGCTAAACCTTGCCACCCACGCGATACCTTTGGTAAAATCGGAATTCAAGGAATGGGTTGTAAGTCGTATGACTTTTAAGCGCAGATCAGCTCATCAGCAGCGTGGTTTGGATGCGCATACACACACACACACACACACAGCCTCCAGCGCCGTTCGCAAGCTCGTCGTCGGACGAACCGAGTGCCAAGCCGAACCACTTGTTGGTCACGGCATCGTTTGGTCGGATCCTCCGAAAGGGACAGCTAGAGCTGTTCTCGCCCGGAAGGAGGCTGAACGTGCACCCGTCGTTGTTGCCTCACTACCGGGGCCCAGCCCCCATCCAACACGCGCTCCTCAACGGCGAAAAGGAGACTGGGGTTTGCGTGATTGAGATGCTCAAGATGAAGGCTGGCGCCATCGACTCGGGTGACATCTGGGGGAGCATGCAGACGGTGAGCGAGTCGTCCCAGCGAGAACTCGACAAGTTTACAGGGTCGATTAGCAAATCCCGGACGGGGCCACGCTGAGCCAACTGCGGGACGTGCTGGGAAAACAGGGCGGTGACCTTCTGGTCTCCGTTCTCCGGCAGATGTCACGGTCAGAGGTCGAAGCGAAACCACAGGAGGTCCGCGGACCGGTCAAGGTGGCGCCGATGGTCTCGGGTGCGGAGAGGTTCGTGGATCCAGTGCTGCAGACCGCGGACCAGATTGTCCGCATCTACCGCTCCCTCGAGGTCAGCCACCCAGAAAACACATGCACGGATTTTCTCAACCGCCTTCCTTTTAGAGACCGGTCGTCGTGAAATTCCACAGACCGGATGAAGGTCAGGACGCCGGCGGAACACTGCTGCAGCTCCACGAGCCAGCGGCTATGGTGCTTCCCGGCAGGGCTGTCAAACGAACCAGGGATCCCCCTTGTTCGGGTCTGGAGACAACAACGGGGACGCCGGCGGACGCTGCTAACCCCCCCGTGGGGTTTGGAGTCTACGATCGAAACCGAACCGGCTGTCTTATCGTCGGCTGCCGTGACGAAACATACTTGAGGATCAGATCAGTCAAACAGGAGAACCGCGCGTTGCTGGAAGCGCGCGAGTGGTGGAACGGGGTGGTAGGCGCCGGGGACCGTCCTATCAAAATGTCCAAATTAGCATAGCGAATTTGTCACGCGGAAAATTGATCTTTGGTGTTCCCTCGCAAACTGGCGTCGCGCGCCGAGTCTCGGGGTTTCCATTTCTCGTTAATTCGGCGATTGCGGGAGAAGCTCGTCATGGAAGACATATCCAGCGACGCTCTGGGGTTGTTTTGGGCCGAGATGGACGAGGATACGTGTACTACGGGGGGCTCAAACTGGCGGTTGTTCCAAAGGTGAGCGACCCGGCTCGGACGGGGAACGTTGCCGCTCATGTGTGTGTGGGTGTGCAGGAGGGCCTCGAAGACGATCCAGGGACGGAAGGGATTGGCAGCTCTGGAATTAGGCTATAAGCGTCATGGCCAACGCGCTGTTCTCGCCGGCGATTCCGTTGGCGGAGGCCATCGAGACAGGTCGGATCGCGGTCGAGAACCGGACGAGTTGCGTGCATTCATCGGCATCACACACGGGTCTGTGGCTGACCGTCCGATTACATAGTCGTCGAGCTGGGCGCAGGGAGACCCTGCCCGGCGGGAGACACGCGTCCTTGGTCGTCGTCACAGAGCACCCTGATCATGGACACACTCAGGGGGGACGCGCAGAGGGCGAGGCTGCAGAGAGGGAAGCCGCATCCCACGGCCGGCGACAAAGGCACCGAGGAGAGCGAGGACGGGGAGAGACCCCCCTGCGCGATTGAATGTGCAGAGTATGAATGGGGGTTCGATGTCTCGCAGCTGCTGTTGAGTATTTGTCAAGCGTTGACACCATCGGCGTCTGATCTTCGCTATCCCAGCGAATTCCTCCCGAACAGCCCCGGCCCCGGATTCGACATCGTCATCATGTCTGACCTGCTGCATTTCGGAAATCCACATGCCACGCTCGACCAAGGACCACGTCTGCCAGAGTTTCGTAGACCAGGCTCGACGCGCCGGGATCGTGCTGGTCGAGGAGGAGGGTCGTCAGGTTGGGTGGCAGGGGAGAGCATGGTCGTTCGTGGCCCGGGATTGGATCGGGACGGGTTAGTACGCCGGAGAGACACGAGTCGGCTCTGGGTGGGTCAATGGATGCCCGAGTAGCCCGTAGCGGATCTACATCCGCGGAGATTCGGCCCCAGATCCACCAAAAATCTCTTCCCTTACGATGATACAATCTCGAGCATCCAATCATACTTATCAACGGGAATTAATTGGATTCCCACGATCGCTGCCTCCAGCTTTTCGTGCTAGACCAAAGAAGGAAGGCTTCTCGAAACGAGACTTAAGACAAATACCAACAAACATGGTCTTGAGTCCTTTTATTCAAGGAAATATATATATCGGAAATCGTGTTTGTGAATCTTCGCCCTTGCCTTTTGAGTCCACGATGCAGTCTTCCTTCGACCCCAACGCCTCCGAGAGGCGCTGGCCCGGTTCCGCCATCCAAGACGTCTCCTGCGACTACTGGCCAGCGTCCTCCTCCGTATCCGCCCCGCCCCTCTACCAGGAATACTACTCGGACTATAACCCGCGCTCCTCACACTACTCCGTCCCTGCTCTCTCTCCTACCCGTTCCCCGTGCTCGTCGGCAGGCTCGACAAAATCGTCCTCGGCCGACTACACCTGGGACGGAGCAGGCCTCTACGTCCTCAACGACGACCAGCACAGGCACTTCTCATCGTCCAATCCGGAAGACCACGACCACGACGAGATGGAACACGATGTCCGCGTCAAGTCGGAGCCCGTCGACACCTCTTTCATAATCGAGGCCCCCGCCCCGCCCGCCGCCATCCACTGCGTACAGGCCCCAACCGCCCCCGCTTGTCCCTCGCTGCGTGCGACACATGCGACCAAGGACATGAAGAAAATGATGGGCGTCTTCCGCCTCGATCCGTTCATCTTCAAGGGCGGGTCCTGGCAGCAAGAGGAGAACACAGGGCTCAAGGAGGAACCAGAGTATTTGCAGTTTTACCTCGATTTCGACCTCGAGAAAGTCTTTGACCGCTGCATGTGGTCCCCCCAACCCGACGAGCATGTCGATCGCACCTATCGAGAGGTCGCAGCAGGGATCAGGGACCAACAACACTCGTCCTACTCGAGCGAGCCGACGACATATTCGTATGAAGGTCAGTCACCACTACCACTCCATACACGCGATCCCTGTTGCCGACCGTTGATTAGAGCCTTACTACCCCGATGACGGAACTTACTACTATCACGACTCCTCTGATGATCACCACCGTGCGCTCTACCGGGGTAAGCCCACCGTCCATCGTCGATTTCTCGCCCATCTTCTGACAGCCCACCGCTCTGCACAGACCCCCTTTACCCCTTCGATTAATCTTTCTCGCCCCTCCTTGCCTAATTTCTTGCTCCTCATCGAATTACCCATGCTGTAATATCACGATGCGGTCGATATCCATCTCATAATCCTGCTTTTGTCGCAACGCTTTGTGTCTTTTTTTTTGAATCTGTTTGAATTGCTTTGTTATTGGGTATAGATTGAGAGTAGGTAGCACTTAATGTATGATATCCTCCCCATCGCTACTTTTGGGAAACGAGGGCACGATGACGCGTCGCGCGAGTTCAACCCGCTCACGTGGTCTGTTAAACATGTCCGCGTTTGTACATCCAGTATCTATATCGGATGCTACACATATATATAGAACTCGTGGATCGTTGGAAATCAAGTGATAAAGAGCATAATAAAGTCCCTCTTAGATATGGGTGATATGTTCTCCCCGGGAAGATCGCGAAACACGACTGGTGCAAAAACTGCGGCTGTTCCACGTTTGATACCGTCAGTTTCCTTTCCAAAATGTGTGGCGGGGAAGGGGTATGATAAATGACGTACCCAGTGCCTTTGCTCGGTCAATCCTCGCCTCGGCCGGAACGCACTGTTGACAAATGTAATGCAAGAACGCTGTGACGGAGATCCAAACCTAATCAGATCTCTGTCAGTTACTCGTTCTTTTTTGTTTGTTTTTCGTGCTTGTCGCCATAAGCGCGTTCGCGGAGTATCAATCGGATGACGCGCCATACACCCCAAATCCGGGAGAGATTAAAATATGTAAAAAGTTCCGACGTACGTTCACTGAAGCATGTGGAAACCTGTCTAGTAACTGCCCGGCGCCAATGGAGAGAGTATAAGCAACAAGCGCAAACCAAGTGATGTCCGTCCCACGCGCCACTTTCGGCTCGGCATGGCCGCCCCCGAAAGCGACACGGGAAAACGGAAGATTCGAATTCGATCTCGCTTACCTCAAACCCTTGGTCCTTTGACGTCGCTTGTCCGCAAGCAGCGTTCAACGAGATCGGGATGAGCGGTTCTGTCAAAGATTCGAGGAGCCGTAATAACGTCTCCCCAAATCCCACCGAGATCGCCGAGCCCGTGTATTCTTTGGGAAACGCGAAATCTTTTCCCGTGTCAAGACACTAGATTGGAATCCCACCCCCCGTCAGCGACACCATGTGGGTGACAAGCGGGAAATCCTATCGAACCTCTCGTATGATTTCCACCACATTCGGGTCTCCGCGTTCGGTGAACAGGTCTAGCTGTGTCACAGCCGCAAATAATAATAAAAAGTGAGCATCAGACCCCAGAGAACTCGGCACTAGACCAAATTCCGGATAATGAGAATACCCGCCGCTTACCACATCACCGTCCCCAGACATCATACGGTTGACGAGTCTCATTACTTCCCTCGGCGCGTTCTTTGCATCCTCTTCGGACAGCAGGTCTTCCGCAGACCTCACATCCCTTATCGGCCCCTTAAGCCGAGTCAAGTGAGAGAGCGAGTTCGCGAAGCACGTCGGTTCTAAATCGCGCAATGGAAGCTCGTGTAAATCACTCAATAACAGGCACACGCCCGGGCACCCCCCCAAAAAGGCCACAGAACGAGGTGAGATGTGGGGGAGCAACATACCGTAAGTCGCAGACAGAGGGATAAAGTGATCCTTTCCGAGTCCAACGTGCAAGATTAATGTCGCTTCCAACCTAGGCCGGAACTGGTTTAACTCCGCTGCCATCTCACCGTCGATGTCAATCGTGAGCGATATGACCTTGCTCTCGTCAGGTAATAATAACCCCTACAGTTTTGGCGGCCCATTTTACGTCAGTTGTGCTTGAGCCCCAAATCATCTCGCATCAGGGTGGTAGCAAGGAAGAGTGACCAACCGTCATAGCTCCGATCTTCAACCATGTCGGACCTAATGTTTCGCGTCAGCCGCAGTCTAGATCTGATGCCTTAAAGCCAGAAATAGACGCACAAATTAGCTCCTCGACCTCCAAGGGCACGAACCTGAATGCACAAGGTATCTAGGGTCCCCACCCCTCACATGTTAAACTTAATCGACAGAAGGAGCATGGATCTGGAACATCACACAGACCTTCCCAGTGTTCTTCACCTCAAGCGTCCTCGTCGCCGATCTCAAGTACCCAACCCTCCCGAAATCGATCGGGGTGGGCTTGAGGCTGATCTTTGGGGGTGTTTCCTCTTCCTCCATATACATGACCAGCCGGTTAAGTTTCTTCATGGTCGTCACGTATTCAGAGAGGTCCAGGATATCGCACTGTAGGAGGGAGGCGAGGGGTGAACTTCTGAGAAAATAGCAGCCGTGGGTCCATCCTGCGTACCGGCACCACGAAGTCCCCCGAGACTGGTCGATGGTCGCTCATCGTGATACCCGAGTGGGATTGATATGACAGCTGTTCAACGGCCGCAGCTCTCGAGTGCACGTGGAGAATCCTGTCTGTCCACGCGGGCTTCCGCCTGTCGGGGCGGGGGGTCGTTAGGAAGGCCGATCAGTTCTGGCCGCCGAGACGTACCTGAGATCGTAACCAAGCAGGTCTGTACCCAGCCCAACAGCAAAGCGGTACGTCCTGGTCTGCGTTCAGGAAAGTGTCATGAAAGAGGAAGACCCAGTGCACGCACGGGAAGTGTATGAGATTGGCCTCTTTGAAGTCCTCGAATGCCTTCCGTTCGCGGACAGCGTTTCGCAACTGTAACCCATCAGCGGCAGTACACGATACCATGTGGCGCGCTTGGACTCACCTGGTCGTACTTCCCCAGCTCTGCCAAATTCACTTCCGCAGGCGCAGGCCACCTTAACAACGTTCGAATTGATTGGCTAGGAAGGTCTATCCGGTAGTTCAGATCTGTCCGATCCCTAAACTCAACACGTAATATCTGCGAAGTAGGGTCGTCCACCGACCTCCCATCCAGAACAAAACATCGGTATCGAACACCGAAACCTCCACATGGGGAGAGCCCTCCGTGGATGGGTCCACTTGCAGACGAAACAGGAACCTCGACGACAAGTCGTGGAAATCCGCATTTCTCCGGTCGGCCATGTCGTCGAACGCAGCCAAGTGCGAATTTACAAACGTCAGAGTGGTCGGGACGGAGAATTTCCCTGAAGGATGCTTTGGGTGGAAGCTGAGTCGAATGGCGGTGCCGCCTTTGTTGCCCTGGGAAATGTCACATCCCTGTATTCACAGCTAGAGCCAGGTATTCCCATACCATCAAACCCAGGATACCTGCTCCAACCGAGGTAGTTTTGATATCTTCAAAGCATTCCTTGAGAGTCTTCTTGACGAAGACCACGATGAGCATCCCGACCAGTTGCTTCGAAACCAGCTGTCAGAGCGCAAGAGGATGGATAGCATTTCGTTTGTTCTGAGAAAGAAACATCCATCACGACTAACTTTATCATACAACTCAAATTTTTCACCCAAGCCGGCAAAGACGGCGGACGTCCAAGCATCTTCACGCAGCGTTTCCGTGGAGTATAAGAGTGCTCCGGCCGAAAGGTCGAGTTCTTGGAAGCCCACGACCAATATGTCCGGGTCGTTGGCGCTTTCATCTGTTCCACCGAGGTGCGTCAAGGTCGCAAGCCCGCAAATTTCGACGGGCAATGCCGATACTCACCTTCCTTGTTATCAGATTCTCCGAGTGTGATTTCTGGAAGTTTCTTGAGGGGTGGTATCGGCCCATCCGCACCGTGATCACTCCCCCGAACCCATGCCCCCAAATCCTGAGCGGGTAACTTTCCATTCACATTAAACGTTCCAAGGCGGATCCTTCGCAGAACTGTGAATATATGCGCTCGAATGACGAGAACATAGGGGCTCCTCACTTAAGATCGTGCCTCGCCTTTGTCTTGTTACAAATGATCCTGGCGGCTTCCGGGATCCACTCCTCGCGGATGAGTTGAATGTCCGCAAGGTCATCACCCGGTGAACCGGCGCTCGCAGGCGAAAGACGTGTGTACAATGGACGATGAGATAAGCGGACATCAGGAGGCACAATGGCTGTTTGAAACGATGTGAGTCGTGAAAGGACCACGATGGAGACACGAGGCGCGGTGGCGTACAGAACGCAGGAGACGCAGTGCTGAGATAAGGCAGGATCCACGAAAATGCGGTGGAAATCGCGGTTGGGTCGATATTCTCATCTAGGCAGTCCGAATTAATCCCTGAGCTTCGGAGAATGTAGGAAAGGGGACAAATGACAAACCCGCGATCTGCTTCAGTCGCTTGCACTCGGCAAGAATAGACCGTAATCGTTGAAGATCGTTCGCGAGAAGAGTGATTGGTTCCGTGTACTGATCCTGGGTGAATTGATGGCCGGGGTTGATTGTGACTCTTAGTTCTTTGGGGCGAAAGGCGGTGATTACGAGAGGGTGTTAGGTACTCGGCGTTATCAAGTGGCTCAAAGGATGAAAAAATGGTGGTGGTGTTCAAAGGACAATGGAGAGACACGTACCCGCCCTTGGCTGGTTCATAGTCAGTGGCGACGAGGGATTTCTCAAGTCGATCGTATTCCGCTTAGATTGGGCCACCGAAATTGAGAAGTCCCCGAGAATGGGGATAACGTGGTCAATCACGAGTTCGGCCGACGGATTTGCACCCCCTGCGCCATGGGTCGACTTGAACTTGAAGATGAAGAGGCTGATAGGAAACCATGAGTTTCCGAGACGGAAGAGGGTACGCGTGACGAAAATATCCACCATCCTTGCTCGTGGGTCTGATACGCATTGCCCTGGTGCGAGATCACGGCCAGAACGCGCTTTATGCGCTCCTCAACAAAGACGGGCTTTGTCTCCTGGTCGGACAGCTGGGGCGAATGCACGACAACGCATTCGGCAGCGACCTTTGCTTCCTCCGTTGGGAGGAGGAAATAGCGGACGTCTGTCTCTATGGCCTCGATATTCTCGGCCATGTCCCGCGCGAGCTTGGGGCTGGGGTTGGGTGAAGGAGTACTGTCCACGTGACCACTGATCATGCATCATTTACCCCGCACCCCGCCTAGCGAAATAGACGAGAGCGCGGTAGAAAGAGACCATCACTTGCGAGATTTCGAAAGAAGCGGGGGATGGACAAAGGGCCTAGGCCGAATATTTTGTTATTTCGTGGGTCGGTCCGGTTGAAACCTTTGATCCACAAGGTCACAAGACTGGGTGACGTGCCCGACCTTCCGTTACTCCTGTTATGATATAAAAACCCCGGCCAATTGAGGCGTTGTCTCTCACCCACCTTCCATCATGACTCGCACCGAACGTTCTCTCTCTCCCCGTGCCATAATCAAGGACAGATCCGAGTCCAAGTCTGGTATGGACAAGGCTCTCCGCAAGGGCGGCGCGGGGGGCCACAACTGGGGCAACATCAACGAGGAGTATCTCCTTGAAACCGGAGCTCTTGACGACGAACGACAAGAGCCTGTCGCCAACAAGGGTGAGTATCCCGCCACACTCCGTACGAGACTCGTCGCTCAGCGCCATCCCCAGTAGAAGAATCCACTGATAAGCCTGAGCTTACCAGACGCTCCAGCGTCGCTTCTGAGGAAGACCGCACGGCCGCTCGAGAGATCCGCAAGCGCGCTCTTAAGGACGGTCAGTACCGTTGCTGATCGTGTGCCATCAACCTCTCTTGATTTACCTTTCCGACAAAATAGGCGTCGACCTTGCCTCCATCGCTCGCTCCTCCGCTGCCGTTTCTTCTGCCACCTGAAGCAAATGTATGTGCACGCTGTTACACAGCCCGACGCATCTGCTGACCCCCCGACCAATAGTGTACTCATAAAGTCAATAATTATGTATTTGTACGAAAAGACCGCATCGACGTATTCAACACATACAATCGGGTTTTTATGTGACTTGCCGTTTACCCTGCCTTACATTGTGCTCTAAGCGAACATTTTCTTGAACTTGGCCTTTTCGCGTTCCTTCTTGGCCTTACGCGTCGCCCTGACTCTCTCGAGCTCAGACGAGATGGCCTGATCATTGACGAGTTTGGTTGCCTCAACCAGATCCATCTCGGCCTCCTCTTCTTGTTTGAGAGCGACATGGGCCAACGCCCGTCGATACAGTCCCTTTGCTGAGATGACTGTCATTGACCGATATCTCTGTGGTCATCGAAGACGCCTACCTCGATCAGCATCGGAAAGGGCGAGTCCCACAGCCCTATTCGCCAGGCTAATGGCAGTTCGCAAGTTGATTGGACCAGCGAGCTTGATCGCCGCCAAAGCAGAGTTGAGTAGAAGAGGGCTTAACAATTCTTGGAATCCCCGCCTCGTTTTCGCTTCCTCCTCATCTTCTGGAGCCTCTGGGTCTTCCGAAAACGGCGTTCTACCCCCGAGGTAGGCAGAATATTCTGGGTGGTAATCTAAATAACGGGTGGCCTCTAAGAGTGTCCGTATGTATATTTGAGTAGACTGCCAAGGGGAGGAACGAGAACAACATACTCTGCCACTTGTCTAATGCATATTCAGACTTGCCCTCCTTCCAGAGTTGATTTCCTACTTCACGGATGCCCTTCGCCACCTTTTGGATCTATATTAGCGTCTCCTGCCATCAAAGGAAACGACTTCTACTTGCCTGTAGGGCGACCTCTGGTTTCGAAATATCGACGCTACCTTCATCTTCTGGGAATTCTTCGTACCTGTCTCCCGATCCAGCAGCCCCCTCGGGAGTTTCCAGGGATGGGTCATCGGGTTGCAGTTGACCGGAGGCGGTAATCACACAGGCAGAAACGGGGCTATCCCCGCTCCCGGTGGGCGTCTTCTCAACCTTCCTGACTGAATGCCCAGTTCACAAACCACACGTGCGAAAACCAGGGGTGGAGGAGAAATGATGACTCACCGACACCCTTTCCCTTGATGACCTCGCCAAACACGACGTGTTTGTCGTCGAGGTGGGGGGTTTTGACGGTGGTTATGAAGAATTGGGATCCATTCGTGTTGGGACCGGCGTTAGCCATAGACAAGAGGAACGGCTTTTCGTGTTTCTTGAGGAACGCCTCGTCTTCAAACTTTTCGCCGTAGATCGACTCTCCACCAGTCCCATTTCCAGCAGTGAAATCACCGCCTTGAATCATAAACCTATCCAAAAAAAAGTTTGCAAAAGCGTTATATGAGAGGTGCAGGGCTCACTTACGATTTGATCACTCGATGGAAGCTGCTGCCCGCATAGTGCAAGGGTTTTCCCGACTGTCCGATGCCCTTCTCTCCAGTACACAAAGCACCTAGGACACATTATAGTTCAACGCGGGGAAGCCATCGAAGGTCAGGGTACTCACGAAAATTCTCAGCGGTTTTTGGAACGAGATCGGTATAAAGGGAGAAGATAACGCGTCCAATCGGTTGATCACCGATGGAGATGTCGAAATAAGTTATCGGTCTATCCGATTCTGAAGCCATTTGGGTATAGGTGAAGGTTCGAGGAACTGGTAGTGGGTATCAGCGAACTGATCTGAGCGCGGTGGTAATATATGTTCGCGAGCCGTCGCGCTTTCTGATATAGCCGCCGCATTGAGCGGGGAAGATGATCGAAGGTGCTAGAACGAATTGATGACCACCCGTTGTGGGGAGCGTGTGGGAGTCAAACCCAGTCGTTCATGCATGTGGATTTGGTTGGATACTGTGTACAGGAGCGGAAAGGTATTCTGTCATAGGTGTACATAGCAGATGTCCGGGGGCCAGATCGCTCAAGTCTCCGCGCAGCCTACTTGTCCTTCGGGAGTTCCTTGCCAGTGACAGAGCCGAACGAAAGCCTGATCGCGCTGGCGATTTGTTCGTCTTTGAGTTGCTCAATCGCAGATTCGTCGCCCTGTAGACCATCTTGAGCTTAGTTATATGAGGCAGCGAGCTCTAGTGGGCTCACCTGGTCACCCTGTTTCAGGATGTGCTGCTGGAAAAGATCGACCGCTATGCTGCATGTTAGTATGGCCGACTCCGGTCAAAGTAAGGCACTAGCACACCCTTGTCCAGCTTATCCTCGTCGAGCTCTCCGGCTTGGCCTCCGCCAGCCATTTCGTTGACCTAGGGGACAAAATGAGACTGGCCATAGGATAAGAGCTGTTGCTTCAACTGACCTTATCCGCAAACCAATTCTTCTGGGCCTGTCTTTCTTTCTGTTTCTTTCCCTTACCCCCCGCGAGGACATCCAAGATCTTGTCTCCTACATCTTCCTGTTGTTCCGCATTCTGGGTTGCCTGACCGCCCCAGAGTTCCCTAACCTGAATGCATCGAATGTAGAGTTAGTCAGAGCCACTGCAAGCTTAGATCGTGGCTTACCCGATCCTGGAGACCATACTCAGATGCTGGTTTTGACCCGGAAAGTCGGGTGTCTGGGCCATCCAGAACATCAAATACCTGTGGGACACGCTCGTAACTGGCATACGCGATTTTGCTGTGGAGTGGACAAACCTTTCCCCGGAGACCCATTTGCCTGTCTCGTTCGTCTTTAGCTTCTGCGTCGATTCGTGCAAACTCGGCCTCTTCCAATTTTTTCCTGGCTTCTCCATGGTCCAGGAGGTCCTGCATCTAGATATACGATGTCAACCAGTTATGGTTTCGAGCCGGCGCCGGGCATACCTTGCCGGTGAAGCCCCGTTCGCTCCCGATCCTCTCCTTGGCCTCGGCCTTCTCCTTTTCTGTCTTGAGCCTCAAGAGCTCTTCCTGTTTTCTTTGTTCCTCATCATCACCATCGAGGACATCCTTGATCTAAATCGTTCGCGATCAGTCCTTCCAACTGATCCAAGTCCGGCGGCTCTCGTCTCGAAAGAGGACTCACCCTATCGCTCCAGCCGCTCTTCTTTTGGATCTCGTGTTCCTTCCTTTCTTCCCCGTGAATCTCGCTTCTCACTTCGGCCTGGGTCTTGGCGGATCCAGCAGGGGTGTCATTTTTGTTGTCGTGGATGACATCATCCAGGGCGTCCTTGAGCTTATCGAGACCAGGAAACGACATGGTGGAATCGCGATGGATATGGCAGAGGGATGGAGAGAAGGGTTGGAGACAGATAATAACTATCCCCGGCGCGGAGCTATTGCGTCAACAACCAGTCACTAGTCAGGTGTGGGACTTGGGGCCTATCGATTGCTCCTTGGCCCAGAGCGACAAGACTGATTGGAATCGCGTCATGGGATCCCCTTGGAGAAATCATGCACAGCAAAGGACGGGATCCGATCGACCCTGGTGATACCTCTCCAACGGGCTAGACCCAGACGCCCGCCACAAGTGGATATATAAACCCTCTAAAGAAAACAAAGTACACCACACTCACCCCCCAACCACCACGCAATACACACCATGTCTAATAATTCGCAGTCCACCGGAGGAGGTTTCATGAGCAAGGTACGCATTTGGTCGACGTTGATTGGCGATGCTGTGCTGATACAATCATCGCTTCCCTTCGACCGGTGGTAGCTTAATAACCTCGCTGGTGGTGGTCAAAGTGGCGAGCAGAAGGAGGGTGAGTAGCCGAAACACCTAACCGTCACCCGGAACACGTTCATTGACATTGGCCGCGTATTTGTCCAGACAAGCTTGACAAGGGTTAGTATCGTTGTGTTAAGATAATCGCCACCTAATGCCCGCACGCCACTCAGCCGTCGACTATGTTCAAGGGAGGATGGGTGGCGGTGATCAAGTGAGCGTCCCTGAAACCACAAAAGCGGTTTCGCTGACTTCCATGGACACAGTCCAACGAATCCGCCATCGAGCAGGCCAAAGACGAACAAATCAGCGACGCCATCCGTCGCGGATACAAGAGCGTCGCCGGTTCCGATCTCCCCATTGCCGACAAGTCTTAAGCAAGCTTGGGAGAATGTTTTAAAGCGTGTAACTTCGAACGTTGTATCGTTCGCGCTCCAAATGTATGATTGTCCAATGACTCGGAAATACCATGTGGTATTCGAAAACTGTTGTGAATCGACCGAATGCGATCTGGAGAAACGGCGTAGCTCGTACACGGTGAGAG